>Ga0307471_100001196_pt1 | contig 14091 bp, 13 predicted proteins | sample atmos_gasesAM3C__2_FD_204566 | JGI IMG/M metagenome (GOLD analysis project Ga0307471, IMG submission 204566) | Hardwood forest soil microbial communities from Morgan-Monroe State Forest, Indiana, United States - atmos_gasesAM3C_515 | ecosystem: Environmental > Terrestrial > Soil > Temperate... | reverse complement strand
GGGCAAATCGCCTCCATCTGCAACCTGGTTGAGGAGCGGCGCGCTAATCGCAAATTCCTCGAGTTGGAAACCATTGGAGCCGAGGCGAACTTTACTTCCACGCTTGAAGGCCTCGGTTGCGAGTGCGCGGTTTTCTCGAACGGCCGTATTAAGGTGGTCATGCCGGACAGTGTCGAAATCAAGGAAGTCTTCAAGGTCGCGGCGGATAGAGGTGTGCAAATTCGCCGGATGAATCACCGGCGCGATTCGCTGGAGGACATTTTTCTTAACGCTATGGAACAAACGGGAGCTCCGGATGGCCGTATATAAGCGCAGATACAATCCGTACGCCGGATCCCTGACGCCGGAACGGTCACGGTTTTTCGTCCTGACGCGTTATGCCTTTGCCGACCTGTTCAAATCTCGCTTCTTCGTGCTCCTCTTGATTCTTAGTCTCGTTCCAATCTTGTTTTTTGCCGGCTACATTTTCATCGCCAACAACAAAACCGTGCAATTGCTCATGCAAATCCGCTCGGGTGATCTGTTCTCGGTGGAATCTCGTTACTTCATCCTCATCATGATGGTGCAAACGCAAGCTGCCTTTCTCTTGAACTGCTGGGTGGGCCCCGTCTTGGTCGCCGGAGATCTGACCAATGGCGCGCTTCCGCTTTTTCTGAGCCGCCCGTTCAGCCGCGGCGATTATGTTCTCGGAAAACTCGCCGTGCTGGGCTTACTGCTCTCCGCCGTCACCTGGGTTCCTTGCTTGCTCCTATTCAGCCTCCAGTCCGGACTCGCGAAGGACGGCTGGATCTGGTCGCACTTGTGGATGATTGTTCCCATCGTGTTCTGCTCTGCGATTTGGATCCTGATGCTTTCGCTCCTTTCGTTGGCGGTGTCGGCGTGGGTTAAGTTGCGAATCGTGGCTACCGGGGTGATCTTCATTTTATTTTATGTCCCGACTGGCCTGGGCGAGATGTTTAACGCCATCATGAGCACCTATTGGGGCCGGCTGCTGAACTTCTCGGAAATGTTCCGGCTCATCCTGGCAAAAGGATTTCGCGAACAAACCGGGACCGCGCTGCTAGGATCGTATACAAGCGAAATCCCCGTTCCCGCCGCCTGGGGCGTACTGATTTTCGTCTGCCTGCTTTCGCTCGTTATTCTTAACGTGCGGTTACGCGCCCGTGAAACGGTGCGCGGATGACCCCGGACCCCCGCCTAATCGTTTTCGAGAATGTCTCCAAATTCTACGGAGAAGTTCTTGGCGTAAACAAAGTGACCTTTTCTCTCGAACCCGGGATTACAAGCCTCGTCGGCCCCAACGGCTCCGGCAAAACCACGCTGATGAACTTGATGACTGGCCTGATCAGGCCTTCACGGGGCGCAGTCCACGTCCTTGGCCTTACTCCGCAACAACCCATCGAGTTCTTCCGGCAAGTTGGATACTGCACGCAGTTCGACTCTTTTCCCCCGGGCACCGCTGGCTACGACTTCATTTATTGGCCACTGCGTCTTCATGGTTTTGCCCACGATCAGGCGGCCAAGCTCACCAACGAAGCCTTGGAGCGCGCAGGCATGGCGCAAGTGGCGCGCCGCAAAGTGGCCGGCTATAGCAAAGGGATGCGGCAGCGCATTCGCCTGGCTCAGGCCATCGCACATCATCCGTCCGTGCTGGTTCTCGACGAACCGCTCAACGGCCTTGATCCCATGGCCCGCGCGGAATCAATCGCGCTCTTCGAAGCGATTGCTAAGCAGGGGATGCACGTCATCATTTCCAGCCATATTTTGGAGGAAGTCGATCGCATCTCCGACCGCGTCGTCTTAATGAGTAGCGGCTACGTCGTCGCCGAAGGCCAGATTAAAGAGGTCCGCCGCGAAGTCCGCGATCATCCCATGCAGATCCTTGTCCGTTGTTCGAATGCCGCACGATTGGCGGCGGCGGCGTTCGAACTCGATCACGTTGTCGAAGCCAAGATTCTGACTGACGGCCATGGCGTTTTGGTGCGAACGCGCGATGCCGAACAGTTCTATCTTTTGCTGAACAAGATCGTTTCCGGCGGTCTCGTCGAAGTGGATGCCGTTGCGCCCGCGGACGATGACGTTAATTCCATCTATCAATATCTCATCGGATCGGATGGTGGACCGGCATGAGCGCGCAAGATTTAGTCGCGCGGGTCCAAAAGTGGTCAAGGGAACAACCTTGGCGCCTCTATGGAAGCCAGATCTCTATCCTTGTGCGCAACGAGGTTCGCCGAAACCTGTTTACGCGGCGCAGGATTTGGATTTATTTGCTTGCCCTGCTTCCAGTGCTGATGATTGTGGGTCACGCCATCTCCGACAGAGCCAGCATGAACCCGTCCCAAATCGAGGAAGATACACAGGTTCTTGCGGGAATCATGCAGCTCTACTATTTCCGCCTGGGCACCTTCTTCACCTGCATGGCGATCTTTACGTGGTTGTTCCGCGGCGAAATGGTCGAAAAAACTCTCCACTACCAATTCCTCGTCCCTGTTCGAAGAGAAGTCTTGGTGGTAGGAAAGTTTCTTGCGGGCGTGGTTGTCGCCGTCGCACTCTTCGAAACAGCCGTCTTTGCTTGTTTCTTCTTCATGTATGCCCGCTTTGGAGCAGCGGGCAAAGCGTACGTTTTTGAAGGGCCGGGCCTCGGCCAATTGTGGTCCTATCTCCTGGTGACGGCTCTGGCTTGCCTCGGCTATGGCGCCGTGTTTCTCGCGCTCAGCTTGCTTTTCAAAAATCCCGTCATTCCCGGGGTTGTGATCATGGGATGGGAAACGATCGCGCCAATCTTTCCAGCCTGGGCCCAGAGGCTCAGCGTCACTTTCTACCTGAAACATCTTTGCCCCGTTAATTTGCCCCTCTCCGGTCCTTTGGCTATTTTCACGGTCGTGGCTGAACCTGTCTCTCCCTTCATTGCCGTCCTCGGATTGCTCTGTCTGACCATCGCGATTCTTACACTATCTTGCTTCCTCATTCATCGAATGGAGATTACTTACACGACCGAGTAGGACCGGCCAATAGTTTCAAACTGAACCGTTGCTGAGAATCTGTTCCACACTGGATATTTCGCCCCACCTCGAAGTAGGAACCTCAAGCCGAAGTCGAATCTTTTCAATCAGGTAGGAGCTTTGACGGCTGTCACTGTGGACACTGGCGTGCCATTGACATTCAGGGGACTCACTTGCTCGGCCGGCACTGCCACTATCGAAGCTCGACCCGCGCGTTGAGGGAGCTGCTCGAGGCGATATTGAGTATTGGAACGACCCTGTCTCTCGTACTGATGGGTCCGCCTCTTCGGGCACAGACTCCCGCGGACGCCGAATACCGTGCCAAGGCAAATTTTCTATCGAAGGTTTCCGGCTTTGTGGAGTGGCCGGCAGATGCCCTGCCACTTAATCACGGGCCATTTTTGGTTTGTGTTCTTGGTTCCTTTTCCTTTGGGACCTCGCTGGCGGAACTCTCGCGCGGCACAACCGTTCATGGAGGACGCTTAGAGGTTCGCTGGATACGCAAGGACGAAGAGTCTCGTAGCTGCCATATCTTGTTCGTGAGCCAGTCAGAACAGAAGCGGTACCGCCGAGTGCTCGAAAAGCTGAGCGGTCAGAAGGTGCTCACGGTTGGGGAAACACCAGAATTCCTCGATGCCGGGGGAATTCTATGTTTCTCGATGGAAGAAGGAGCTCTCCGATTTGAGGTCAATCTGGACGAAGCGACGAAATCACACCTGAAGATTAGTTCGCGGCTGCTTGCGCTGGCGCGGCGTGTCGTGAACCGTGGTGAGGCTGCGAAGAGCTGAAATGCGATTCCAAGCGATTCGCGAAGCATCGTTGCACCAACGACTGCTGCTCTTGACGATGGTCACAAGCGGCATTGGCGTCTTGCTCGGATGTATCGGTTTCCTGGCGTACGACATGCATGTGGCTCGCCAGGAGAAGATGGAAGAGCTCCGGTCGACGGGAGATCTGATCGGCATGAATTCCACGGCAGCTTTGGAATTTGGCGATGAGATTGCCGGCGCGAAGCTTCTGGAGTCGCTCAGCACGCGGCCGGACATTCGGACAGGAATCCTTTACAGGCCGGATGGAAGTTATGTTGCGTCGTATGTCCGCGCCGACCTGAACCGGAATATCCTTCCGTCCAATCGGGCGCCGGCGGGGATAGCTTGGGCAAAAGATCGCCTGACCTACTATTCCACCGTCTTCCTCGGCCCGCGGCCGGTCGGTTCGCTGTACCTGGAATCAGGGCTCGGAGACTTGCAAGAGCGGCTGCGGCGATTTGAGCAATTGACGGCGTTTATCGCGCTGGGAAGTTTGTTGCTGGTCTACCTGCTGACAGCCTCGTTGCAGCGGGGAATTACAAGACCGATTCAGAAGCTGGCCGCGATCGCACGCTCCATCGCCGCGGAGAAGTCTTATTCATTGCGAGCTCCCCCACTCTCCGGCCGCGAGCTCCACCAGTTAAGCGCAGACTTCAATCACATGCTCGATGAGATCGAGCGGCGCGATTCGGCGTTGAACGAAGCGCGTGACATCCTCGAAATCCGCGTTGCGGCGCGCACTGGTGAACTGGAGACGGAAGTTAACCAGCGCAGGCGGACAGAGCAAGAGCTTCAGCAGCGCACCACATTTCTGAATACTTTAATCACCAACAGCCCGCTGGCGATTGCCGTCGGTGGACCCGTAGGGAAATTGCAGCTTGTGAATCCTGCGTTCGAGAGGCTCTTCGGATACTCAAGCGCTGAGGCCCTTGGGAAGAAAGTTGACGATCTGCTCTTCCCTCCAGGACACGGCCAGAACGAACTGGATGAAAGGTTGACGAGAATCAAGAAAGACACCATCCACGAAACAACGAAGCGCAGGAAGAAGAGTGGAGATCTGGTGGATGTGGAGGTTAATGCCGTTCCGCTGCTCTTGGAGAACGGAGAGCAAAATGTGCTGGCGCTGTACCAGGACATCACACAGAGGGTGGCGACGGAAAAGGCGTTACGCGATAGCGAAGGGCTATTCCGGACGCTGAGCGAGGCCGCTCCCATCGGAATTTTCCACACCAATGCTCAAGGGGAATGCGTTTACGTGAATGGACGCTGGACGGAAATGACGGGACAGCCGGCAAACGAAGCCCAGGGCTTCGGATGGCAAAAGATCATTCATCCTGAGGACCGAGAGCAAGTCGCAAAGATTTGGGAAGCGGGAATTTCCTTGGGAATGGAATTGAAGGACGAATACCGTGTTCTAACTCCCGAGGGCCACGTGAACTGGGTGGAATGGCAATCGCGTTCGCTGCTGGCCCCCGACGGAACCTTGCTCGGATATGTGGGCGTTATTGAAGACATAACTAAGCGCCGCGCGGCGGAGGCACGCCTTCGTGAAGCGAAGGAAGCAGCCGAGGCCGCCAGCCGTGCCAAGAGCGAATTCCTGGCGAACATGAGCCATGAGATACGCACGCCGATGAACGGCATCCTCGGCATGACCGACCTGGCCCTGGACACGGAACTCAACCACGAGCAACGGGAGTATCTGGAGATGGTCCGCTCCTCGGCCGAATCCCTGCTCGGAATTATCAACGACATTTTGGATTTTTCAAAAATTGAAGCTGGCCGGCTGGATTTGGAGAGTGTTTCTTTCTCGCTTCTGGATTGCATCGAGAGCGCTTTGGATCCTCTGGCGCTCCGGGCCCAGCAGAAAGGTCTGGAAGTAACCTGGGCGTTGCAGGGCGACATCCCCGACGTGCTGGTGGGCGATCCCACGCGCTTGCGCCAGATTCTCATCAATCTCGCTGGCAACGCCATCAAGTTCACGAAGGCCGGGGAAGTCAGCGTAAGGGCGGAACGACTGCCATCCAAGGATGGATTCATCCCCATACGTTTCACGGTTTCCGACACGGGGGTTGGCATCCCTAAAGAGAAGCACGAGCAGATTTTCGATGCCTTTTCGCAAGCGGACTCCTCCACGACGCGCGAATTCGGAGGAACCGGGCTGGGGCTTTCGATTTCCGCCCGGCTGATCCGTTTGATGAACGGAGAAGTTGCCCTGGCAAGTACGCCGGGCGAGGGAAGCACCTTCACATTCACTTTGCCGTTTGCGATTGGAACGGCAATCAAGCCAGGACTTCCGGTAGTGGCGCATCCGCTCATTAACAAAAGCGTTTTGGTCGTAGACGACAACGAGATAAACCGATGCTTATTGATGCATCTTCTACCCCAATGGGGATTGCAGCCGGTTTGCGCCGGGGACGGGCTCGAAGCTCTGGAACTGTTCAAGAAAAGCCTGGAAGAACGGGTGGCTTTCCCGCTCGTGCTTCTCGATCAAGACATGCCCGGAATGAACGGATTCGAAGTAGCCGAGAAAATCCAGCAGATGGCGGGAAAAGAACGGCCCGCAATCGTGATCTTATCCTCATCGAGTCCGGCCGATCAGGCGCGTTCGAAGAAACTGGGACTTGAAGGAAGGCTCCTCAAACCGCTGCGCCGCGGAGCTTTGCATGAAACCATCCTGCAGGCATTGAAACTGCCGGTCACTCCCGATAAAACTCCAAACCTCGAGAAGGAAATAAGGAGACCGCGGCGGCTGCAGTTACTGCTGGCGGAGGACAATCGCATGAACCAAAAGCTGGCGAGCCGCTTGCTGGAAAAAATGGGGCATGAGGTGAGTTTGGCCGTGAATGGCAAGGAAGCACTCGAGATGCTGCGGCAAAAATCCTTCGACATGGTCTTGATGGACATTCAGATGCCGGTGATGGGCGGAGTGGAGGCCACGCGATGGATCCGTGAAGAAGAGCAGAAATCAGGAGGCCATATCCCCATCATCGCCGTAACCGCGCATGCCATGGCCGGAGATGCAGAAAAGTATTTGCAGTCCGGGATGGATGGTTACGTATCCAAACCGATCCGCGCCGGTTTTCTTCGGTCGGAAATCGAGCGGCTGGCGAAGTCAGCCGGACAACAGGAGGAACAGGTCATGAAAGAGGCCGAGAAGGTCTCGCCCGATGTGGCGCTGGATTTTCCGGAATTGCTGGGGCGAGTGGAAAACGACCGGGAGTTGCTGCGCGAGCTCCTCTTGATCTTCAAAGATGAGTTCCCGAGACATCTCCATGCTCTCCGCGAAGCGGTGGAATCCATGGACTCAGATCGCGTGTCCGCCACGGCGCACACAATAAAAGGAATGCTCTTGAACCTGGCCGCACCCCACGCTGCGGCGGCCGCAGCACAGCTCGAGCGCCTGGGGCGCGACGGGAAAACTTCAGCATTTCAAAAAGGATTTGCCGTGCTCGAAAGTGAAGCGGCGAAACTGCTGCTGTTCGTGGAAGCCCATATGACAGAGGTATGTTCATGAAAATCTTGATTGCCGACGACGAGATCATGTCGCGCCAGCTGCTGCAGAAAACCCTGGAGCGTGCGGGCTATGAAGTGACGGCCGTGGAAAATGGCCGCCTGGCGGCCGACCAGCTATGCAAGCTGGAGGGGCCGAAGATGGCGCTGTTGGACTGGATCATGCCGGAGTTGGATGGGCCGGGAGTCTGCCGCGAAGTCCGAAAGCGGAAAGAACAATCGTATGTGTATATGGTACTGCTCACCTCGAAAGAGGCCAAGGAAGATGTCGTCGCGGGCCTGGAATCCGGAGCCGATGACTATCTGACGAAGCCATTCAACCGTGAGGAACTGAAGGCCCGCCTGCGCACGGGGATTCGCATACTCGATCTCGAGGACCGCTTGATCGAAGCGCGCGAGAAAATGCGCTTCCAGGCTACCCATGATGCCCTGACTACCCTTTGGAACCGTGGCGTGATTATGGAGCTTCTTGGGCGAGAGCTCACGCGCTCGCGTCGCGAGCGCGTCTCTACGGCAATTTTGTTGTGCGATCTGGATCAATTCAAGGCGGTGAATGATACCTACGGTCATTCGGTTGGCGATGATGTCTTGAGGGAGACCGCGAAACGGCTTCTTGCCTCCGTGCGGTCGTATGATTTTGTGGGGCGTTACGGCGGAGAAGAGTTTCTAGTGGTATTGAACAACTGCAATCCAGCGTTTGCTTTCGCGCGCGCGGAGGAGATTCGCAAAGCGATTGCCCTGAAGCCGGTACAAACCTCCGCCGGGCCAGTTTCCGTAACCATGAGCCTTGGCCTGCTGATGAGTCATGAATGGGGCGTCCAGCCAGTCGAGGAACTTCTTCAAGGAGCCGATACATCCCTTTACGCTGCTAAAGAGGCGGGGCGCAACTGTGTGAAAGTTGCAATACCGAAAAACACTCCAGAGGTCGCGCCGGTCCTCGAGCCTGCCAAAATGAGGCACTAACTCCGGACATAGTAACCAGTGAGAGATTTCCGTTCGTGGAGTCTAAGGCGTTTTCGCCTTTGCTTGTCCCATCATTTGCCGCATGGCCGCTGAAGATCCGGGGGCTCGCTTCTCACGCCAGGCCTCGAGCCGCTTGCAAGTATCCTCGATATTCTGGAAGAGGTGTGGATTCTTGAAGGCGGAGCGCCAAGTGGGGACAATTTCCCGCATGCGGTCCCAAACCACCCAGATTTCGCCGTTGCTATCGAAGAATAACTCGTCATTGATCAGCCCGCGGTTGACGATGCCGGCGACCATGTCCCAATAGCTGATGACCATGCGGATATAGGTATTTTCCTCGCTCCCCTGCGGATACTTCTGCACCATTTCTTCCGGTGTTGCCGGATGAAAATGTTCGACGAACCAAGCCCGTGCCTGGCGCAGCCGTGACTCACGCCGCATGTCGTACAACCGCAGCATCAGGTTTACTTCGTCGTAGGTAATTTGGGCCATAACGGACCCTCCTTGACTAACTCGCGGAATCTGGCGGAGCGGCTTCCTGCAGAGCGTGAGAAACACTCGCCAGCTCGATGCGTTGCACACTCGTCAGGGGGATCCCCTGGCGCTGAAATTCAACCTGGATGCGACGGCGCAATTCTCGCGCGACTTCATCTTGCCGTGTCGGCGCGGTTCGCACTTGCAATCGCACGGTGGATGAAGTGCGGTCAAAACTCTGTAAGCCGAGGATTCGCGGCCCGTCAACGAGCGCCTGAGACCATGCGGGATCGCCACGCAGGCCGGCCGCTGCGGTCTCCAGTGCCTGAAGCGTCTTCTCAAGGGGACTCTCTGGCGCAAGCGAGACGTCCACAAAGGCCTGCGACCAGTCACGACTCAGGTTGCTAACCGTGCGAATCTCCCCATTACCGATGGTTACCAGGGCGCCGCGCGCATCACGCACAACCGTGCGCCTGAGGGTTAGATGCTCCACACGGCCGATTGTGTCGCCGATCTGGATGGTGTCCCCCACGACGTATTGATCCTCGAGCACGATATAGAAGCCGGTGATCACGTCCCGAACGAGTGTTTGTGCTCCAAAGCCCACTGCGAGGCTGGCCAGACCAGCTAGAGTTACCGCCGGTAGGATGTTGATGTGGAATTCGTTTAGCGAAGTCAACAGGGCTACGGCCCAGACAACCTTGCTCCCGGCGCTGTAAAGAACGCCAGCCAACGTGCGCGTCTGCTGCTCGCGGAGCTGCGCCTGGCGTGTCTGCGTGGAAGCCTGCTTGATGATTAGATTTGTCAGGGCGCGGAGCAGCCGATTCACCACTAGGGCGATGATTAGAATTCCGAGAAGACGAAGGCCGTTGGGGACCGTCAAATCCAGCCAGTGATTGAAAGGACTAGGCATGATTTTGTTGAGAGGGGAGTATAACATTGGAAGAGGTCCGGAACAGTGGTTCTGGCTCGCGGCTGCGATTCGGGCGGCCGCGGAGAGGATCTTATGCAAACAAGACGCAGGTTTCTGACGAAAGTTCTTGCTTTGGGATTATCCATGGCGATCTTTGCCCGCCGGCTGGCAGCGCAAACGCGTCCCACCCCTGTTCCGCGCGATCAGGCGCAAAAACCCGAAGAGGATATGTCGCCCCCTAGACTTGACTCCAAAACAATCCTGGCGTCCAACCAGAAGGACATCAAGAAGAGTGTCGAACGGCTCTTTCAACTGGCAAGCGAATTGAAGGCCGAAGTGGAAAAGACAGATTCAGCAAAAGTGCTCTCGTTAATACTGCTGAAAAAAAGTGAAGAGATTGAGAAGCTGGCGAAGGAAATCCACTCCCGGGCAATTGCGTGACTTGTGCGAGGAGTCGTGGAAGGAGAATGGGCGCTAGCGCAAGCGAATCATACCGGATAGAATGATATTGCAGGTTGCCGTACGATTGCGCGCTCGGGAAGCATCGAGAAGCGCCTACCGCGCGCCAGTAGCTCAGATGGATAGAGCATTAGCCTCCGGAGCTAAGGGTCGGGGGTTCGAATCCCTCCTGGCGCGCCATAATTTTCAATAACTAAGCTCATCCTTGCAGCAGTGTGCACAATGCATGAGGAATTTCACAAGGTCGTAACGAAAGGGTGCGCGAAGAAACAGGTAGTTGAAGTTTACCCAGGAAGCCGAACCAGACTCTTGTAGCTCTGGAGGAGACAAGGGGCTAGCCCTGTTCCAGATCACGCTTCTTTCCGTAACGGAGCGCCAATCCTACGCCAAGCGTCATGAATCCGATCGGAGGCACCACCAACACGGCAACGCCTTTGCTGATCGCCCTTTGGCCGTCCTTCGTACTCGCTTGCGCCGAGCTGTAGCACATCGCACAGCCCTGGCTGAACGCAGGTGCGGCGCTCAAGAAGAATGCCAGGACCAAAAGTGCGGCGCGAACTCTCATTTCACTCCCAGATAGAGAATGCGGAACGCATCCGGAAAGAAAAAGATCGTCATTAGGATCAAACAACCGACCACCGAACACATGGTAACCCACTTCATGCTCGATACTTCATATTTCAAATGCATGAAGTAGCCAATGATGAGCGCGGCCTTGATGAACGACAAGCCCAGCAAGATGGTCAGCATCTTCCCGGGCTGCATGTGCTGATAGGTGAGGAAGACTTCGATGGCCGTCATCACCAGCAGCGCGCCCCACACCCAGAAGAACACCGCTTTGCCGTGATGGCGCTGCTCCTCCGCAGAGCGTTCGGCCAGAGCTATTTGAGTTGTATCCATATCCCTTAGACTCCTAGAGAATCTTTGCCGACATCAGATAGACCAAAGGAAAGATAAACATCCACACAAGATCCACGAAGTGCCAGTACAGCCCTGCCACTTCCACGTCGGATGAATCGTAAACCTTGGGCTTCAGCCACAGGATAATCCCGCAGACGATGGCCGCGACTAAGAGCACATGCGCGCCATAGTGGAACGGGCTATAAACCGGCGTTCCCAGCCATGCCACCAGCCACAGCACTAGCAGGATCGGAATGAATTTGCGGCGCAGCGCCACCACCCCGAGATAAATCACGCCCAGCGTAACGTGCAGCATGTGCATGCCGGTCAAGCCGAAAAACGTCGCCGCAAACTGCGGCACGGTCTTGGAAACATCGGCGAATTCGCTCACAGCCTCATGGCCCGGAACTTTGGGAAACATCGGAAGCGACAAGCCTTCCGCGATCAGATTGCTCCACTCCCGCCCGTGAAGCACGATGAATCCGGTACCGCAAAGCATGGTTGCCAACAGCCACAGGCGCTGCCATTTGGCATCGCCATGGACCGACGCGCGCACCGCAAAAACCATCGTCAGCGAACTCGTGAGCAGGAACGCCGTCATGACCGTGGCGTTGATGATGCTCTCGGAGTGAAATGGCTTGGGCCAGGCGTCCCCCAGCGAAATGCGCCCGTAACTGTACGCGTACAACAACGCGCCAAACGTCAGCGAATCGGAGAGCAGAAACAGCCACATCCCGATTTTCTTGGAGTAAGTCCCGAACAGCGACGGTTCATAGACCGACGGGATGTCGTGCAACGCGGAATCAGCCATGCGTTCGGCCTCCTGGTCAGAAACGTACAGTTAGCTCGCAAACTCCAGCAAACACAAAATGTAAATCCACAGCCCCGCCATGAAATGCCAGTACCACGCGGTCACATCCACCACAATGCTCCGCGTCAGCAAAGAACGGCCCAGCAGGGAAGCGATGCCCGCAACGAGAAGTGCAAGAACCCCTCCCATCAAGTGAATGGCATGGGTGCCAGTCAGCAAATAAACAAAAGAGCTGCTCGGCGTGGTCGCCACATAAAAGCCACTTGCTGCCAATTGCCGCCACGCCATCCATTGTCCGAAGAGAAACAAGAGTCCAAGAGCCACAGTCATGGGCAGCCACGGAATCAGCATCTGGTCACCCGAGGAAGCTCCCCGTGTCGATGTTCCAGATGCCAGCGCCGCGCGTCCTTTAATCTGCCGCCGCGCCAACTCCATGAACAAGCTACTCAACACCAGCACTCCCGTATTGATCAACAAAAGTCTGGGCAGTGCCACTCGTATCCAGTCATGAACCATCATGTTGGTGCGCGGATCGAGCGTCGGCAATCCCTGGCGCACGACGTAAGCGCTGGTAAACGAAACAAACAGCATGAGCACCGGCGTCAGCGCGACAAGTAAGCCGAGCCGCGCCCGGCGCAGGCGCGTGGCGTAGTCCGGTAAACCGGATCCGCGCCGACCGTCACCGCCGTCCGTAATCGGAGGCAGAATGCCGCCATTGCCGCCGGATATCCGCGGATCGTCAACCGTCGCCGTGGTGGAGAAGCTGGCCATGTTTGATTAGTGTGCCGGCTCGATTTCCGGATCGTCCTGCATCACGAAGTCGCGGGGCGCGCCCGGCACGTTGTACTCGTAAGGACCGTTGTGCACGACCGGAGTGTGCCCGCCAAAATTGTCGTGAGGAGGCGGAGTCGCCGTGGTCCATTCGAGCGTGGTCGCTTCCCACGGATTGTCGCTGGCTTTCGCTCCCTTGAACATGCTCCAGAAAAGGTTGATGAGGAAGATCAGCTGTCCGCCGATGGTGATGAACGCGGCGTAAGTAATGAACTTCTGCAGCCCAACCAGGTCATGGAGATAGGCCACCTCCGTCATCTGCGAATACCGCCGCGGCATCCCCGCCATGCCCAGATAGTGCATGGGCATGAAGATCGCGTAAGTGCCGATAAAACTGAACCAGAAGTGCCAGCGCGCCATCGATTCGTTCATCATCCGCCCGAACATCTTCGGGAACCAATAATAGGTTGCCGCAAAAATGCCGAAGATGGACGCCACTCCCATGATCAAGTGGAAGTGCCCCGGCACGAAATAGGTGTCGTGCAATTGAATGTCCAGGACTGGTTGCGCCAGGAACGGGCCGCTGATTCCGCCGGAAACAAACAGCGAAACGAATCCGATCGCAAACAACATCGGTGAAGTAAACCGGATCCGACCACCCCACATGGTTCCCAGCCAGTTAAAAGTTTTAATCGCCGAAGGCACGCCGATTCCCATGGTCATGATGGAGAACGCAAACGCAGTGTATGGGCTCATGCCGCTCATGAACATGTGATGTCCCCAGACCATGAAGCCCAGGAACCCGATAGCCATGATCGCGTACACCATGGCCTTGTAACCGAAGATTGGTTTGCGCGAAAACTCTGAGAGCAGCTGCGAGCACATCCCCATCGCCGGCAAAATCGCTATGTAAACCTCCGGATGGCCGAAGAACCAGAACAGGTGTTGCCACAGCAGCGGCGAGCCGCCCTTATGACCTGTGAGCTGCCCGTTCATCGTAATCAGCGGCACGAAGAAGCTGGTGCCGAGGTTGCGGTCCATCAGCAGCAGAATGCCGCCGGAGAGCAGAACGCCGAACGCCAGCAAACCCAGAATCGCGGTGACGAACCAGGCCCACACCGTGAGCGGCATGCGCATCATGGTCATGCCCTTGGCGCGCATATCCAGCGTCGTGGTGATGAAGTTCAGCGCTCCCATCAGCGCGCCGATGCAGAAAATCGCGATGCTGATGATCCACAAATCCGCGCCCAGACCTTCGCCCGGCCCCGACGACTGCACCGCGCTCATCGGCGCGTAACCGGTCCAACCGTGGAGCGGTGCTCCTCCGGCGACGAAGAACGCCGCGATCATCACGAGGAAGCCGAGGAACGTGGTCCAGAACGAAAGCATGTTCAGCACCGGAAACGCCATGTCCGGCGCCCCGATCTGAATCGGCAGGAAGTAATTGCCAAAACCGCCCTGCGGCGCCGTGGTCAGCAC
>Ga0307471_100001195_pt1 | contig 14093 bp, 12 predicted proteins | sample atmos_gasesAM3C__2_FD_204566 | JGI IMG/M metagenome (GOLD analysis project Ga0307471, IMG submission 204566) | Hardwood forest soil microbial communities from Morgan-Monroe State Forest, Indiana, United States - atmos_gasesAM3C_515 | ecosystem: Environmental > Terrestrial > Soil > Temperate... | reverse complement strand
GAGGGCTGTGCCGTTGCGGTCTGCATGAGGCCAATAAACAACGCTAAGGCAACGTGGGGGGAACAGATGTGCACCTTCATCGTCGGACTCGACTAGCTCAAAGATAACCCGACTGGTTTCTCAAAAGTTGAGCAATTTTGAACACTTTTCCTAAAGACGAAGGGTACAAGAAGAGGTGCGGGGTAGCCCTGGTTTGTCGCCCTAACTCAATGACTCTACAGTATTGACAGGCCTGCATCGGCTTCGCGTAGCGGTGCTTTCAACCTAAGCTGGTTTGAGCGCTTTGCCGCACTCCAGGCAACAGGTTCGATGACGCGGGGTGATGAGTCCACAAAATGGGCACATCCGCTGCGAGGCAAAATCGCCATCCTGCGGACTCATTCCCAGCGACTTTCTCAGCCACGCAGCCATGAAGGCCCGCAGACTACGGATACGACCAAGAAACGCTTGCGCAAGGGAAGTCATGGCTGAAATTCCGCACTCTAAAATTGCCGCCCAACCGGGCAGCACGGCAAGGGTAATCATGACAGGTCATCGCTGACGATTCTGTGCAAGATTGCTCGCTTTTGGTTAAGAGACATGCGACGTGGCGTATGTGAGCAATTCAGACCAGCTATTGCCTAACGGCTAGGCCATCATAGAGCTGGAGATGAACATTCCTCCTGTCTCCTTTCAGGTTCTCTGAGCTAAGTCAGCCCATCTGAAGTTCTCTCCTCTTAGTTTCGTAGATCCTACAAGGAACAATCACATGAAAAAAATAATGTCAGTCTTGTTGATGGGCTGCATAGGCCTATTTGCAACGCTTTCCTGGGCGGGAACCGCTCGCGAAGACACGGTCGAACGCTTCCATTCGTCCGTTGACGTCCTGCACGCGATCATGGAGGCCCCGGACAAGGGTGTTCCTGAAGAAGTATTGAGCAATGCAAAGTGCATCCTGGTAGTTCCTAACCTGATCAAAGGTGGCTTCATTATCGGCGGCAAACACGGCCGCGGAATCGCATCCTGCCGTACCTCCGATGGCTGGAGCGCGCCCGCGTTTGTATCGATTGGCGGTGGAAGTTGGGGATTGCAGATCGGCCTTGAAGGCGTGGACCTGGTTGTGCTGGTCATGAACGACCGCGGTTTCCAGCATCTGCTTTCCAGCAAGTTCGCACTCTCGGGTGAAGGATCGGTGGCGGCGGGACCGGTTGGGCGTCACGCTTCTGCTGGAACGGACTGGAAGATGAACACTGAAATGTTGACCTACTCACGATCCAAAGGCGTGTTCGCCGGCCTCACCCTCGAAGGTGCGGTGATCGAGCAGGACAACGATTCCACCCGGGCCATTTACGGCAAGCACATGACGTTTCGCAATATCCTTTCGGGCAAGGTTGCAACTCCGAAAAGTGCGGAGGCGTTCATGAGGGCAGTGTCAGAAGCAGGGCATCAGGCAGCCATCGCGGAAGTAAACGACGACAAGAAGTAATGGAATAAGCATCTCTTATTGTGGCCGAGACCATATGCCGGTCTCGGCCATATCCATTTAGCCTGGGAGCCGCCACAGCCCACGTGGTGTTTTGAAAGGATGACATATGCCGAACACAGGCGAGAGACGCGAGATTACCCGGCGCGTGAATGCGAAGGAAGAGGAACCGTCCAGGAGTCGAAGAACCTGGTGTCAACAACAAGGCAGCTCTGGGCCAGCGCCGAAGCAAAGAACAAGGCGCGTCTCGCTGAGACCAAAAAGAACCGTGGTGGAGCCCGCCGGTCCAAAACAAAGTGATGGCCCCCGTTGTACACGCCATCGGGTGAGTCCAGCCCATCCCAGTTAGATCCATAGATACGATCAAGGTCCGGTTTCGCTCGCCGTCGTTGGCGGCAATTCCGACCGGATAAGAGCCTCCGCATGCTTCCACACCCCTGCATCACATTCAATCTGGGTGTGGGTCTTCACGAAGACGCGGTCATACCAGGGATACTTTTCGCAGCTGTACGGGCTAGCTGTGTAATCGGACCGAAAATTCCCGATGATGGTCGTCCGGCCTGCATCGGCGGCACGAATGTCGGACTGGCCGCGGAGGAGTCCATTAGGCTGATAAAAATTGGCCGCCCGGGTGACATTTGCGGGGATGAAGCGATCATTGTGGCGAAAGGAAATACTATCCACTTGTACAGTCAGGAGCACGGGGATGCCATCTTTTCCCAGTTCACGTGCCAGGTCGATAGCTTCAGAGCCGCCCCAGCTATGTCCGTAAAGGATGATGCGGGCATTCTGCTTCTCGCCCGCGGTTAAAGCCCCATCATGGTTCGTATCGAGCAGGCCTAGGACCCAGTTTCTGGCGTTTCCCTTGCGATAGCTCTCAAAAGTCTCAACGTCCACCCCCGAGGGGTAACTCTGGCGCAGGCGCGCCGCGAGCTGTACCTCGCTATGGGCGAGGTTATCGTGTCGGATGAACCCACCAACGAACCCGACAACGATCACCGGAGGCATCTCACGACCATTCGTCACGGGAACAGATTGCGCCACGGCAGTCTGCCCCAGCCCAAGGACAGTTATCAGGAAACAGATCGAAATGCGAGCCAGGTTCACTGCGCCGTGCGGCCCGCGAGAGTAGGAGCGGGAGACGTGGATTTCAGCTCATCCAAAGCAGTCAACACACCCTTCCAGTGAGCCTCGTCCTTCTTGGTTTCAATCGGCAGCGATAGATCGGAATAGAAATGCAGGATGTTCTGCCGCAATTCCGCCGTGGTCAGATCGAACTTCCGATCGGAGAGTTGACCCAGCAACTTGGCGTAGGTCTCGTCGGTCAGCGAGTATTCCGCCGGCTTGGTTTCGTTGCCGGTATCGAAATCGCAATTAGGGAGCGAAAGAGAGTCAGTGCGCACCTGTTCGAGAAAGGCCCGGTATTGGTCGACGGTGGTATTGATGCTCTTGATGTACAGATCTTCAGTTTGTGGAGTAGGGCTATTGAACGCCAGCCCTTTGAAGGGACCAATCTTTGGCATGTAGCGCAAGAGCGCGGACATAATTCGCGTGCCCAGACCCGGCTTCACGTAATCCTTCCCCCACTCCTTTTCGTAATCGGATCGCGAGAGGCGGTAGAGGAATTTTCGCTTTGCGAAGTTTGGCGTCTCGCGGATCAAGTCCTTCTTATGGGTTTGCAGAGCAACCTGGGTCATCTGCGGAATCAGCCGGCTGACCGAATAGCGATACGAGCCGACCGCCAGGTCTTCGTGGGTGAGGACGTCTTTCAACTCCACTCCATAAACCACGGGAAAGACCCGCTCCAGCAGTGATTTCGACACCTGGAACCCGATGAAATCGTGGTACTGCTGCGACGCATAACGATTCTTCGCAACCTGCACCATGTCGAATCCGAATTCCGTCTTCAAATGAGCTGTCTTGTCCTGCGCATAGCGGACCGACTTGCCAAACTTCGCGCGCAGCTTGGGATACTCGATGGCGACCGCCTGGTTGACCGCGGGGTGGCCGGCGATGTCCGAAGCGTAGTGCGACAGGGCGCCCAGCGCGAAGGCGTATTCGTTTACATCCCGGCTTTCGAGCAGCAACTCGCGGACGAAATCGCCGCTGCGCACGTAATGCACCAGACTGCTGAACTCCGTGCTGCCGAATGGATAGTAGCCAAGGTCCTGGATCACGGCGCCGCCGTAGGCGTAGGCATGGGCCTGGGTGATCTGGTCTTCCGACAGTCCGGGATATCTGTGCAGTAAGAGAGGACGGATCGCGTCAGTCCAGAGTAAGTCGACGATTTCTTCGTGGGTCAGGACCGAGTACGCGGACGAGCCCCCGCCGCACATTAGCACGATGAGGAGAAGTGCACCGACACGCCTGGCCCGGAGGCGCCAACTCTCGACCATGGCGCCTCGCGAAATAGAGAGATACCGCATGGCTCAGATGCGGCCGAGGACTACGAGAATGACCACGATGAGAATGACCACTCCGACACCACCGGTTGGGGCATAACCCCAGTCCCGGCTATGAGACCAGCGGGGCAGCGCTCCAAGAAGGGCCAGAATCAGGACCACGATCAAGATTGTTCCAAGCATGTTGTGCTCCTTTCCCTGCATTATGAAGTGCAGTCTCTCCCGAGGCTGCACCGGTTAGAACCGCTACAACGTGATGCTGATTGCAATTCCTTCGCCGGGATACCTCCGGTTGTAGAGGTAGTAGCCGTTGTCGACGTAGTTGACGTAGACATCGTCGTTGTCGTACCAGTCATTCCCCCAGTATTCCGGCCACGGGTCAACGGTGCTGATCCAATAGCCTTCGTACTGGAAGCGAGGGTAACCGCCTACAACCATGAAGGGAAGGCCGTTGATGCGGAATCCGTGGCTAGGGCCAAAGTATCCGCGGTAACGCTCGTCGGGAATGCGGTAACCTCGATAGCCGCCGCGTTGCTGCCAGTTGCGGTGGTCGGATTGCCAGTGTTGTGAGCGATGCTCTTGCCAGGCGCTCTGCTGGACACGCTGCTGTTGGTATGTGCGCTGTGGCTGCAGCCGGGCTCGGGCCTGCTGCTGGTTGTGTTGATCCTGTTGCTGCCTGTCTTGAGCCTGCTGCTGGTTGCGTTGGGCCTGTTGCTGCCTGTCCTGAGCCTGCTGCTGGTTGCGTTGGGCCTGTTGCTGCCTGTCCTGAGTCTGCTGCTGGTTATGTTGGCTCTGTTGCTGCTGACCATGCTGTTCAGACCTGCCCTGCTCATGTCCGTCCTGTTGCGCATGGTCCTTCCGCTCGCCCTGCTCCTCGTGCTGTGCGTACGCCGGAGCGGCGATTCCGAGAAGCAGGGACAGAATAGCTGCGCTCGTGATTCCAATTACTTTCATCGGTGCTACCTCCATTGCTGCTGTGTACCTATGCGGGTCTACCGCAAGCTTCCGGTTTGCGCGTTCACGGGGTTACCGATGGCTTCGCCGGATACTAGAAGTTCCACTCTCCGGTTCTGTTGTCGACCTGCCGCGCTATCGTTCGAAGCCACAGCCAGCGTGTTGCCAAAACCTCTGGCAGTGACCGAATTCATCGCGACTCCTTGCTGCACCAGGTAGTCACGAACTGAACCGGCGCGGTGCTCTGACAGGGTCTGGTTCATCTGGTCTCCGCCCACGTTGTCGGTATAGCCGCCGACTTCGATGTTGAGTCCCGGATAGGCAAGCAGAATGCCGGCGACCTTCGCCAGCTTCTCCCGTGCCCCCGGCTTCAACGAGTATTTTCCTGTGTCGAACAAAACATCGGACATGCTGACGATCAGACCGCGCGCGCTGTCGCGGGTCTGAAGGATCTTGTTCAACTGCTCGGACAAGCGCACGCGCATGGCGGCTTTGTCGGCATCCGCTTGCTGCGCAGCCAAGCGGGACCGTTCCGCATCAGCCTGGGCTGCGGAGAGCGCACTCGCTGACGCGGCCTGGCTGTTCGCCATATCTGATTTCGCGCGGTCGGCGTCGGACTGGGCTCTGGCAGCATCGGCCTGAGCTCTTGCCGTATCAGATTCTGCCTGGGCCTTCGCGGCTTGTGCCCTGGCCGTGTCCGACTCGGCTTGAGATGTGGCGCGCTCGGCTCGGGCCTGGTCAGACTGGGCCCGCTCCTTCTGGCGGGTTGCGTTGTCGGCTTCGGCCTGGGTTTGTGCCTGCGCATTGGCCGCAGCTTGACGTTCGTTTTCGAGGCGCTCTACTTCTATCTTTTTGACCGTAATGGCGCGGGCGTCTTCCGCGGTCTGTACCACCTCGCGAGCAATCCCAATCATGGCCTTGCGATCAGTGTGCTTGCTGGTGGCATCGGCATCGACCTGGTCCATCAGCCGCGAGGCATGCTGATAGCTGTCGCGGGCATAGGTCTCGGCACCCTCGGACTGCGCAATGCGCAAGGCGTTGCGCGCTTCAAAGAATTCCAGCGGCAACCGGGTATTCAGAATTACGGGATCGAATTTGTAGCCGGTAGGAATGTAGCCACCGCGCTCCAGAAGTTCGTACTTGGTATGCATCGCTTCGATAGTCCCCTTGGTATCTTCGTGGACTACGTTTTCGAGTACGACTACATTGCTGGGCTGTCGAACCGCATAATAAGGTTCCGCGGTGACGACCAGCGCGAATGCCTGAAGATCGGTAGTGACGTCCACCTTGCTGCGGTGGTTATCGCCCACCAGGATTTCTCCCAGATTCACTGCCCGGCCTTCGGGCGAGATGGCCCACAGAATGTATGTCAGATACTCGTTGCCAAAAGTCGTGGGCTTCTCCAGATTGCCGAATTCCACTTCGATTTCGATGTAGCCTTTCTTGCTTTCCACTTTGGCTTGGCCGTTGGCTTGGGGCATCAAGGCAGTGCCGGCGAAATCCACCTTGGCGGCCCCACCGCGGTGCTTATAGTTAATGGCCTGCACACTGCGGCTGACCACGGTGACGCGGAAAGTCGGCGTGTGCTCCGTGGGCTCGACCACCATGCTTGATTGAGAATTGGTCTGAGCAAACGCACTCAGACTGAGGGTAATTCCGACTGCGAGCAAGAGCTTGGTCTTCAAAGGATTCTCCTTGAGGCAGATTTCTGCCGTGCGGCTTAGTCTCTATCTTGAATTCGCGCGCCCACATTAAGAGGCGCTTACGATCAGCTCATCCCTTCCCAACGCGGATATGCGAAAGGGAGTGAAACAGTCCAAAAACGTTCAGCAACCACAGAACCACGGCGATTACCACGACGCCGTTTAGAATTGACTTGATCGATGACTGCATCGGAATGAAGCGATTCACCAGCCACAGAAGAACACCCACCACAATGAGCACTTCCAGGAGTTGAATTAACGGCATGGTCTTGACCTTTCTGATTGCGTGGACCAACGCCCCTCTCCGCCCGAGGTGTTGTCTCGCTTTTGCATTCAAAAGCTTTTAGAAACGTGTTGTCGTGGAGTTTCGCGACATACACGGGCAAAGAATCCCAATCCGCTGAGTATGGTCGCTTGATTGAATTGGCAGGGACCTGACCCGCTGCGACTAGACGATGAGAGTTACGAATTAGGGGTCGTGGCTCCCTCTACACACTCAACAGAATAGAGAATGACAGGGGGGGACTTTAGTGTCTGAGCAAGATAGCTCACTTCTGAAGATAAGGATTTCCGGCCTTGGGCGCTAACCTAATGGCAGGATTTCTCTTCGAGCGGTCTATCCGTTGGAAACAGGCATGCCCTGATTGGGTAAGGCTCCCCAGAACCCGATGAGGATACTCATACAGCATCCGCCGATTCTCTGAGCAAGCAAAAACCTAAGTCTTGACACAATCTCACATTAGACATAATCTAAAAGTTCATGGACGCCGCGGCGATTAAACGGTCCTTCGACGGCAGCGGGTTGCGGTGCACTCCCCAGCGCTACGCGGTGATGGCATGCTTGATGGAACACAACCGGCATCCCACGGCTGCGGAAATCTTTGCAGCTGTGAATCGCCTGGATCCGCGCTCTTCAAGGGCCACGACTTATAACAATCTGCGGGACTTGGTGGAGGCGGGTTTGGTGCGTGAAGTGGCCGCCGAGGGCCGTGCCGCGCGATTCGATGCGACGGGCATGCTGCATCACCACTTCATCTGCGATCGGTGCGGCAAGGTTGAGGACATTGAGTGGTACGCCGTGCCAAGGCCAGGCTCGGGCTCCCTCGGTAAGCGGATTCTTCGCGAATATGAACTCATTTTCCGCGGGCTCTGCGCCAAGTGCGCTCCGCGGCACGCTCCCCGTTAAGTGTCGTGGGCGAGTGGATTACCAGATGAATGGCGCGCATCAGCAAGGGAGCGGTGCCAATGATAAAGCCAGGATGGGTCCGGACTTTGTCGCTGCTTTTTTACTAATTCAGCTTTACCAATTCACTAAGGAACAGGAGCAAAACGTGTCAACCGAAGCCAAGTGCCCGTTCACGGGCGCAACCCCCGCACAGACGAACCGTGACTGGTGGCCGAACCAGATGAATCTTCAGGTTCTCCATCAGCACTCCACCCTGTCCAATCCGATGGGCGAGGAGTTCGACTACGCCAAGGAATTCAAGAGTCTCGATCTGAATTCCGTGATCAAGGACCTTCATGCCGTGATGACGGACTCGCAGGATTGGTGGCCGGCCGACTTTGGCCACTACGGACCGCTGTTCATCCGGATGGCGTGGCACAGCGCAGGCACCTACCGCATTGGCGACGGCCGTGGCGGCGCCGGAGCCGGGCAGCAACGCTTTGCGCCACTCAATAGCTGGCCGGACAACGTGAACCTCGACAAGGCGCGCCGGCTGCTGTGGCCGATCAAGCAGAAGTACGGCCGGAAAATCTCCTGGGCCGACCTGATGATTCTCGCCGGCAACGTCGCCCTCGAGTCGATGGGCTTCAAGACCTTCGGTTTCGGCGGCGGGCGCGAGGATGTCTGGGAGCCCGAAGAGGACGTCTTCTGGGGCCCCGAAGGCAAGTGGCTGGCGGATGAGCGCTACACCGGAGACCGCGATCTTGCGAATCCTCTTGCTGCCGTGCAAATGGGTCTGATCTACGTGAATCCGGAAGGGCCGAACGGCAAGCCGGATCCCCTCGCGGCGGCAAGGGATATTCGCGAAACGTTCCGGCGTATGGCAATGAACGACGAAGAAACGGTAGCGCTGATTGCCGGCGGTCACAGCTTCGGCAAAACCCACGGCGCTGGCGATGCGAAATTGGTGGGCGCAGAGCCCGAATCCGCCAGCATCGAGCAGCAGGGTCTCGGCTGGAAGAGCAAGTTCAAGACGGGCAAGGGCGGTGACGCGATCGGCAGCGGCCTGGAAGTCATTTGGACCCAGACGCCTGTGAAGTGGAGCAACAACTTCTTCACCAACCTGTTCAGCTATGAATGGGAATTGACCAAGAGCCCGGCCGGTGCGCATCAGTGGACGCCGAAAAATGGCGCAGGCAACGGTACGGTGCCGGATGCGCACGATCCCTCAAAGCGTCACGCGCCATCCATGCTAACCACTGACCTCGCCTTGCGATTGGACCCTGCTTACGAAAAGATTTCACGGCGCTTCTACGAGCATCCGGACCAGTTCGCAGACGCGTTTGCCCGGGCGTGGTTCAAGCTGACCCATCGCGACATGGGGCCGATCGTGCGTTATCTCGGGCCGCTGGTCCCGAAGGAGACGCTGCCCTGGCAAGACCCGATCCCCGCTGTGAATCATCCCCTGATCGGGGAACAGGACATTGCTGCTCTGAAGGCGAAAATCCTCGCGTCAGGTCTGTCCGTTTCCCAGTTGGTCTCGACGGCTTGGGCGTCGGCGTCAACGTTCCGCGGCTCTGATAAGCGCGGTGGAGCGAACGGCGCACGCGTTCGCCTGGCGCCGCAAAAGGACTGGGAAGTCAACCAACCGGCTGAACTGGCGAAGGTACTGCAGAAGCTCGAAGCGATCCAGAAGGAGTTCAACGCTTCACAGTCTGGCGGGAAAAAGGTCTCGCTGGCCGACCTGATCGTTCTCGGCGGCGATGCGGCGATCGAGAAAGCCGCGAAGAACGCAGGGCACGACGTGAAAGTCCCCTTCACGCCGGGGCGCATGGACGCGTCGCAAGAGCACACCGACGTCGAATCATTCGAGCTACTCGAACCGACCGCCGATGGGTTCCGCAACTATGTCCGGGGCAAGCAGCGCCTACCGGCTGAGGAGCTATTGGTGGATCGGGCGCAATTGCTGAGACTGACGGCGCCTGAGATGACGGTTCTCGTCGGTGGCCTGCGCGTCCTTGGCGCAAATGCCGGGAAGTCCGCGCACGGCGTCTTCACCAAGCGGCCAGAGACGCTGACCAACGACTTCTTCGTCAACCTGCTCGACATGAACACGCAATGGCAGCCCAATGGCGCGGAAGGCGTGTACGAGGGGCGCGACCGGAAGACCAACCAGATCAAGTGGACCGGCACCCGTGTCGACCTGATCTTCGGTTCGCACTCGCAGCTCCGTGCCTTCGCGGAAGTCTATGCGTGCACGGACTCCAAGGAGAAGTTCGTGAAAGACTTCGTGGCGGCGTGGACCAAGGTGATGGACCACGATCGCTTCGAGGTTGCAGCCTGATCTCGGCCGAATCGAACAGGGTGGCCGACGCAAGCCCGGTTTTGGCTTGAGTGGGGATGTTCACACGTCACCGGTCAAGCGGGGCTTGTGCGAGCGTCCGGAGGACTGGCAGTGGAGCAGTTTTCGCCACGCAACCGCCTGTGAGGGACGTGTCGAGATCGAATCAGAATGGACGGCACGAAAACGCGAACGAGCGGCGGGAAGACTTTGTCCAGCGGTAGAACTGCCCCACTCAAGCCAAAGTCGGGCTTGAGTGGGCCACCCGTGAGTGACTCGATCTTTTTTCAGACCTTGAAGTGCGACACAGAGCCTTCCGGCAGTGCGGAAGCATCAACCTTCGCACACTCAAACTCTCGTCCACACTGGAAGCAAACTTTGTACGTTCGCTGCTTGATGGTGAACACACGACTGAGCTGGCGGTGCCGGCATCGGAAGACGAACTCGAAGACCCACAGCAGCGGGTTCATACGTCCTGCGCTCGCCTGCGTTCAAGATTCCCATTCGCATCCAACCACTCGAGCAGGGCGCGAACGCTGGCCCGGGCCAGCGCAATGGAGCAGTCCGCAGCTCCGTAGTAGATGTTGACCGTGTCGCCGTCGGGATCCATGGTGTATCCGCACGGAAACACCACGTCATTGACATCGCCATTGCGCTCGTAATCTGCTTCTGGCCCAAAGATCCAGGAGTCGCCGCGCAGCAGGCATTTTTCTGGATTCTCCAGATCGAACAGGGCCAGGCCCAGGCGATACAGACAACCGGAAGGCGTGTGCCGCACTCCGTGGTAAAGCACGAGCCAGCCTCTCGAGGTCTCGATCGGCGGCGGGGAGAGGCCAATTTTGTTGGCGTCCCACCAGGCGCCCCGACGAGCTTCCAGCATGAGCCTGTGCCTGCCCCAGTGACGCAGATCGGGAGAATACGAAATCCACATGTGCGCCCCGAGTGGCGTCATCGGACGGTGAATGAGCGCCCAGTATCCATCGATTCTCCGGGGCAAGAGCGCGCTGTCTTTGTCGTCCGGCGGCATGATGACGCCGTAGCGCTCGAAGCTTCGGAAGTCTTTGGTGAGAGCCAGCGACACTCCGGGCCCACCGCGCGAATAAGAGGTGTAGGTGATGACGTATTGCTGCAGTTCGGGCACGAACGTGATGCGCGGGTCTTCGATACCCCAGATTTCCTCGGGGTAGTCCTTGGGGCTGGGCATCAACGTCGGTTCCGGGTCAATCTGCCAGTCATCGACACCGTTTCGAGAGCGAGCAGCGCAAAGATGCGACAAGCCGCGCCGGTCTTCAATGCGGCACAGCAGCAGGGTGGTTCCATCCTGCAGCAAGGTTGCGCCGGCATTGAACACGCTGTTGATGGAGTACGGCCAATGCTTACGCGTCAGAATGGGATTGCCAGGGTGACGAAGAAGCAGTGGCGGGTAGTGAGTGCTTTCGACGTTGACCAGCGTGGTTTCGGGAGCGGTCATGAAGGATCTTCCAGCCTTTCAGGCGGCGGTTCGTGTGCTTGCAGAGAGCGCATTTCCAGCAGCGCCATCAGGAAAGACAGCGTGGACTCCGCTCCCTGATTTTGATTGGCGCGGTCGGGATGCAAGCCATCCCGGCAACCACCCGTGTCAGAATCATAGAGAGAAAGCTGGAGATCGTTATCGCCCAGGAACCAGTTGAAACCCGACCATGCCGCACTGCGCCAACGATGGTCTCCGGTTACGCGGTAAGCCTCCAGGCAGGCGGACACCGCGCCGGCAGCTTCAACTGGCTGTTGATCGAATCGGGCTTGTTCTCCGCCCTGGCGGTAAAATCCTTGCGAGCCGATCGGAACGAAGTGGCCATTCGCCGGGCAGCGCTGCGTTTCCATGAGCCAGTCCAGGGAATCGAGTCCGGCGGAAACCATGCGTTCATTCGCGGTAGCTGATCCTACCTGCAACAGGGCCTGGGGCAGCCTGGCGTTCCCGTACGCGACAACATCCTCAAACCACTTCCAGTTCGGACGTTGGATCGACTCATACATAGCGAGCAGTCTTTGAGCCAGTGCGAATCGTACGCGCTGGGCGTCTCGGTCTCCAGGGTACGAATGGAGGTATTCCTGAATTCCAAGCACGGCGTAGGCGCAAGCCCGGGGACTATGGAACTCGACCACAGCCGGCAGCGAGTACTCGAATAAACGCCCGGCGGCGCCTCGCAATCCATGGTTTGCGGACTGGCCCAGGACGGTTCCCAAGGCCCACAAGGCGCGGCCGTGAGAATCTTCCGATCCCTGCTCTTCCGTCCAGCGGTGGTCATAGCCGAGGAAATTTCGGAAACGTTTCTTAGCAGGATTGAAGGCGTGTTCGAGGAATGCCAAGTAGCGGAATGCCCAATCCGGGTTGGCCGCTTCGGTTTTTCCGGACATGCCTGTGCGCTCCCTGCCCAGTTGATTCAACAGCACGGTGAAAATAAGTGCCCGCGCGTTGTCATCCGTGGTGTAACCCTCGGCCCGATTGGGGATGGTGAAGATCGCGTGCTGCAGCATTCCAATGTCATCGGTTAGCGCGTTCACGTGATCGAGTTTTAGTTCGGGCAGTTGATTCAGCGATTTCTCGGTAGCACTCGCGCAGAATTGAACGCGGGGAGTTTCCATGCGATCGCTACGAACCCGGGCAAAGCTTTCCATGTAACCCTGCGCGGCTTTCTTCCACACCATGTCCCGCGCGTACAGGTAGGCGCGCTTTCGCATGGCGTGGCGCAGAGCCGGTGTGGTTAGAAGTTCGATGGTCTTTTGTGCGATGGCGCCGGGATCCTGAAAGGGAACCAGAGCGCCGCGACGATCGTCCAGCAACTCAATCGCGTGCCAATAAGGAGTGGAGATGATTGCTTTGCCCGCTCCCAGTGCGTAGGCGAGCGTTCCGGAAACTACCTGCGCCTCGTGGCGATATGGAGTGATGTAAATATCTGCCGCGCCGATGAACTCCGCCATTTCCTCAGGCGTGACAAACCGGTCGTGGAACATCACTTGCGATTCCACTCCCACCTCCTTCGCCAAAGCCTGCAAGCTGGCTCGATACTGGTCGCCCTCTCTGCGGAGGATATGAGGATGGGTCGCACCCGCCACCAGGTACACCACATTTTCGTGTCTCGACAGGATCTGAGGCATGGCCCGAATAACGTTCTCTATACCCTTATTCGGCGAGAGCAGGCCGAAGGTTAGCAGCACCGCTTTTCCTTCGACGCCGAAGCGGTCCTTATAGAAATTGGGATCGAGAAAGGGCAGGTCGGGAACGCCGTGCGGAACCAGGTCGATCTTGCTGCCGGGCACTTTGAAGATTTCCTGCAAGAATTGGGAGGACAGCTGGCTCATGACAATGAGGCGGTCCGAAAGCTCCGCAATCTCTTCCATGACCCGGAGCTGATCGGGGTCGGGTTCGCGCAGGACGGTGTGCAGCGTGGTCACCACGGGCATCTTCAATCCGCGAAGCAAATGCAGTATGTGGCTTCCGGCCGGGCCGCCAAAAATTCCGTACTCGTGCTGCAGGCACACCATATCGATATTGTGGAAGTTCAGAAACTCTGCCGCTTCCTGGTACGAGGCCACGTCGTCCTGCGCCAGAGACCACCTCACCCGCGCGGGATAGTCGTATCCGTGTTCGGTGTCGTTCACCGGTAGCGCCAGCAATCGAGCACTCCCGTACTCGGCGGAGATAGCCTCGCACAGGTCGGTGGTGAAGGTAGCGATTCCACAGTGGCGCGGAAGATAATTGCCGATCACGGCAATTCGACTGGGCAGTGAGGGTTTGGCATGCCATCTTGGGCGGGCTCCTGCAGCCTCGTTCCGTGCCAGAGAGCGGGGGACGACGACTTCCAACATCCTTCTGGAAAGCAGTGTTTTGGGTAGTGACATTGGCCCTTAAGTCATGCTGAGAACGGTTGGCGGAGAATTGTGAGCGCCTCGGTCTTCACAGAGCGCGTAGGCCCGGACGCCCCCGTCCGGGCAGACGAGCAAGGCTCGCCGGATTATTGCGGCCCAGAAAACCGCTGCTGAGCTTACTCCGTTGACGGACGAGGGCGTCCACCCGTACTTAAGCTCG
>Ga0307471_100001194_pt1 | contig 14095 bp, 14 predicted proteins | sample atmos_gasesAM3C__2_FD_204566 | JGI IMG/M metagenome (GOLD analysis project Ga0307471, IMG submission 204566) | Hardwood forest soil microbial communities from Morgan-Monroe State Forest, Indiana, United States - atmos_gasesAM3C_515 | ecosystem: Environmental > Terrestrial > Soil > Temperate... | reverse complement strand
GCGCTGCGGCACTGCCCGTGAAGCCGCAGAGGTAGCGAATATTCGGAGGCTGACTGACCAGAAGGGCATCGAACTTGAGGCGTTCGACCGTTTCTTGCAAGGAGTGTAGCCGGCTTGCGAAATCCATCAGCGGGAGTTTATCAACTCCAGGCTGGCGGAGCGACGGTTAGTCTGGTTCAGCGAAGTGGAGGGGTCTTCACCCGTCGGGGCGAAGAGCGGGCCCTTATAGTCCCGCCACAAACTGCGCGACTTTTTTCCCCTCCGAAGAGGAAATTGTCAAGACTAGTTGATCAGTCAGCGGCACGTCCGCGCTCTGGATGGAGAGTTCAAAGACCTGCACGGTGTCGCTCGACTCCGGCCCACTGTCCTTGGATCTAGTGTGGGGGACATATAGGCTGCCCACAGGCCTCTCTTCAGTTCCCCTGCGCCATTGGGCCGCGAACTGCATCGCCCCCAGGATGTCCCGGCCCACAGGCACGGCATACGGCGATGTGCAATCGGTGACGGTTAATTCCACCATCACCTCATCCGGAAAGCGGTCAATGACGTTCTTGCCACGGTGAAATTCCGTCCCGCGCGCCGATCGTTTCTTGCGCAGCTTCGCCAGAGACGAATCCACGATGCTCGCCGTCATTCGCCAGCAATGCCCGTCCAGTTGAACGTCCTGTGCACCCATGGAAAGATCGGGCGTTGAATGCCAGGGTTTCTCGCTTTCATCGACGGCGGAGAGGTGGAGAGGGAGGAATAGCAGGACTGCACAGACTAGCCACGATCGCGCACCGATCAAACCGCCTCGGTTAGAAGGCACGCCCCGACTCCTCAACGGCGATTCCTGTCCCAAATGCGCCGACACTAGCACAGTTCCGAGGCTCCCCTAGGGGTTTTCATGCGAGGTACCCGAAAGATACCCACGTGTCATCGCCGCCCCAAGATTGAGAACGAGAACCCCCAAAAAACCGGCTCCAGGACAGGTTCGTCGCTAGAGCCGGTGGTAATTGGTCTCTCAAGTCTCCTACCGCTAGGTCTGAATGATTCGCGGCGTGATGAAGAAGATCAGTTCCTGGTTTGAGGTGGTCACGCTTCGGCGTTTAAACAGGTTGCCCAGTACCGGTACATCGCCCAGCAGTGGAACCTGCTGCACGTTCATCGAGTTGTTGGTCTGGATAACGCCACCGATTACCACCGTCCCGCCATCGGTGACCAGAACTTGCGTGGTCGCCTGCTGCGTGATGAGTGTCGGATTGCCCTGCACCGTGCGGCCGAAGTCAGGCGTCGTATTTTCCACGTCCACGTTCAGGAAAATGGTGCCTTCCGACGTGATCTGCGGAACCACCGTCAAGCGCAAGAACGCGTCCACGTAGGTGACAGTCGGCGGACCGCCCAACTGCGCCTGCGTCACGATCGGCACGCGCACACCCTGGCGAACCAGCGCCTGGATGTTGTTTTGCGTGACAACTCGCGGACGAGACAGAATCTTCAACAGACCGCGCGACTCAGCCAAGGTAAGAACCGCGTCGATACGAACGTTGTTGCTCGCATTGAGGAAGGTCAAACCGCTCGTGGGACTGGTGACCGGCAAGTTCGAGAACAGCGGAATCTTCGGACCGGCACCCGTGCCGCTTCCCCCCACCGTGATGTAACCGGGCGTCAGCCCGCTGACGTCGGTCGGGGTGGCACCCACGTCGCCAGCGCCGCCCACTGCCGTATGCCCGTTGCCCCAACCGAAGGCGAACTGAGTACCGATGTCACGTGCGAAACTGCGGGTTGCAGCCACCACACGAGCTTCGATTTCCACTTCCTGGGTTTTGCGATCCAATTGGGTGAGCAGCCGGTCAAGCGCCGGAATCACGTTCGGAATATCCGAGATGATGACCGCATTCGTCCGGTCGTCCGAGATCACGTCGCCGCGCTGCGACAGGAACTTCTTGATGGTCGGAACCACGTCCTTGGAGTGCGCATAGCTCAGGAAGCGGGTTACCGTGACCTTTTCCACGGCCAGAGCTTCCGATTCCTGCTGGGCACGCCGCGCATCGGCTTCTTTCTTCAACGTATCCACGGTCGCAATGCGCAGGACATTGCCTTCGAGTTCGCGAGCCAGGTCGTTGTTCTTGAGTACGATATCGAGCGCCTGATCCCACGGCACGTCATCCAACACGATTGTCAGCGTGCCATGCACGTTGGGATCGAGAACGACGTTCAGTCCGCTGATTTCGTGGATCAAGCGGAAGAAATCCTTCAGATCGACATCCTTAAGATTGACCGAGATCGGCTCGCCCGTGTATTTCGGACCCGTGGCGGCGGGGGTTTGCGCCATCTGGGTCTTCTGCTCGGCAGCGAGGTTGACCGCGGGTGAAATCGCCGAGGAAGCTGCCTGCGCCGCTTGCGGCTGCATCGAAGCGCTGGCGTGTACCGGGAGGAGTTCGGACGCGGGCTTGTCAGCAAACTTCGCGGCTGCTTCCAATGCCCGCTCGGCGGGTTCCACCGTCGCAGGCTTGGTTTCTGCCTTCGTTTCGTCCTTCGGTTGGTACGAAGGCTCCACGAATACGTATTCAGTTGCAGGCTTGGTCGAAGAGGCAGCCTCGGGCGCTTTGGGCGCCGGAGCCGGGATTGCACTCTTGCTTTCGACCACGGGAGCCGCCACGGCCACAGCCGGAACCAGCTTGGCCGCGAACGGTGAAGCCACCGCCGGCTTGAGGGTCGCCTTCGGCACCGCGACGGCCACGGTCGTCTTCGCAGGCGCCTGGGCCGTGCTGCTAGCCGTGTGCAGCTTCACGACGATCTTGTTGTCGCTGCCGGGAACCAACTCAAACTTGCAGGCCTTGTCGAGGTCGACCACCACGCGCGTGCTGGGCGGAGTCTGGCCGTTCATGCCTACCCGCAGCCCCTTCACGCCGTCGCTGTCCACGGTCAGAGAACGTTGCTTGGTTCCCATCACCGTGTTCGGCAGGTCAATCACAACCCGGGCGGGCGAACTCAAGGTGCTCAGCTTTGGAGTCACCGGCCCACGAGCCGTGATTTCCACGCTGACCCCGTCTTCGCCGCGCACCACATTCAGCTGCTGTAAGGCAGCGTGCGTGTTTGCGCTGGAACCCGTGTTCTGCGTATCAGCCGCTGCGCCGACCTGTACCAGGATCAGCAGCGGTAGAACCACACCCAGCAGTTGCTTTCGCATTTCGCTTCTCCCCCACACGGGCTGGCCTTGGGCGCAGCGCGTGTCTTTCTTCAAGCTCGCTTCCAGATTTGGACTCGCCAATCTATACAGCCGGCGTCGTGATCCGTTTCACAACATCCTTCGTGAACGGTTTCCCCAGCCGGTCTTGAAAATTCTGTTTAAACACGATCGAATCGACGTTGATCTTCAAGACGTACCCGTTAAACACGGGATCGTTTTCTCGCAAGAAATAAGCTTTGTTTAGCGCGTTGCTGACAACGGCGATCATGCCGTTCTCCGACTTCACCACGCCATGCAGCGCGATCTGTTCGATGTCTAAACACTTCTTGCCAGTGCTACAGCCCGAACCCGACTGCCGGTCCACCACCGGGCTGATGAACGGATCCCGCTTGCCCGTCATCGAATACTTGCGCTGCTTCTCTTTCTCTTCCGGCTTGTCCGCCTTGGCCGCATCTGCATTCGCAGTGGGCTTGACCGCCGCAGGCTTATCGCTTGCGGGAGCCGTCATTGTCGCGGGCTTGCTCACCGCCACCGCCGGTTTGGCAGAGGGCGCGGAAGCGGCCGCTTTCGTTGGAACCACTTTCACATTCGAGTTCGCTGCAGGAGCGGTCTTCGCGGGAACCCCCTTGGGCGCGGCACTCGCCGCCGGGGCCGGCTTTGCCGGGTCCTGATGTGCGGTGCTGCCAGGGGCCGCTTGCGGCGCTTTCGCCGGAGCAACCTTTAGGTTGGAGGACGAAGCCGACGCAGCAGCCGGCTGCAACGTCGCCGGACTATTCGTCGTTGTCTTTGCCGGAACGACCACGGGCTTGGCAGGAGCAGCCGAGACCTTGGCCGGAACCGTCGTGGGCTTGGCCGCCGTCTGACCGGAAGCGGTCGCGGGCTTGGCCGGAACTGCGGCTCCTGGTTTGGTCGCGGTTCCCGCCGAGGGTTTCGTCGCGCTTCCCTGCAGCGCGGCATTGCTAGCCGCGGTCTGCTGCTGGGCGACATCCTGCAGCGAGTTCTTCGTGTTCTGCAAAATGGTGGCGGGATTCTGCGCCGCCGCAGTGCCCACCGTGATTGCCAGTGCAACGATGCCAGTGGTCAGCTTCATGGAATCTCCTACCTTTTCACCGCGGCCTGGCCGGGAGTTGCCGCCGGATCCAGGTCGTGGCTGAAGAACGTCGTCGCCGTGCAGGTTGCTACAATGCTTTCGTTGGGCGCGTACTGATAAGTCTTTTTAGCCTTCGCGTCCATGGGCTTGCGCGTGGTCGATACCAGCAGGCTCGACACGTTCACGATGCGCTCCAGCTTTCCCACCCGGTCAAAGAAATTCAGCATCGAGTAATAGGGACCGTCCAGTTCCATCTCGAAAGGCACTTCCGTGTAGAAGTCCTTCTGCGCAGTCGGCTTCGAGGTGTAGCGCCGGATCTCAATCCCAGCCTTCGACGCTTCCGCATCCATCATGCGCATGAACCCATCCACTTCCTTTTCGTCCGGCACGATCCGCCGCTCGATCTCGAGCTGTTGCTTCAGACTGGCCAGCTGCCGTTCGATCTCCGCCAGCTTGGGCCGGTAGGATTCCAGCTCCGCGTTCTCTTTCATCTTGGCGTCAAGAGCCTGCTCCGCAACCGCATTCTGGTTGCGCTGGGTCTTGAATACGGTGTAGTACAGGCCGACCGTCACCAGCGCCGCTGCTCCTACCACCACCGCCCACTGCTTGAGGCCCGACATTTCCCCGAAGTTCGCCATAATCTCCCCGCCTTTAGGACTTGCCCTTCTCGCACGTCAGGGTGAACTGAAACGCCTGCATGTCTTTGATGGTGTCGTCCTGAATGCTCTCCTTGATCTCGATGTTGCGGAAGAATCCAGTCTTCTGCAGATTCGAAATCAGGTTGGCAACCGCGTCGGAACTGAGCGCCATGCCTTCGATATCGACGCTGGCACCCTCGTCCTTCATATTGTTGAGCCAGATCGCCTCGGTGTTATTCACCGTTTCGCCCACCATGGCCATCAGGTTCACCGGCCCAGACTGATCCTTGCGCAGCTGGTCGATCACGTCCACGCGTCGCTTGTAGTTCTCCGCTTCGCGCTGGCGAGCCATATAGCGTGCCTTGACATCAGCCAGTTCGCGGTTCTTCTGCTCGGCCTTCGCCATGTTTTCTTCAATCGACTTCTTTTCCGCTTCCAGGTGGTGCCAGGTGTAAAAATTGAAAGCTGCAGCCAGCCCGAAAGCCAGCAGGACTTTCAGGCGCGGTGACCCCATATCGCCGACTTCTATGGTCGGCATGGAGGGCATGGATGAGCGCTTGCCCTTCGGTTTCTGTACTTCCAGCAGATTGATTCGGATCATAGGTCGCTAAAACTCCTCAAAGCCAGGCCTACTGCCACGGCCAACTGGCCCGCGTTCTGCTCAATCAGTTCAGCTCCCGTTCCGTCCGCCGGAGGCATAACCCGCTGGAACGGATTGAACAGTTCCACCGGCATCGAGAACTCCTGGCGCAGTCCCTCCACCAATCCCGGGACCTTGGACGAACCGCCCGCAAGATAAATCTTCTCGATGTGCTCCCCCGCCGCGCTGGCCCGGAAGAAGTCGAACGTCTTCTGGATTTCCAGCACTATGATCTCGGTGACCTGCTGCAGGATGGGCGTTTTGGCGTCTTCGCTGACCGTGCCCACCTTGTGGCCCAGCTTGAGCGCTTCGGCGTCCTCAAAGCTCAGGTCCAGTTCCTTCTGCAGTGAATCGGTGTACTGGTGCCCGCCCACGCTGACGTCGCGTGGAAACAAAGGCGTCGTACCCTTCACGATGTTGATGTTCATGACGCTGGCGCCCAAGTTCAAAAGCGCCACCACCTGCCCCGGAGCGGGCTCGTAGTTGTACTCGTAGCAGTTCTGCAGGGCCAGAGCATCGATGTCCACAATAGCCGGAGTACGCCCGGCCATCGAGAGTACGTTGGTGTAGTTCAAAATCTTGTCCTTCTTGACGGCGACCAGTAACACATCCATCTGCGGACTGCCCGCCTCTTCGGACAAAATCTGGTAGTCGAGGTTCACATCGCCCAGATCGAACGGGATGCAGCTGGCGGCTTCCTTCTGGATCGCTTCCGCCAGTTCCTGGTCACTCATCGAAGGCATCGGGATGCGCTTCACGATCACCGAGTGCCCGCTTACCGAAGTGGCCACGTTCTTGGACTTGATTTCGTGCTCGGTCAGCAGCTTCGAGATCGCGCTCGACACCGTGCCCGAGTCGACGATCATCGAGTCGACCACGATATCCGGAGCCAGCGGCTCGAGCCCGAGGTGGGCCACCTCGATGTCACGACCCTTCCGCTTCAACTCCACCGCCTTGATGCTGGAGGAGCCCACATCCAGACCTACAATCGTCTTCGATCCGAATCCAAACATGTGCCCGCCTTTACTGTGACCCGGCGGCCTTGACGGCCACCTTCGGTTTCTTCTTCGCCCGCACTTCCATCTGGTTCGACTTCTCTTCCATCCACTGATCCAGCTTTGACTTCTTGAAGCGCCAGCGGTTGCCCAGCTTGAAGGCCGGAATCTTCTGCTCGTTGACGTACTTGTAGAGCGTGTCCGGACTCACCCCCAGGTACTGCGACGCCTGCCGTATATTCATCACTTCACGCGAGTCGGCCATAGAGTTCATGTCCCTTCCACAGAATCGAGCTTCCCTCGCCGGTGTCTCCGGCTGTGAAAGCAACCTTTGGGAGGAAATCCCTCGATCAAAATCGTGCTTCGAGCGGATTTCGGTGTGCAGAGCATATCTCAACCCCGAAAAACCCAGAGTCAAGCCCAATCTCCGCGTTTTACCGTGTTCTATACCTGTTTTCTGGAAAATTACTTTAGTGTAGTTGCAGTCGAGTGCTATGGATAGTGATTAACGAATCAGTGACTACCACCAGAAGGGGTGTTTATTCGTAAGATGCCCGGTTACCCCGCTGCACATAACCAAAGTACTAGCGACGGTACGAAGGTAGTAAGACAAGCGGGAACTTATTGAGCAGTAAAGGATTGACCTCCTCAATGGGTGGGCTTCTTTGGGCCTGTTTTCCAGCCTTTTGCGGTGGCTCAGAGCGCCCGTCTACACCTCCGAAACAAGTGCCGTGCGTCACTGAACTGTCCCCTGTTGTCTGCTACTCTGCGCGGTTTGATCCCCTTTTTGCTTCTGGGCGAGTGTGCCCTCATGAAACTGCTGGTGATCGGTTCCGGAATGATGGGTTCTGCGGCTGCTTACGACATGGCGCGCCGAGCCCAACGTAGAAGCGGTGACCTTGGCGGATGCCGACATGAAACGTGCGCGCGACGTGGCTGCACGCATTAATCGGCTGCGCGGCCATACGAAAGTCAAAGCGGTTCCACTCGACGCTTCCAGTCACAAAGTGACCGCGAGACTGATGAAGGGACACGGTGCCGCCCTTTCGGCAGTTCCCTATTTCCTCAACCTCGGCCTCGCCAAGGCTGCGATAGAAGCACGCTGCCATTTCGCGGACCTGGGCGGAAACAACACGGTCGTCCGGCAGGAGTTAGCCCTTTCCAGCAAAGCCGAAAAACGCGGGGTTGCACTCGCGCCCGATTGCGGCCTTTCGCCCGGCATGGCCTCCATCCTCGGCGGAGAAGTCCGCACGCATCCTGCGTAAGGGCAAGCTGGTCACAATCGAACCGCTCACCGAGCCGGAGAATTCAACAGGCCTGGATTTTCCCCGCTGGTCGCCTTTCAGGCTTCGGGTAGAACCTCGACGCTACCCGAAAGCTTCGAAGGCAAGGTGGGGGAATGTTTTGAGAAGACGCTGCGCTATCCCGGCCACTACGACCTGCTCTGCGAACTGAAAGGGTTGGGGCCTTTTTTCCAGTCGTAAAATGAGAGTCGATGGGGCTGAGATAGCTCCGCGCGCCGTCATGTCGAAAATCTTCGAAGGTAAATTCGCCAGCAAGGGGCGCGACGTTTGCATTATGCGCCTGGAAGCACACGAATCGGTCAGCGCCAGGCGTGCGCGGCTTACTCGGCGGACGACTCAAAGGCCGCGTTGCAACCTTCACCTTGGTCGACCACTACGATTCCAAAACCGACATGAGTGCGATGATGAGGACGACCGCTTTCCCCGCTTCGATTGTCTTGCAAATGCTGGCGTCCGGCGCAATCGCGAAGCGCGGCGGCATCCTGCAGGAACGAGACGTTCCCGCCGACATGTTTCTGGGTGAAATGGAAAAACGCGGGATCAGGATTCAATAAGCGCTCGAATAATCTACTCGTCGGGTACCAGTGTTCGGTCGTCAACCAGCAATCCAAGGGGAACGGTACGGACGATGGGGGAACGTCCTGAAACATCCTGACCACTATCGACCGATGACTAGAACTGGCGACCAACGCTTCTCTCGTGTACCCTGATGTCCTTCAAATCCTGTGGAGGTTTCTTTGCGCTTCCTTGACCGCCTGCAACCTCTGGCCTTGCTGGCGTTGCGCGTGACGTTAGGTGTCATCATGCTCGCGCATGGCTCAATCAAAGTGCATCGACACATGTCCGAGTTTGCCAGCTACATCGCCAGTCTGGGACTGCCTCTGTGGCTAGGCTACGCCTCGGCTTTCACGGAATTTGTTGGGGGGATCCTGCTCATCACGGGCACGTTCACGCGTCTCGCCGCATTCTTGGTTTTTTTGAACATGTGCGTTGCCATCGGCAAGGTGCACTGGCAGCATGGCCTGTTGGGCGCCGGTGGATACGAGTTCGCTCTAGCTCTCTGCACGATGGCATTCGCCTTAGTCTTCTACGGCGCCGGGCCCATCTCAATCGATGCCATCCGTAGTGGGGGAATCAGCCGCCGCAAATCGAAATAATCGGCTTATCTTTCGGTCCAAGAATGGGACTTCGTGTAGTCCGTTTCCAATCATGAATCTGCGGTCATCTCCAGACCGACCGGCCGTTCACTTCCCACCAAATGCCGTGCCCAGCAAGGCAAAGCGCCCGATGTCGAGCAAAAGAAAAACCGCGCGACACGCATCGACGGCGATGGAAGTTTCGGCTTGGCCGCCCGCGGGACCGTCGTCATCATCGAAGCAATCCGGTGCGTTGGTGCAGCCCTTGTCACCGGTCGGATTGCCCTGAACCCAATTTCGGTTTCGGGCTTCTTCTACTCCGATGATGGGGGCAAGACGTTCGTCGATGGCGGACAGCTTCCTTCGCCCGGCACCGACGTCATCGGCACTAGCAGACTCCCGCAAGTGTTCGGGGACCCCGACGTGAAATATCTGGGCGCCTGCACATTTGTGTATTCATCCATCCTGGTGGCGAAGTAGTCGGCTACTGCGGCTGTGCAGACGATGGGCATACACCGCTCCACGGACTGTGGCCGCACCTGGACCGGCCCCTTTGAAGTGACGGCCGCCACTAACCCCAACGGCTTTGTGGCTGCCAACGGCGATCCGGTGGATGCCGCCGACAAGGAATTCATCGACGTGGACCGCGCCACCGGGCGACTGATGGTTAGTTGGACGGACTTCACCCCAGTACCGTCGGCGGGATCGAAATGTCCACCACTTATTCCGACAATGCTCTCAGTGGAAATCCGCCTACCTGGTCCACGCGTCAGGTCGTATCCGCAACCGTGCCCGATGGGCAGTCTTCGGTGCCGCGCTTCGCCTGCAATGGTACCAATGCCTACGTGGTGTGGCGTCGTTTCCCATCCTTCTACACGAACACCATCGCTTTCGCCCGCTCGACTGACAATGGCAACACCTGGAAGCCGGCGGTCGATCTCACCAGCGAGTTCTTCACGACCGACGCGGAGATCGGCAACGATCGTCCTAACAATTCTCCGTCTCTGGCAGTCGATCAGCGGAGCGGCAACGTGTATGTGGTCTACGCCAACAATAAACTCCCAGGATGGATCCGATATCTACCTGCCGAGAAGCACGAACCGCGGCGTCAGCTTCTCCAGTCCGATCATCCTGAACAGCCGCCCGGGCAACGATCGCGCGCAATGGTTTCCGTGGGTAACGGTGGATTCCAGCAGTGGCCGCGTCTGGGTTTTCTATTACGACCAGGGCGTCGCCACCTCAGGGGATCTTACCCAGGTGAGCTTCACCTTCTCTGACAATGGAGGACGAAGCTGGAGCCAGCCGGCGGCGCTGACGGACCGCACCTTCCACGCAGGCTGGGGCAACGATACCGGCCAACCCAATCTCGGCGACTACAACGAGGCGGTAGCCCAGAATGGCGAGATGTTCGCAGTCTTCGCCCAGGCCACCCGGCCCCCAGCGGGATTCATCGATGGTCAACCCACTTCCGCCAGCTTTACTGTGCCGGACGTAATTTTCAAGCGCATCTCCGACAAGGATCGTGAGCGCCGACCCGCGCCCGTTGACCTGGTATCGGTAAACTTCACCGATAGTGGGGGAACGGCTTCATCGATACGAATGAAAGGGTGAATCTTCGGGTGGTATTACGGAACTACGTCACTAACCCGCGCAATGGGGCCCGAGTGTACGAACCGCGAGCCACACTGACGACTGCAACCCCGAACGTCAGCATTGTCCGACGCTCTTCCAATCTCCCGGACCTCAGTCCGGGAGCGAGCGGCACGGCAAACTTCACACTGCAAACTCTTTCGGGATTTGTGCCCGGCACGCCGATCGAGTTGGCCATTGCGGTCAGGGGTGACGATACCGGGACAGCAGTCCTCCGGAACACGCTGTTCATCGGAACGCCCGCCCCGACCGAAATATTCTCTGAAAACTTCGAGTCGGTGGCCCCGGGCGCGCTGCCAACTGGATGGTCGTCCGTGCACGGCGCGGGCGCCAATGTCGTGCCCTGGACCACCCGCAACGACTTCTGTGGGACCGGTTCCAATGGGGCATTTCACATAAACGCCAATGACGGACCTGTTGGCCCTCCCGCTGGTTCACCTTCGCGCTGGGAACGGCTGATCTCACCCGCGGTCGTGATTCCTGCGGACGCGGAATACGTCACGCTCGATATGGACGTCTGCTACGACACCGAAGACGATCCCAACTTCAACATCATGGCCTACGATGGCATGTTCCTGAGAGTTACCGACCTGACCACCGGCCGGATCTTGCGTTCGGTCCTGCTGGAGGCATTCGAAGACGAAGTCACCACCGGCTCGATCCTGAACATGCCCAAGCATCAGCCCCGCAACGGGGATCGGGGATATTTCCCCCGCGGCGATATGGCCATGTGGGCGGGATACTCCAACGGTCCCCAACACGTCCACTTGCGCCTGCCGGGAATGGCCGGCCGCACGGTGCAACTTGCGCTTTGAGTTCGCTCAGGACAGCGGTGGCATCTGCAGCGATGTGCGTCCGACCCACACAGATTGCGGGATCTCGCTCGACAACATCTCTCTGCGGAGTGTTGTGTCGGCTCGACCCTAAGAGCGGGAAAACTAATGAGGGGCGGGCCGCGAGGTCTGCCCCTTTTTTTGTTCATTCCGCTCTCGCACTCGCGGCATTACGACTTGACATTGAGTGTATATTTTGTGCCTCGATTGCCGGCTGCAAGGGACGTTCAGCGCTGGGCCGGTTGAGGGTACGCATCATGTCGTCGCCCACACCGGAATCGCCACTGCCCCCGATCAGCATTCAGCTCTCAGCGCTCTCAGGATATCTGAGTGCGTTCAGACCCCACTGCCCGTGCCAGGTCAGATTCGCAGAGAGAGTGACTAGCATCCGGTCCCGGCGCTCTAGCCTCGCCGAGTTCGCCAGCACCCAGCCGGTCAAGAAGTGGGTAACCGGACTCATGGTTCATGTGGCAAAGGATAGTTGAGTCTTGCTGGCGACTGATGACCAGCGACTGACGCCTGCCTCTAGTACTCCGCCAGCTCCTTCATCCCTCGATACAGATCGCTGGCCTGCGGCAGAATCGCGTCTTCCAGCACGGGTTGGTAGGCGACGTACACGTCCATGGCTGCGACCCGACGTACCGGTGCGTCGAGTTGCCCGAACATCTGATCTGCAATGCGGGCCGCGATCTCGGCGCCGTAGCCCCAGCTTAGACAATCTTCATAAGCCACCAGCGCGCGATTCGTCTTGGCTACCGAGTTGGCAATCGTATCCCAATCGAAGGGATTCAACGTGCGCAGATCGATCAACTCAACTTTCACGCCCTGTTCCCGCTCCAGCTTCTGTGCCGCCTGCAGGGCGCGGGGAACCACGGCTCCGTAGGTGATTACAGTTAGGTCTGTACCCGGCTGCACGATTCGCGCCTTGCCGAAGGGAAGCATGTAGTCCGGCCCGGGATAGTGCGACCGCCCGTAGGTCTCGCGGTACAGGCGTTTGTGCTCGAGGAAGAGCACGGGATCGTCACAGCGGATCGCCGTGCGCAACAGGCCGGCGGCGTCCAGGGCATTCGACGGAAACACCACACGTAAGCCAGGAATGTGCGTGAAAATGCTCTCGCCACACTGCGAGTGATACAGGGCGCCACCCGTAAGGTAGCCGCCGATCGCTACGCGAATCACCAGCGGCGCAGAGAACGCGTTGTTCGAGCGCCAGCGGATGACCGGCAACTCATCGCGCAATTGCAACATCGCCGGCCAGATGTAGTCGAAGAACTGAATCTCAACCACCGGCTTCAGGCCGCGAGTCGCCATGCCCGTGGCCGTCCCCACAATCTGTGCCTCGGCAATCGGCGAATTGAACACACGATCGGAACCGAACGCCATCTGTAATCCCGCGGTTAGCTTGAAGACGCCGCCCTTCCCTTTCACCAGCTTCTTCTTGATGTAGTCCTCGCGGCTGACGTCGGCCACATCTTCGCCATAGACTACGATGCGCTCGTCACGCTTCATCTCGTCGCGCAAGGTTGCGTTGATGAGTTCGGCCATGGTCTTGGGCAACACCGGCTTTTTAGCGTCGCTGGCCGCCGCTTCGGAGATCTGCGGAAAGACCGGCTGGGTCTCAAACTGCGCGGAGGTCGGATCGAGATTCGGCGAGTAAATGTACTTCGTGATGGTGTCTGGGGTTGGGAAAGCCGCTTCCAGCGCGCGATCCACCGCTACCTGCATATCGTCTTCGACTTTTTTCTCCAGCTGGTTAATGCCCATCTCGTCGAGAATGCCCTCGCGGATCAGAAACATCTGCATGCGCGTGATGGGATCGCGGGCCGCATCGCGCTGCCGCTCCACATCCGGTCGATACAGCCGCTCGTCATCCGAAAGTGAATGCGAATACGGACGGATCACGTGGGCGTGCACAAATCCGGGACCCTTGCCGGCGCGGCAAAAGTCCACCGCACGCTTCATGGCGGCGTAGCTCACGACCGGGTCGGTTCCGTCGACTTCCTCGAAATGAAAATTCGGGAAGCCGGAGACTAGCCGTGAAATATTTCCGCCCGCGGTCTGCACTTCTACCGGAACAGAGATGGCGTACTCGTTGTCCTCCACCACGAAGACAATGGGCAGTTTGCGGTTGGACGCTGTGTTTATTGCCTCCCAGAACTCACCTTCGCTAGTGGTCCCATCGCCCAGCGAGACGTAGGTGACTTCATCGCCCTGGCAGCTGACATCCTTAAAATCACGATAGTCGCCAGCCGCTTTCTGGTTGGCACCCGGATGACCGCGCAGATAGACCCCAGCCTGCGCGCATCCCACGGCCTGGAGAATCTGCGTGCCGGTGGGCGAAGACTGAGTGACGAGGTTCAAGCGAGGATAGCCCCAGTGCGACGGCATCTGCCGCCCCCCCGAACTGGGATCGTCGGCCGCGCCCACCGCCTGCAACAGCATGTCGTAAGGCGTGCCGCCCAGCATCAACACCAGGGCACGATCGCGATAGTAGGGATAAAACCAGTCGTAGCCCGGTTTGAGACAGAACCCGGCCGCCACGCCGATGGCTTCGTGCCCCGCACCGGAGATCTGAAAGAAGATTTTCTGCTGCCGCTTAAGCAGGATCTCGCGGTCGTCGACCCTCCGCGAGGTATA
>Ga0307471_100001193_pt1 | contig 14096 bp, 26 predicted proteins | sample atmos_gasesAM3C__2_FD_204566 | JGI IMG/M metagenome (GOLD analysis project Ga0307471, IMG submission 204566) | Hardwood forest soil microbial communities from Morgan-Monroe State Forest, Indiana, United States - atmos_gasesAM3C_515 | ecosystem: Environmental > Terrestrial > Soil > Temperate... | reverse complement strand
GCTCCGGTCGCGAGGATCGGCGCCATGACGTTCACGAAGCGGATGGGGTCCGTCAGGAGGCACTGCTGAAGCAGGCGCTCGGCGTAGCCCGACTCGAGCGTCACGCCGAGGACGCCAACCGACAGGATGCCTTGTCCCAAGCAGTGCACGTCGTCGGCGTGCGTGCCGAAGTACGCTCCTGCAATGGAGAGCACGGAGTCCCAGAAGCGCCCGTCGCTCGTTACCGCTCGCGCGCCCGCGCGCCAGCCCTGGTAGCCGTCCTTCTTCACCCAGGACACCCAGGGGCGGCCCTCCGGCGTCCGGTCGGGCGTGCCCTCCGGCGTCGGGATCGGACGTAGCTGGTCGAAGACCGTCATGTGTCTCCGGCGCTTCCGACGAGGGCGGCGGCGGCCTGCGTCGCAGCCAGCGCCTCGCGCAGCTCCGCGAGGCCGCACGTGCACGGGCCGCCGTAACACTCGTCGTTGGAGTGCTCCAGCGGAAGACTGGCCTCGCGGATGGCAGAGAGTTCGGCTTCCGGAATCCAGCCTATGCGCCGCAAGTCCTCTTCGGTCACGTTGCGCTGATCGGGACAGAGTGCATCCGGTGGCCACGTTGAATAGATGATGCCCTCGTGTTCGGAGAGCATGCCGAGAGGCAGCATTCCTTCCGGACGAGTCGGCAGGGTCACTTGGGGGCCTCCTTGGCGTGCTCGGGACAGAGCACCACCCCGAACATCGGTTCGAAGACCCAGCTGCTCGGAGTCCCGTCCGGCTCGGCCGGGAATTGTAGCTGTGTCGGGCGGAAATGGGGCGTCGTCGCAACCGCCTCGGTCTCGCGGGCGCAGCCGGGGACGTCGCAGTGCGCGACTACTCGCGGCGAGATCACTTCGCCTTGCCCTCGCGACGGACCACGTGGCCGCGCTCGAGAAGCGACGTCATGAAGGCGTCCGCTACGAGCTCGTCCGGAAGGCTCAGGACGGGGACGTCCGTGCCCACGCGTGCGACGTGGAGCTCGATCGCCTCACGCAGGGCCGAGCGCACGGCCTCGATCTGCGCGAACCAGTCCGGCGGCTCGAAGCCGGCGACGCCGAGCGCCCTCGCGAGATCGTCCGAGAATTCCTCGTCGACTGCGCGGCGGCGCTCTGCGTACTCCCAAAGGAGATCTTGCGCCGTGCGGTCATGCACCGAGAGCGGGACCTTGCCCGGCGGGCACGTCGGGTACTTGTCGCTCTGAAACTCACCGTTGTCGTTGATGTGTGCGCCCATGGGTCACTCCTCTTGTTGCTCCGCGTCGTCGGTGGTCCACCAAAACTCATAGCGAGTAGGACTCGAGGGCAGATGATGCGGGCCCTCGTGGCCTGCCCGGAATTCGCAGCGCGCCGTCCCGACACCTTTGATTGGCACGAGCTCGGGACATCGGCCTTCGGCCGCAATCCCCGATGCCTGCGCAAACCACAAGGACGCGAGCGTCACGATGGTCACGGACGCCGGCAGGGCAATGATGGCGACGACGAGCGCGGACACGGTTCTCTACTCCTCCCCCTTCTTCGGCCAGAACGCCGGATCGCAACAGTCGCCGCCGCCCGGACAGAAGTCATGGAGTGCGGCATCGAGCCGGTCGAGGACCGACGTGCGCCAGGCGAGGTGAGCGGCCCTCTCGGCCTCTCCGAGCGACCAGAGCGTCGCCTTCGTCTCCTGCATGAGCTCGAAGACGTGGTCGTCACCGTCGCCATGGATCCGCGCCGTCACGTAGCAGACCCACGCACACCGCGCGGCGCGCTCCGCATCCGTCACAGGTGCCCCGTTATCTTGTAGACCGCGAAGAGCATCCCCGCCACGAACACCAACGGAAGCCCCGCGACCGCGATGAGGACAAGTAGCGGGTAGACGTCGTCGGCCGGCGACTGCCCGCAATGGAGGCAGCGCCACGGCTTCTTCGCGTTCGTGTCGTCCGTCATGCCTGGGCTCTCAAGAAGTCGTAGAGCTGTTTGTTCCAGCGAGCGTCCTCGAGCGCGTTGTGCTCGCCCTTGTCCTGCGGCGGATGCTCCGGGTCGCCGAGCATGCGCGAGTACTGCTTCAGATCCATGCAGAACTTCGGGAAGTGATTCGGTAGAGCCATCATCGTGCCGAAGAGCTGGCAGAGCGCCACCCAGTCGTAGTCGGCGTAGTAGGCCCAGATCTCGGCGGGCCTACTCGGTGGGCCAACGAACTCTTGAATGCCGCGGGCGATCTCCTGCCGCGACCGCCACGCCGGGTCTCCGTAGGCCGGCAGCGACGGCAGCACGTGCTCGCGCACCCAGGCCGAGACCCGGTGGAGCTCGGCCTCGCGGTTTACGGCGTAGAACTCCCTGCCGTTCGGGCCGACGATGCCGATCGAGATGAGGTCGATGGTCTTGCCGTCCTCGTAGAACTCCGTGTCGAGGAAGTACCGGTCGCGGACGTCGTCGTAAAACCTGATCGATTGCGTTGCCGTGAGGGTCATGGCGTGAGAGAGCATCCTTTCTGCGGCGACTCGGGGCCCCCGGGCGGGCGCGGGCGACACTGCCTCGGTCCCTCGGCGCCGTACTTCTCCCAGAGGAGCGAGGCGCACTTGTTCAAGGCGACGTGGCTGATGATGACGTGCGGCCGGAGCACCTTGCCCAGGCGGAGCTCCCAGAGATCGTATCCTCGGTCGTTGTCGTAAAGGAACTCCCGGAGCTCGTGCTCTTCGGCGACATGGTCCAGGGCCTCTCGGAGGACACTCGCCAGGCCAACGTTTCCGGCGAGCTTGGCGTCGGCGATCCAGTACTCGAGGTCGTATTCGGCCACGACCGGCTCGTAGGCCTCGACCTCCTCGCGGCGCATGCCGATCGTGGCTTTCTGCGCGACGTAGTAGCCGACGTCCATCGAGTACGCCATCCAGAGGAGACGCGACCACGCGTCCGCGCGATCCCCGTAGTGGGCGAAGCGAGAGAGCTCGAAGTCGCCGTGCACCACGAGGCTCCCCATGATGCCGGCGATGATCTCGATGCGGTGGATGTTCGTGCCGGGCTTGCCGATGATCCAGGCTGCCGAGCGGCCGTCGTTCCAGTAGGTCTCGCCGAGGAGCTCGTGCTCCGCGAGCATCTTCATGGCAGTCCACTGGTGCTGCCGGAGCCATTCGTCGGAGGAGATGGCAGAGCGCGTCACGGCGCACCTCCGTCCATGCAGACGACCCTCATCTGAAGACGAAAAAGCAGAGCGCGGTCTATTTGCTCGCCGTCGCCGAGTAGGTGCTCGTCCATGACGCGGGCGATTGCCGCGAGATCGTCCGGTGTGGGATTGGGATCGATGAAGTCCACTTGGATCCGTTTGGAGCGAGCGCCCTCCACAAGCGGACGGCGATTCACTACGAGCTCGTCCGTCTGGTACAGGACCGCGTCCCGGCCACTGCTGTAGAGCCAGACGGCTAGCGCGACCAGCCCTATGACGCCGAGCGTCACCGCGACCGGCACCAGCTCAGCAGCGAGCCCCTTCACTTCGTCGCCTTCTCGACGAGCACCCTGGCGGCGCAGCTATCAGCGTTCAGGTAGTGCACGACGCTCATCGGTATGAAGGCGCTCACGATCGACACCACGATGCCCCAGATGACCCAGGCAACGAGCCGCGTGCTGTCCACGTCGTCTTCGTCGACTCCGGTCGCCCGCAAGAGCCTCACGAAGAGCCATATGACCAGCGCTGACACCCCGATCGCGGTCAGCTGGCCGAGGAGGTCCGCCAGCGCGTCCATGCGCTCGTAGCGCACGAGGAGCTCCCACGCCTTCGGCGCCATGGTTTCGATCGCGCCCACCGCTTTCCGGAGCGCTTCGTCAGTCGCGGGGTCGGACATCGGCTTCTCGCTCCTTCTGCGACCGGAGGTCAGCGACCTTCGCCGCCGTGTTCTCGGCAGTCACGCGCTCGTGGTAGAGGTCGGGGCAGATCTGGACTTCACCCTCGTGCTGCACCGCCGGGTGGAGATTGGGCTTCGGGCTCCCACAGCTCGGACACGGGTCCTCGAACATCAGCGCACCAGCCTTTCGTGGAAGTACACGACTTCACTGAATTGATATTCCTGAAGCGCGGCAGGACCAGGCGGCGTCTCCTTGTGGAGCAGCCAAAAGAAGATGAACCAGTACCGCCAGAATGTTTGCAGCTCTTCTGCCGCCCGCATCCGACGACGCCGCGCTCGCATCCGGCTGCGCTCTCGGAGCCAGGCCCCGATCACTTCTTCTCGTCCTTCGCCGCAGCGGGCAGGAGCTTGCCGAGAAACTCGTCCGAGTTCACCATCTTCAAGATCGCCCCCGCGTCGCGCTGATACCAGTGCTTCCAGGGCCGGGCTGCGGCCGTGTCCGGGATCGAGCGGACGTCGATGAGGTTATCGGTCTCGATGAAGCTCTTGGCGGCGCCCTGCAGGCGCTTGGCCTTGGTCACCTGCTTGTTCTCGATGATGTCGAGGCTGTCGACGCTCGCGCGTGCGCCGAGGCCCCGGTGGCGGATGAGCTCGCGCTGGTAGTCACGCCGGAGGACCTTCTCGGCTCGGCCCGTGCACTCGCGGACGGACTCGACGTCCTTCGTGTCCATGCGCGGGAGCTTCTTGAAGCCCTCGATGGCCTTCAAGATCTCGTTGTACGCCGCGAAGTCGTAGGGGTGCTGCTTCGCCCACCACGCCAAGAAGGCCGCAATCCTCGCCGGCTTCGTGAGCGACGTGTCGAGCGGAAACGCTTCTATGTTTCGGGCACCTGATGATCGTTTGGCCATAACCTCGAGCTCCTTTTCATCCCGCGCGTGCGCGCGTGCTTTCTTTCTGATCCATGTACGCCTCCACGACGCGCCACGCTTCCATGACGGCGAGGAACTGATCGCGCGAGCCGCTCCCGACGCGGTCCTCGTGAAACGAGGCGGCGAGCTCCTTGAAGAGCCTCTTCGTCCGGCCGTGCCAGCGGCCCCCGCGGTAGTCCTCCGACTTCGGCGGATCGACGTGCAGGACCTGACAGGCCCCGGCGAGCTTCGACCGCGTGATGATCTCGGCGAGCGTGGGGCTGTTTTTCTTGGTCTTGATCCTTCTCACGAAGTCCGCCAGGACGACTCGGATCTCGGCTTGCACGCGCTCGGCTTCGCCGATGACGTTGGCCTCCGCGTGGCCGGCGAGCATGTCGTCGACGTAGTCCCTGACGAGCTCGCCCATCTTCACGCGGAAGACGTGCTCGCCGCTCGCCTGAGAGGCCCGGGACTTCTTGTCGATCGCCTGGCTCGCACGGGGCGACTCGCGCGCGGTGCGACGCTGGGGGGCCGTCCGGGCGTCCACCGGCCGCGTCGGCTCTCCGCTCCTGCCGATCTTGCCGCCGCCGAAGTCGCGTACGAAGGGCCTCGAGTCGTACTCGTCGAGCACCGCCACAATCGTGGCGGCCATCGGGACCCCGATCCGCGCTCGCCCGATCGCGCGGGCGCGGCGGATGATCTCCGTCACCGCCGACATCGTGAGGTCACGCTCGAGGCGGTCCCAGAGAGGATCGGCGGCGTCGCCGAGTCCGACGAGTGTATGCCGGCGCTCGACCTCGGCAGGCGCGAGGCTCAAGAGCGCCGACAGGTACTCCCGGCGTCCGTGCCCGGTGCGCGTGGGATCTTGCGCTCCGAAGCGCTGCCAGAGCTCGACCTCGAGCGCCGCTTTCTCACGGTGCGTCGTCGCCATGGCATGGAGCTCCCGGAGCTCCTCGCGCGTCATCATTCCCATGCGCGCTTGAGCCCTTCTATTTCGGCCCTGAGGGACTCGACCGTGTGCAAGGTCGCGAGCCCGAGCTTCAAGAGAGCGTCCACCTTCTCGGTCAGCGACCGCTTCTCGGCAATCCATTTCAGTTGCTCCTCGACGCCGTCTGCCGGCATCTGACTGTCCCGGGTCGGCGTCTCGTCCACCGTGAGCGGCTCACCGCCGTCCTCGTCCTCGAAATCGAGTGACTCCTGCATCGACGGATCTGGCGCGAACCCCGGACCACGCGGCCAGACGAGCTCCTCGAGCCTCGCTGGATCCTCGGTGAGCACCGCGAGCGCCGCGCTCGCAAAGTAGGTCTTCGCCCGGTGGCTCTTGCCCTCCGTCATGCCCGTACGCGCCGTCACGAGGTTTGCCTCGGTCAGGCGCTTGAGAAAGCTCGTCGCCCAAAACTCGCGTTGCTCCTCGGAGCCGAAGATGTCCCGGGGGATGAGTCCGGCCTCACCCGCGGCGCAGAGCCGCTCGATGGCGCCCTGGGCCGTTTCCCAGATTTCCTGATCGCGGGCGGCGCTGTGGCGAGCCATCAATCCGTCACCCCGAGTTCGTCGATGGGCACCCAGCCGTCCTCTGTTTTGACACCGCAGCCCGACCAGAGGCTGTAGCGCGACGGTAGACGCAGGGCGCGACCCGTTTCGTCGCAGTGCACGGACTCCGTCCACACCTCGATACCCGCGAGCACCGCGAGCACCAGTGTGAGAAAGCCGAGGCCGAGCACGACGTCCCTCACTGCCCCAAGCCCTCGGGCACCTTCAACAAGACAGCGGACATGGGCGAGTCACCTTTCTTCGACCCGGGCGCGTCATGGCGCGGCGCGACCGGACTAATTACGGACGCTACCGGGAGGCTCCTTCTCGAGGGGGGAAACTCGACTAACTTTCCGTCCCGGCAACGTCCGTGATATCACTGATAGCCTTCGACGGATTTCCTGTCAACCCCATGCAAGAAAAAAGTTCGGGCCGCGTCTACCTTGCGAGCCGACGCGACCCGTAGCCCCAGGCCGGCCCAAAGGAGCTACTCAAAAGGCGGGCTCAGGGCTTAGACCAGCGAGTACCCCGGCGAGAGGTCAGAAGCAAGCACGTGTCCCGATTCACGATTACCCTCACGCTCGACGAGATTGCCGCCGCGCGGCGAGCTGCTCAGAAGCGTGGTGACACGGGCCCCAAGCGGGCCATTGCCGAGAAGGCGATCTCGCTCGCGTGCCGCAGGCGGTGGGAGGGGACGTTTCAAAAACTCGAGAGGTGGGACACGTGGAAGAAGGTGGGCAAGGTGCCGAGCTCGCTCGAGGCGCGGCTCGTCGAATCGACCGTCGCGGGCATCGAGCTCGTGGACGGCACCCCGGACGACGAAGTGATCGTGCTCGTTGGCGGGCGCGAGGCGCCGGTCTTCGTGATCTTGGGATGGGCGTTCGCGGGGGACGTCCAGCAGGACAAGTACTGGCGCGAGACCGATCAGAAATTCGTGATGCCGCACGCGGACCTCCGCTCACCCTGGCAACTAAAGCGCGAACGTCGCTCGCGCGGTCGCCGCCTGAACCCCAACGATCCCGCCGACGACTTCGCGGGCCACGGCCCCTGGCCCGGAATGTTCGACACGGACGACGGGCGTCACCCGAAACATTACTGCCACGTGCGCCCGTCGAAGTGGGCGCTTCCGTGCCGGCGGTGTCAGCGAATAGTACCCGCTGGGGCCCTGTCGGGTTGGAGTCCGCGCACCGGATGGATCCACGGCAACCCAAAGGAGTGTGGCTTCCGTCTCGACGACGACGATTGATCGCTTGACACCACGCATATGCAGGTAGTATCCCCATTGATCCCATGTCCGAGAGCAGCATTCGTATGCGGGAACGAAAGCGTCGCACGCCGAAGAGGCGTGGGGGCAAGGTCATCTATTTCAACGCCGAAGATCGGGCGATCCTCGAAGAGGCCAAGCGGATCGACGGGCTGACCGGCAACGACGTCATTCGCCGAGCGCTTCGCGCTTACCACCGCAAACTTCTCCGCGCCGAAAAGCTCGCGAGCTAGGTCGGCGGAGAAGGCGGCATGGCGAATCTCGTCGATGCAAAAGTTTTTTCCGATCCCTGGGTGAACCAGTTGAGCTACCCCGGTTTCACCGTCTGGATCGGGTGTCTCGTGAGCGACCTCCGGCGGCGGATCCCGGGGCTCATACCCAACGTGGATCCGGTCATCATGGCCAAGTCGGTTCGACGGCCGCTGGCCGATGTCGAAGGGGCCTTCGAAGAGCTCGGTCGACCGGACGACGGGCGAGTCCACTTCTGCTTCGACCCCGAGCACCGCATGATCCGCCTGCCCGCGGCGCCCAAGTACAACAAGGCCGACAATCCCAATATTCTGTTCTCATGGTACAAGGAGTGGTGCGACATGGGGGATTCCGCCCTCAAGTGGGACCACCTGGAGTCGCTCCTGGCCGGCGTCAACGAACGTGCCGAAAAGACGATGGAGTGCTGGGACGCGACGTTTGGGCGCGTTTTGAGCGAGTACCGACGAGGCCGAAAACTTCTTACTTACGCTGAGTTACAGGTACAGGTTCATCGTCACGGTGGAACTGTTACATACGGAACCGTTCCGGCGAACGGTTCTCGACAACCGTTATCGCCAAACGGTTCGAACCGTTCGCCAGTGAACCGTTCTTCTGGATCAGGATCAGGATCAGAATTTGGATCTAGATCTGGATCTGGATCGAACGGTTCCCAGAACCGTTCACCAGATCACAATCATTCTTCGACACTGGAATATCCAGAGTCCGAGCAGAAAGCGGTACCGCATGGACGAAAAACTCCAGCACGCCAGCCGGTCGGGGTTCCCGGAGGACATCACCAGGACCCGCCTGACCCTGAAAGCCACCCTTCGACAGCAAGTCCAGCTCGCAGGCGGGAGTTCGAGCTGGCTGGCTGGCGCCTGTCCCCTTTTGGCCTCTGGATCCCCCCCGGACTTGACTGACGACGAGCTCTTTCGGGAAAACATCCAGGCCTATCGCGACTACGAGCACCGGCTCGGGCTCTGCGCGGGATGCCCGCCGACCGGCGGCGCGTGCGCCGAGGACTTTCGGATCACGAAGCGCGGACACATGCCGGTGTGGCGCGACCGGCGCGTCGTGACGGAGCCGTGCGGCGAGCGCTGGCTCGAACACAAGACCCGACGACGTCTCGAAAACTCGAACGTTCCGAAGTTCTACTGGGACTCGAGTGTGCTCGCGTACCCTCGAATCGAAAACCTCGCGGCGCTTGGTGAGCTCGCGGCGCTCGGTGAGCGCCTCGCGACCGGCGCGCCGTGCTTCGTCGTGTTGTCGGGACCGAAGGGATCTGGAAAGACGCGTCTCTCGGTCGCGCTGCTACGCACGCTCATCCGCCGCGCGCCGCGGGCGCTACTCTGGTACGCCGACGTCGCGATCGTGCGCGGCGAGATGCAGCAACGCTACGACGCGGGCACCGATCAACCAGCCGACGTCTTCGGCCATGCGCGGGAATCGCACGTCCTCGTCGTCGACAACGTCGATCCGGGTCGCTACGCGCGCGACGCGTGGCTCACGAGCCGGCTCGAGGCACTCATCCGCGATCGGTTCCTCGGGCGTAAGACCATCCTGCTTGCCACACACGAAACTCGCGAGGCGCTCGAGAGCGCCTATGACGTCCCTGGTCTCTCCGACGCCGAAACGTGTCAACTGTCGTAGAACTTCGCCCGTCGCAGGGGCGTATGCCCCCGTGCGATCTCGACGCCGAGGCGGCCGTCATCGCGACGGTCATGCTCCTCAAAGCGGAGTTCGACAACGTCGCCTCCATCGTCAACTGGACGATGTTCTATTCCGACGCGAACAAGTACGTCTTCGAAGCGATCACGGAGCTCGCCCTCGAGAACCAGGCCATCGACAGTATCTCAGTGGCGCAGCAACTCCGCCGTAACGGCAAACTCGAGCGCGTGGGCGGCACGCCGTACCTCTACGACCTCACGGACAAGACGCCCGCCGTCGCCAACGTCGCGGCGCATGCCGCGATCGTGCGCGACAAGTGGCAGGCGCGCCAGCTCATCCTCCGGTGCCAGCGCTACGCCGCCGAGGCGTACATGGCGGCCGAGCCGTCCGTCGACATCATCCAGCGCGCCGAAAACGACATCGAAGAATTACTCTCCGAGGGAGTCGGGAGCGAGCTCGTGCCGCTCGGAAAAATTCTCGACGACGCGGTCACCGAGCGCCGCACGCTCCGAGAGAGCGGCGAGACGGGCCGCGGCACCGGCGCCTCGACGGGCTTTCTGAAACTCGACCAGATGACGGGCGGTCTGCAGGATACGGATCTCGTCGTCATCGCGGGTCGGCCAGGGATGGGTAAGTCGGCATACACCCTGAACCTCCTCGCCAACGTCGCGCGCCCGATCGGTGATGAGCCGCCCGAAGGCGCGGCGCTGTTCTCCATCGAGATGCCGCGCTCGCAGATCGCGCTTCGCTTCGCGTGTGCCGAGGAGAGCATCGACGTCAGCGGTACGCGCAAGAATTCTCTCTCGGAGGACGAATGGGACCGGCTAGAGCGCGCTGCGGTCGCGTTCCAGCGCTTTCCGATCTGGGTCGACGACAGTCCGGCGCTCACGGTGCTCGACGTCCGCACGCGCGTGAAGAAGCTCATGCGCGACATCGCCGCCGGTCGCGCCGCCGTCCCGTGCTCGCGCCTGAAGGTCGTCGCCGTCGATTACCTCCAGCTCATGAAAGGGATCCGCCGGGAACGCGACAACCGCGAGAACGAAGTCGCGAGCCTGTCGGCGGGGCTGAAGGCGCTCGCGAAAGATCTCAAGGTCACCGTCATCGCCGTCTCCCAGCTGAATCGCAACACCGAGCGCGGCGGCAAAAAGGATCGACGCCCCGAGCTGAGCGACCTCCGTGAAAGCGGCGCTATAGAGCAAGACGCCGACATCGTCTGGTTTCTCTACCGCGTCGCCTACTACGATCGCGAGAACACCACGGACGACGCCGAGCTCATCGTCGCCAAGGATCGAAACGGCCCGACGGGCGTCGTGCCCCTTCGGTTTCTGGAAGCGAGCACGAGGTTTTACGAACGCGCGGAGCAGTCATACGACGAGCTCAGTGACGACTTCGCGAGGGACGGCTGACCGAGCCCCCGCCCGCGTGCCAGACTAGCGACCATGCGCCTCAAGGAAGACCAAACGAACTACCACGCCTCGAGCGTGCGCCGTCGCCTCGCGCGCCAGTCGCTCCCGTCGGATGGTCCGCCGCGTCCCGTGCGCGGCAAGAAAGATCGGAAAGCCTGGTGCGGCGGACATGCGGGGCGCCCGCACAAACCGAAGTGCGTGGACTACGTCACCGTGAAGCGCCCGGCGTACGCGTCGATGGGGGTCGCCCGGGACTGGAAGCTTCTCGTCTGCGAGACGTGCGGCAAGGAGCTCGATTTCTACATGCCGTGGCGCGGCCCCGAGCGTCGTGAGCCGCCACCGGACTGGGTGACTGAGTCGAAAGGAGCACAAGACGCATGTCGAGAAAGTTAGTACTGAAGCCGGCCGAGCTCGTCGTGGATTACGACGATCGGACGACTACCGATCTGACGGACGAATTCGTGCGCCAGCGAGAATTGGAGCTTCGGGTGACGGTGGAGGACGACGACGACGAATTCGCGGAGAAGACCCTTGCCACGGTGCACGCCCTCGAGCTTAGGCTGCACGACCCGTCGATCGAGATGGCCGACATCTGCGACTCGCATAGTCAGGACGCGCATGAGGTAGAGTCCTACCTTCGGTTGTGCAGCTACGAGGGTTTCGAAGATCGGTTCGAGACGGGGCCGGACTACTCACGCCTGCTCCTCGTGCAGGCGGTCGACTGGCCGGGCGCAAGCCCGGAAGAACTTCGGTGCTTAGTGGGGCGCACGGTCGACCAGTTCGACGTCGATCTGGTCCTCGTTCCGGCCGACGCGCCCTTTGCGGACGCCTTTGTCGACTATTTTGACCGCTATCCGGCCGACGCGCCGTACCTCGTACATCCGTGTGCCTATACGTGGCCCACGGAAACCCTCTCGGCTCGCCGTGTGCGGCTGGCGCTGCAAATGGCGCTCGGCAATCAGGCCCCGCCAGAGGCTTGAACAATGAGCATCGTCCGCATGAACACGCGCTGCGAGCACACGAGCATGTCGGGGCGTCGCTGCGACGCCGATCCGTGTCCGGGATCGGACGTGTACGTCTTCGAGATCCCCGACGGGTCGTTCGTGTGCTCGGGATGCTCGAGGATCCGCGGTGAGTTTTCCACGAAGCATCGTTACGTCATGGCGGCGCACCTCCGGGGGCATGTTGTCTCCGGTGACCACGTGAGCCCGACGGTGCTCGACTTCTTTCTCGAGGACCCTTGAAGCATCACCGGACGGCAGAGGTGAAGTGTCCGGTCTGCACCGTAGATCTCGACACTGCCACGAACACACGTCCGGGCGACATACGCGCACCGGTGCCCGGAGACTTCACCGTCTGCTTTCGGTGCGCCTCGGTCCTGCGTTTCGCCGACGATGGCACCGTCACCCATGTCCCCGACTCTGAAATCCTCCACCCGGAGCTTCGTCGAGATCTCGAGCGCGCGCGGGCCATCGTGCGCAAGATCCAGGGCGAATTGAGCCGCGGTAAGCCTGTGTCTTGAGCGCACGGCCGACCGGGAGTACTCTCCGAGCGGTGGCAGACGACATCGAGCTCTACGACATCCCGCCGGTCTTCCAAAACCGGATGCTCAAGTGGCTCGGTAAACACCAGGAGCGCCTGACCATCAGCGTGGTCGACGACAAGTTTCTGGTGACGCCCCGCGAGGCGCGCGGCGGCTCGAGCCAGCACAAGAGTCTCGAGCACGCCCTGAACCACGCGATGGGCTCGCGTGCGGAGACGGGACACATCCGAACGCGCTTCGCGACGAAGGTCAGGCAGTGGCTCGCCGCCGAGAACGCCAAGATGATCATCTCCTCGAACGGCGACTTGTTCGTGGTGGAGCTCCACGGCGACAGCGCCATGAGTCGCGACGAGGACGAAGATCTCGAGGTCGCCCTCGTGCTTGCCGAAGAGCAGTACGGCGCGAGCGAAGTGCCCGGGTCACGCGCCGACACGGTGGCCGCGCCGACGCTCCGCGACGTCGAGCCGATGACGCTCGAGGCGCCCACGCGTTACGACGTCGAGCCCGAGACCGAGGAGGCGCCGACGCGCTTCCGGATCGGCGACGACGAGCGCACCGTGCGCGAAGCGGGGCTCTCCGAGAACGCTCACTGGTCACGCGCCTACGTGAACAGCCTCCCCGACTCGGCGTTCTTGCACGTCGAGCCGGGCGGTAAGCGCGATCGGCTCGGCCGGAGTCACCCGCTCACGCTCCGGCACCTGCCGTACAAGAACCGCTCGGGGCGCATCGACAAGGCGCACCTCCGCGCGGCGATGTCACGCGCGCATCAGGGAAAGACGAAGCTTCCCGCAGCGACGAAGGAGCGGGTCTTCCGGCGGGCACAGGAGATCTACGGGCGCGAGTTCGGGTCGGAGACGCGCATGGCCGCGAACGCTCCGCCGAGGCGCCACGCGCGCGCGTCGACGACACTTCGTGGCCGAGAGCTCCCGTCGACGCGGACTCTCATCGAGCGCGAAGAGGCCAGGCAGCGGCGAGACGAGCGCCCGTTCGATCCGGAAGAGCGGACCGAGCACTACGCGAAGCCACATCACTTCGCCGTGAACGATCGGTCAGGCGCCAGTGCGCGTCACGACGGCGAAGATATCCTGCGCGAGGTAATGCTCGACGATACTGGATACGTGCTCGTGCTCTGGGACACGCATCGGACCGATTCCTACGACAAGAGCATCCTCGGCTACGCGTTTTACGAACCGGCAGGAAACGGCAAGCTCCTGCCTACGCCGCTCTTCGAAGGCGAAGACTTCGCCGCGTCGCCGATGGACGCGATCGACTCGGACGAGACCGTACGAGGGCTCCTCGGCTTTCTGACGCTTCGTCCCGGCGACACCGACCGCGAGTACTTCGCGTCGTACACGCCCGAGCAGATGGCGTTCGCGGAAGGGCCGGCCGAAGAGCTCCAGATGTTCGGGATGGAGCCGGACGCCGAGTTCGAGCCGCCGCCGCTCATCGACGTGTAAGTCTCGGAAAAACAAGAGCCGGCCGCCTGGAGGGACGCGGCCGGCTCTGGCTCCGACGCGGCGAGGCGCCGGAGGGGGCTCGAGGGAGCGTACCGGAGACCGTGGACAGCCGCCACCGACTTCGGATATGCTCCGGAGCATGTCATTCACGGACATCTTCTACGAGAATCCCTCAGCGTTCGAGCCCCCGTCGGCGACCTTCGTCGTGAAGACGGCCGAGGCGGCCGAGGCAAGCGAGATGGAAAC
>Ga0307471_100001192_pt1 | contig 14096 bp, 12 predicted proteins | sample atmos_gasesAM3C__2_FD_204566 | JGI IMG/M metagenome (GOLD analysis project Ga0307471, IMG submission 204566) | Hardwood forest soil microbial communities from Morgan-Monroe State Forest, Indiana, United States - atmos_gasesAM3C_515 | ecosystem: Environmental > Terrestrial > Soil > Temperate... | reverse complement strand
GCCGGCATTGGTCAAGAATACGATTGCCGCCAAAACCCAGAGATAGGAATAAAGAGGAGAAATCAGGAGTGCCAGCGGCACGACGGTACACATGGCCGCCATGATCAACAGAACCGGCTTGCGTCCTATGCGGTCGGACAACGTGGGAAAAAACAGGGCGAAGAAAAAACTTCCCAGGCCACTTGCGCCCAGCAAGAAACCGGCGGTCGTGGGCGCCTGGTGCGCCACTTCCGTGATGTACAGCGGCGCAAAAATATTGTTGAGAAATAGCCAGGTCAAAAATCCTGCGGCGCCCGCGCAACAAAGCCATATGTTGCGGTAACGCAACACGGAAAGAAAATCTCCAAGCTTTACCGGTTGGCCATGCGCTCCCGAAGTGATTCCCCTCTCCGGCTCTTTCACGAATTTCCAAATCAGCAGGCCCAGTAAGAACCCGGGCACTCCGGAAACAAAAAACGCCCAGCGCCAGCCGTATCGCGCCGCCACTTGCGTGGTCAGCACGGGCGCTACGGCCAATCCCACAAGCGCGGCCGCGCTTACTACAATCCCGATGTTCCGACCGCGCCGAGTTGGATGCGACGATTCCTCGATGAGCGCGGTCATGATGGACCAGGCCGGTCCTTCGGCGATTCCGAGCAGCGCGCGCACAAGCAAAAGCTGGTGGTAACTGTGAACCATCCCGGAAACCCAGGACAGCAGGGAAAAAATAAATACCACGGGAACGAGAATCGGCTTGCGCCCGATGCGATCCGACAAAGCACCGAAGAAAAGTGTCGACAACGCCCAGGTGATGGCCACCACCGAACCCAGCATGCCGATTTGTTGGTGGCTCAAATGAAATTCGGGCGCGAAGTAAGGAGCCAGGTAGTGCTGGGAAGTGCGGTCAAGAAAAACGGTGCCCCAGGAGAAAAAAAGGATCGCGACCAGCGTGTTCTCGTAACGCTTTGATCTGTCCATAAGCCTCCCGGATCACGTTCGAATCGTAGATCCCGGCTTAGATCGGTCGCAGTTGAGACGCGTTGCTCTGTTCCATGCCGCTGGCATGCAAGGCGTCAGATTATCGTAAGAACATGCAAAGCTCTTGCGCCGCTGCTCTGAGGTACGCGAGAAATTTGCCCTGCAAATCCTGGATGGAGACACGCTGCGCGTGAACACCAACATTCAGCGCTGCGACAACTTTTCCGGCAGGGTTTCGAATCGGGACCGCCAAAGCACGCAGCCCGTGCTCCAATTCCTGATCAATGATGGAATATCCGTTGCGTTGCACGACACGCAGAACCTGGCGGAGTTTTTCCGCACCGACCACGGTGCGCTCCGTGAATCGTTTGAATTCAATTCGAGGGAGAAGTTCCTCGAATTTTTCCACGGGCAAATGCGCCAGCAGAATTCTCCCCATGGTGGTGCAAAATGCAGGCAACCGCGTTCCCACGCCGAGATCGATGGCCATGATCCGTGTCACATTGGCCCGCGCAATGTAAACAATCTCGGTGTCGTCCAGTGTGGCGATGGAGCAAGACTCGCGCAAAACATGGCTGACGTGGTCCAGAATCGGCTGAGCGGCCACCGCCAGCGGCATGGAAGAAATGTAGGAGTGGCCCAGCGTCAAAACGCGGGGCCGCAAATAGAAATGCCGATTGTCGTCTGACCCGGCAAAACTTAGTTTCACGAGCGTGTAGAGGCATCGCCGGACCGCGGCGCGGGAAAAACCCGTCTTCGCGCTAATCTGCGAAATCGTAAGCTGTTGTTTGGACTGCGAAAATGCTTGAATCACCGCGAGACCACGCGCGAGCGAGGTCATGAAATTGGGATCGCCCACCATTTCGTCGAAGGGAGTCGCTAGCGCCAGCAGCGGTTCCAGCAATCCGGTCGAGGCCGTTCCCATTCGTGAAGGTTTTTCGAATTCCTGACTGCGTTCGAATGCAGGCATAGGCATCTCCCGGGGAACCATCGCTTGTTCAGGCGTCAGAGAATACACCTTTTTTGCGGAAATTTGTCCGATAGACGCACGCGATTTTCGATAATCGGTTTGACTTCTTTTTCGGAGCCTGTTTAGATGGCGCGGCGGCGTTCGAACGCTAACTTGTTGTTTTTTCGAGCGGATAACGGCCGGGCTTTCAAAGGAGAATCATCGGATGGCGAAGATTGCCGACTACCGGCGGCCGATCTCGGGGACGCAACCGAATCATCTGCACCCGCCTTACGTTTCGTCGATCAAGCGAGCGCCGCTGAAACCGTTGGTGCAAATGCCGCACACGCTGACGGAGATCACCGGTCCGTCATTCGAACGGGAAGTGGTTGATTCGAACGCATGCGATCTGACGCGGCAGCACAGTGGTGAGCCGCTCGGCGAGCGAATTATCGTCAGCGGACGAGTAATGGACGAGGACGGAAGGCCCGTTCCGCATACCCTCGTCGAAATCTGGCAAGCCAATGCGGCGGGACGATATCTGCACAAGGTTGACCAGCACAATGCACCACTTGATCCTAATTTCACCGGGGCGGGACACACCTTGACGGATGCGCAAGGCGGTTATCGCTTCGTTACGATTCGTCCGGGCGAGTATCCCTGGCAAAATCACTACAATGCGTGGCGGCCCGCGCACATTCATTTTTCACTTTTCGGGCCGGCGTTTGCGACGCGCCTGGTTACGCAAATGTATTTTCCGGGCGACCCGCTGCTGCCTTACGATCCTGTTTACAATTGCACGGCCGATGAGAAAGCACGCCGTAAGCTGATTTCACTTTTTGATTTGGAGAGCACAATTCCAGAGCAAGCGCTGGGCTATCGGTTTGACATCATTCTAAGCGGCCGCGAGGCCACTCCGGTGGAAGGATGAGATGAATCTCCAGGCAACGACATCCCAGACCGTGGGTCCGTATTTTTCGATCGGTCTTACGCGGCGGAACAAAGTTGATCTCGCAAGTCCGGGAGTTTCGGGCGAACGAATAACCATTGTGGGCCGGGTGCTCGATGGTGACGGCAATGCGGTACCAGACGCGTTGATTGAAATCTGGCAAGCGAACAGTCACGGTAAGTACGCACATCCTGAAGACGATCAGAAGAAGCCGCTTGAGCCGGGCTTCGACGGCTACGGGAGAATTCCGACGGATGAAAATGGGAGGTTTAGTTTTACGACGGTAAAGCCGGGCGCAGTTCCAGGCCCGAATGGAAAAGATCAGGCTCCGCACATTGCGGTCTCCGTGTTCGCGCGGGGACTGCTGCGACGTCTGGTGACGCGAATTTATTTCCCGGATGAGCCCGCCAACACGGGCGATTTCGTCCTGAATCTCGTCGAGCCGGGGAGGCGCGGCACGCTTATTCCGAGGAAAGTCTTAGGACAAAGCGAAACGTTCGAATGGAACGTGATTCTGCAGGGCTTTGAAGAGACGGTGTTTTTTGATTGCGGAATGTGACTCGAGTCCCCTTAACGGACCGCTGGATTCAGCCCCACATGCGACGCGCCGAATCGGCCACGAGTTTCAGCTTGGCCCATTGGCGCTCTTCGGTGATCAGGTTTCCTTCCGCGGTCGAAGCGAATCCGCACTGAGGACTTAAGGCCAGATTCTCCATCGGAACGTGCTTCGATGCTTCCTCGATCCGTTTCTGAAGCCCGTTTGCATCTTCCATTTGCGCGAGCTTGGAGCTGACCAGGCCAAGTACCACGGTCTTTCCTTTGGGGATGAATCGCAGGGGCTCAAACGTCCCGGAGCGCTCATCATCGTACTCGAGCAGGAAGCGATCCACATCGAGCGTTCCAAACATTTTCTCCGCGATGGCATCGTAGCCACCTTCGGCGTACCAGTGACTGCGGTTGTTGCCGCGGCAGAGATGAATCGCCAGAGTCACACCGGGGCGCCGCGCGGCTTTGAAGCAAGCGTTGTCCGCCTTGATAGCCTCGGTTAGCGCGGTTTCCGGATCCGTCTTCATCTCCGTTCGAATCCACTCACGCCATTTCGGATCCATGTAGTAACTGTAGCGGGGCGCATCAATCTGGATGTACTTCACGCCTTCCGAAGAAAGCTTGGCGACGTCCGTCTTCATGATCTCCACAATGTCCCACAGCAGGGCGGAGTGGTCCTTATAGACTTTATCGGTAACGCCGGCTTTGAATGAAATGGCCGGGAATTGCGTGGCGCTGGGAAGGGTCACCTTGATGGCCACTTTGCAATTTTCCTTCAAAAAAGGCAATTCATGTCCGGTGAGCGGCCGTGCCTGGTGCAGCTTCTTGCTTACAATGCCCGTGACGCTACTGACCGGCGCGGCTTTCATGTCTCCCGCTTTCCAGTTCCTCGCTACAGCATCGCCCATGTCGAAACCTTCCACCGCATCAGTAAAATCGCTCATGAAATTCCGGCGGCGCAGTTCGCCATCGGTGGCAAGTTCGAACCCGAGCTCTTTTTGTTTCGCGAGGATGCGCTGGATGTGTTTGTCCTCGAGTGCGCGGAGTTGCTCCTGATTAGTTGCCGGGTTGTTTCTGGCTTCGAGCAATTCCGCGGGCCGCAGAAAACTCCCCACATGGTCGGCCCGGTAGGTTGCTGGCATCTTTGTGTTTCTCCTAGGAAAAGGGATCGTACATCACGCCACTGGTGGCCACCGGCAACTCCGATATGCGTCTGCCCAGCGCTCTGGAAATGCGGGTGGCGAAATCTTTTACCATCCCGATTTTCAGGGAAAGTTCCTGGCCCCGGAATCTCCCGGTGGGACCGGCGATGCCGATGGCGGCAACGAGGTGGCTGCTGCGCATGAAAATCGGGGCGGCTAAGCCTGTGAGTCCTCGTTCGTACTCCTCAGAATCCATTGCGTAACCTTGGCGGCGAGTCAGATCGAGATTGCTCAGTAGATCCGCATATCTGCCTAGTGTGTAGTCCGTGAATCGAGGCATGCCGTTGCGCTTGATGATGGCAGCAATCTCGGGATCGGGGAGGTGGGCAAGAATGGCTTTGCCTGCCGCGGTGCAGTGGGGCTGAAAAAGTCCACCGACAGGCGTGCGCGCGGTGATGACACAATCCAGGAAATCGACGCGGTCGAGACAGACGATTCCGCCTGCGCCGGGCACGGCGAGGCTGACACTTTCATTCGAACGGCGGGACAACTCAACCAGAAACCTGTGGGTTTCATTGCGAAGGGAGCGGGATTCCAGGGCACGGCATCCCAGTTCGTGCAGCTTCAAACCAAGCCGGTATCTTTCGTTCTCGGGGTTTTTTTCGATGAGTTCGAATTTCTCCATGGCGTTGAGGAGGCGGTAGACGGTGGTCTTATTCAAATCGAGTTCGCCGGCAAGCTGGGTGATACCCATTTCAGGGCCGAATTCGCCGAGGTGCAGGAGCAGGCGAAGGGCTTTTTGCAAGGACTTGCTGGAGCCTGCGTCGCGGGGGCGTCGGGGCCGGGGTTTTCGTTTTGGACTTCGGGGATGTGCCACGGGCAAGTTTGATTCCTCTCACACTTACGGGAGTGACCGGAGAATGCGTCGCCGCAGGGTGCATTGTAGATAGAAGCGTGGCGAAGTCAATATGAAACTTAGTTTCACAATATGAAACAGGAGAATTCGGGAGGAATGCGGAACCTGATATTCTCCAAAAGCATTCTTGTCGACGAAACAGCAGGGTTGCACGCGCAGACCGCGTAACGGACGCCACTGAATATGACCTCGACCTCGGAACGAGGGTTTTATGGCTGGAAGCTGGTTTTCATTCTTTGGCTTCTGGACTTCCTGAACATGGGATTCCCGTTTTACGGCGGCAATATCATCAACAACTACATGTGGAAAGAAATCCCGATGAACCACGCTACCTTCGGTCTGGGGTATACGATTTTCAATCTATTTGTGGGCATTCCCTCAGTGCTGGTTGCGGCGTCGATTGTCCGCTGGGGGATTCGAACGACATTCGGGATTGGCTCAGCGGTGATTCTTGCCGGCGCCCTGTGGCTGTCGTTGATCGCTTCGCAGCCGTGGCAGTATTTGGTGGGTTTCGGAGTTTTGACAGCGACGGGAATCAGTTTCGGAACTATCATTCCCGCGGCTACGGCCGTGACGCGATGGTTCAACCGGTATCGCGGAAGGGCAATGGCCATCACGCTGTCCGCGTCGGGTTTCGCCGGTTTCTTTGTTTCGCCACTGGTCAACCGGATTCTTGGGGCGAATGGAGGAAACTGGCGCGCGGCATGGCTTATCGTCGCCGGCATTTCAATTCTGTCGGCGATTGTCGCATTTCTGTTCGTCAAGGAACGCCCAGATGAATTTGGCCAATTGGTGGATGGCGGGCCAGAGGCGGCGCACGCGGCGGCACGAACTACGGCGCGTGCACTGGTCACTTCGTTCCCGTGGGAGCCTCGCCAGGCCTACAGAACTCTCCCCTTCTGGATGGTCCTCATCGGGGGCATCGCATGTCAGTTTCCTTTTTTCCTTTTCACGGCCCATTGGGTGCCACATCTGAAAAGTGTTGGGATTTCTCCTGCTGACGCCGCCTGGGCGATGGGACTATTCACGTTAGGCGCCGTCTTCGGCCGGTTGATCGGCGGAGGGCTTATGGACCGCATGGTAGCGCGCTACACCTTCATGCTCGGATTGTGCCTGTATTTTCTGGGGTCCTTCCTGGCGATCCGGGTTTCACCGGGTGCGCTGTGGATCGCGTATAGCGCGGCGATGCTGTATGGCATTGCTTTCGGCTGGACATTTATTTGCCTGAATACGATTACGGGGCATTTTTATGGGCCGGCGGCATTTCCGAAATTGAACGGGATGATGCTTGCATGGGGAGCCGTGGTTTGCTGCCCGGCAGGAATTTTGGGTGGAAAGATATTCGACATCTATCACAGCTATAAACTGGCGTTCGAATTGAATTCGGTGGTAGCGGCCGTCGGGATTGCTGCGGTTTTCTTCGCTAGAATGCCGGTGCCCCCGGAAGAAGATGCAAGCGCGCAAGTGCAAAAAGAAGAGAGGGCAGAAAGATTGGCTGGGAGACCTGGATTCGAACCAGGATAGCCAGATCCAGAATCTGGAGTCCTACCGTTGGACGATCTCCCAGCAGTTGCGAGGAAAAAAACGAACCGCAGCGCGTTCCCGATGATCGGGACAGCCACGATTCTACCTATCTAATTTAATCGGGTTTCCTTGGGCCGTCAACCGCACTGGGAATCATGCGGCCCTGGCGGATAGCGTATTCAACGTGGCCCCAACGGATGTGATTCGAGGCGAAACTCGCCAGCCAGACGACAAAGTGGACGGCGTCGCGTAGCGGGAGAAGCCAAATCTTTCGGCCCAGGACTTCATCGCCGACGCCCCAGATGCCAACAGTCCAGGCCATCGTGAATCGCAAGAGAAGATAGGCGAACAGATAGGCGACCGCGATCCAGTCGGCGGGCGCAATGAAAATCGCGAGGAGAGTCCACGGGAGACCCTGGGTGAAAAGCAGTCCGACGTAGGAGAGCGGCCTGCAGAGGCGGACCGTACGCGACCAGCGCACTTGGTGGTCCCAGAAGGTGCGAAGCGTTTGCGCGGGGTACATGGTCCAAACAGGTTCGCGCGATAGGACGACTTCGCCGCCGGCTTTGGCGATGCGGTGGCCAAGTTCGTAGTCATCGGCGAGGACATCGGCGATGGCAGCGAAGCCGCCCATTTCTGCAAGCCACTCCCTGGTCGTCGCGATGGAAGCTCCCAAGGCGAAGGAGATTCCTTCGGTCCAGCCGGCCATCAGCACTCCGGCAAAGAAATCGCTCGAAGCGCCGACGGCTTCGATTTCCGCGCAGGGATTTCTCTCGGCGATGCCGCGGTAGAAGCAAGTCACGGCGCCGATTTTTTTATCGGCAAGAGGCGCGACAACTTCGCGCAGATAGCGTGGTCCCACGCGCACGTCGCCATCGGACAAGACGAGAACATCGTATTGCGCTTCCTGAGCCAGACGCGCGAGCTTGTTTACTTTGCGGTTGGCACCGAGGTGTTCCGCGCCGACGAGCAGGCGAATTCGGCGGCCGGGAAATTCGGCGATGATTCGGTGGATCAACGGGACTGCAGGGTCAGCATCATCATTCACCGCAAAGAGAATTTCATAGTCTGGGTATTCCTGGCGGCAGAAGCTTGCGAAATTTTCGTAGGAGCCGAAGTCCACACCTCGCACGGGTTTGAGAACGCTGACGGAGGGAGTGAAATTCGGGAGAACTCGCGCACGCTCGCGGCGGAAGAAGCGCAGAGCGGCCAGCGTTGCCAGAGCGTAGTAAACCAGTGGAGCTGCCGCCAGCAGCAGTACTGCCGCGCGCCACACTGCCGAGGCGTGGATCATGCGTCCTTGCGAATCATCTCAGGCAAATTTTCGTGCGAAGGTGCTTTTCGCAGCTACTCTAACAGCTTGACCTGTATGCGCCAACCCTTCGCATCTTTGGAAGATGAGAAACTTGGAAGGATAGTTGCCGAAGTCAAAGAATCAGTGATGGACGCTCGCCCCACCTGGCTGGTGAGGAACCAACCGCACCACACCACCTCCGGTAAACTCAAAGAGGTCATCGCGCCAGCCAACGCGGCGGCTCGCATAGCTGGCCATCCAGAGAAAGGATCCGATCAAGTCGCGCAAAGGGTAAAGCCAGGCCAAGCGCACGGCTTCCTTATCTTCCACCACGAACCGGCCAACCAGCGCTGACTGCAACATGCGCGCGATCACGGTCCAACCGAGTGTTCCCAAACCAAACCATGGATAACCGAGCAGCCCAGCAGCAACAAATGTCAGCAATCCGAACGGCAACCCGAACGTGAGCCCAGTGCCGAGATGCCCCTTGGGCCGAGAGAACCGCGTGCTTTTCATCCAGTTCCACTGGTGAGCCAGGGACTTCTTGAACCTGGTATTCACGATGCAATGGTCGATCACATGATCAGACAGGACCACCGTGTTTCCTTTTTCGGCGATGAGATTTCCAAGCATGAAATCATCTGCGTAATAAGTCCCAAGCCTCTGGAAGCCCCCAATCTGATCGACGCAGCGCTTTCGCACAACCATCGAAGGCCCCAGCGCGAACCGCATTCCTTCCAGCATATTTGCTACCACCACCCCGGACGTCATCTCCACGGACATCCCGAGCCCTTCCAGCTTCGCCCAAAAGCCTCCTTGCGTGGCCACGCCACGATAGAGGCACGTAACCAACCCCGTGTTTTCCTCTTTCAAAGGGTCGAGGACCGATCGCAAATATCCCGGACTGACTCGCACATCGCTATCTGTGATGACGAGAATGTCGTGATGCGCAGCAGCCTTCATTTCATTGAGTGAATAGCAGCGTGCGTTCGGCCAGGGAGGCTCACCTGAAGTAAGGATGCGCACCGGAATTTTTGGGTATTTGGCTGAAAGTTCACGGGCAATCGCCAAGCCTGGGTCAGACTCGGTTCGCGCGCAGAACAGAATCTCGTATTCAGGATAGTCAAGCTGGAAGAATCCCTCCAGGTAATCTCGCAGGCCGGCCTCGGCCCCGTACAACGGCTTCAGAAGGCTTACAGCGGGAGCGAATATCGTCGCCTTCTTCGGGCGCCGCAGGAATCGAAACGCGGCGACCATGACTAGCAGAAGGTAAATCGTCGACGTGAGCGTCCCAAACAGCCCGAGAGCAAGAAGAATTTTCAACATAGCGAGGGCTTGCCGGGACCGTATTGCCGTCTCCACGGACATAAGAATGAGGAGTTTTATGGGAAGTGCACCGACTGGGATTCGGGAAGAACCTAGGAGGCGCAGAAGCGATAAGGTGCCCACAGCTAGCCGTGGGGCGCCAAGCAACAGAGTAATCCGGCTGAGATGGTCCAACAACATTCCTTCGCCCCAAGTCCCCATTGCATGCCATTAGCGGCCGCAAGGGGATCCTGTCCGTCAGGCAGGAATCCTGATTTACAAACTGCTTTTTCGATTCAGATGCAAAGCTTCTTTGATTGGTTGTCGCGGGACTGACCTGGAATGCTGCACCTGAACCAATCCGTTCCCTAGAAGCTATCACTACTTTCCAATTTCTTGATGGATATTTAATTAACGAGTCCAGCCGTTAACCCGCGGCGACCAGCGCCACGCCGGCACAAACCAGAAGTACGCCGGCCCAGCGTGCAGGGCTGATCTGCTCACCCAGGATGTATTTGGCGCCGAGCGTGCCGACTACGTAACTCAGCGCAGATGCGGGGATGACGAGGCTGATGGGCTCCCAGGAAAGCAGTACCAGCAGCGAATAGAATGACAGCGCCATCAGTGGGACGCCGGCCCAGAACCAACCGTTGCAAACCGCGCGGCCGAGGAACTGAAGTAACGCGCGCGGCCGCAACCGCGCCGGCTCGCCGGTCGCCTTCATTCCATAAGTAATGGCAATCTCGCCGCCCGTGCTGCCGAAAATCAGGACCGCGAGTGCAAGAATGACGCGCATCAGGCCACGGCCTCACTAGTCACGGCGGTAGTTCGAGGTTTGGTTTGTCCCACGAGGAGCACGCCCGCGCAGATCAGCACAACGCCCAACCAACGCCGCGGAGAAACCGACTCGTGCAAAAAAACAACGGCTAGAAGGGTGAGGAGAGCGTAGCCGAACGCGCCCGCGGGCATCACGTAACTATAGTCCGCCCAACTGAGCACGGTCATATAACTGATCATGAATCCGGTGAGAAAAAAAATCCCTCCCCAGATTGTTCCGTTGGTCACGGTAAGCCGGAACGCATGCGCGAGCCCTGAAGCGTTGAGTTGTACGGCGCCGATTTGCGACATGCCGCGCTTCAGCATCAGGTCTCCGGAGTTGGCGCACACCACCATCGCCAAGACCATGACCAGGGTCTTGACTCGCAGTCTCTTTTCGTTTGGCATTTTTTTGTGGAAGTTAGTCGTTTCCGGTAGCCGAAGACGCTCCGGGCACGGAAACCATGGGCTTGTCGAAATCGTCGCCGCCCTTGCGCGCCCACTTTAGGCGCTCGGCGCGCAGCTTCAGGAATTCCGTGGCTTCAGCGTAGAGGCGTTTGCGTTCGTGGCTGTCCCATAGCGCTTCCTTCACGATGCGCCAGACAACCTTGGGCCGGAAATAATATTCATCATAGAAACGGTTCACGCCCCCCATCATCTCGGCCTTCGATAGGTGCGGGTACTCGATGTGCGGCAACTGGTGGCCACCGGAATCGGCAAGAGCTTCAACTTTCAGGAAGCCTTGCTGCGCCATAGTGTCATGCAGTTCCGTTCCCGGCATGGCGTGGGCAAGGGAAACTTGAATGGTCTCGCAATCCAATTCCTTGGCAAAATCGATAGTCTTCTGAATGGTTTCTTTCGTCTCGCCCGGCAGGCCGATGATGAAATCGCCGTGAACTCTAATGCCGACTTTGCGGCAGTTCTTCATGAAGTTGCGCGCCATCTCGACGGTGGCGCCCTTCTTGATGTTCTTCAGAATTTGCGGGTCGCCGGATTCGAAACCCACGATGAAGAGGCGCGCTCCGCCGTCGGCCATGGCTTTGATGGTGTCGTAGTCGCTGTGCACGCGTGCCGTGGAGGACCACTGAAATTTGAGCGGCTTGAACTTCGCGGCAAGATCCATTACGCGGTCTTTGCGGATGTTGAAGGTATCGTCGTCGAAGAAAATTTCCTTCATCTGCGGGAAGTATTCGAGCGCTTGCTTCACTTCGCGCGCGACGTTTTCCGTAGAACGCGTGCGCCAGGCATGGCCCGAAATCGTTTGCGGCCACATACAGAAAGTGCAAAGCGCCGGGCAACCGCGCGTGGTGTAGAAGGAAACATACGGGTGCAGCAGAAACGGGACGTTGTAGCGCTCAATTTGCAGGTCGCGCTTGTAGATGTCGGTGGCGAACGGAAGCGCGTCCAGTTCTTCGGTGTGCAGTTGCGCGCGCTCCGCGTTGTGAACGACTTTGCCGTCCTTGCGATAGCTGACGCCGAGAATCTCAGCGAGCGGCTTGCCATGCGCGTATTCCACGACCGAGTGGTCAAATTCTCCGCGCGTCACAAAATCGATATCTTCGCTGGCATTCAGAGTTTCATCCGGTTTGATGTGCCCGTGGGGTCCGACGAAAGCAATCTTCAGACTAGGGTTGGATTCCTTGATTTTGCGGATGAGCTTGACGTCGCTTTCGAAGCCGACAGTAGAGGTAAACAGAATCAGAAATTCGTAGTCTTTGCAGATTTCTACGGTTTGCTGCCAGTTGACTTTGTGCGGAGAAGCGTCCAGCAGGCGGCTTCCCGGAATCATACCGGCGGGATAGGTGAGCCACACCGGATACCAATAGGATTCAATCTCGCGCGTCGCGGGCCACCGCGAACTCGCACCACCGTCAAAGTTTTCAAAACTCGGCGGATTCAACAGCAAAGTCTTCATTACATCCGGCATTCGGTACCCTCAGTCTTCGCGTTCCAAACTCAGCCGTGCCAAATCTCTGTCTCTTGCTTCTTACTGTAATTAGGGCCGCACCTGTACGCGGGATTCGTGCCCCCCATCTATAGATAGTAGTTTACCTGACTTCGTTGCATTGCCTCAAACCTTATCTGTCATAGGGTGTTAACCGACAACGAACTGCTATGTGCCTCATGGGATGGAGGTTGCGGGCTTTCTAGAACACGAATCAGTTGGTGGTGCGGAGGACCGCATCGGTAGAGGCAGAGAGCAGGTCCCAAATCCGTGGCAACCAATCGAAATGTTCGGGCTTCATCAGTACGGAGCGCAGGCAGGTGAGCGATTCGCGATCGCGTTTCATTATGCCTAAATCACTTTCCCAAAAAGGAATCGGCAATTCCGCAACCGCCAAATGGAGATTACGTTTCGCGGCGGCTTCGAAAATCTTGCGGCTCAAGACGGAGGCTTCGCTGACACTCGCGGCTCTGGGGACAAATACGACAATGTCCAATTCCGGTGGGAAAGCGGTCACAAAACGCTTGTCCGCGTGAAGTTTTTTAAAGAGCGCAAGGGCGGCGTTCCTTCCGCGCTCCAGTCCGCGAGCAAATTCGCCGCCCTTTTTCAGCGGCAGTAATCTTTGCGTGGCCCACAGAGCGGCGGCGGCCGCGCCCGGCCGGGAACACTCCAGGCTGATTTCCCCTAAGTGCAGCTCGGCGGAGCTGAAATAAGTGTAGGGTGAATCATGCTTGTACAACTGACCGACTTGGGGATCGCGGAAGAGCACGCAGCCGCAGCCGTAGGGTTGCAAACCGTGTTTGTGGGGGTCGATGACGATGGAATCAGCTTCGCCGATTCGCGCAAAGACCCGTCCCGCATGTTCCCCGAGATTTTCCGCAAGGACGAAATATCCGCCGTAAGCCGCATCGGCATGAATTCGGAATCCATACTTTGCGCGCAAGGCGAGAATCTCCGACAGCGGGTCCACGGAACCAGTTGCCGTCGTGCCCATGGTGGCGACGACGGTCCCAATGTCACCGCGGTCCAGTCGCTTGGCGAGGGCATTCGCATCCATGCGGCCCAGAGTGTCGCACGCAACCGATTCGAATGGCAGTTGCAGAACCCCGCTGATCCTTCCGTGCGTGTAGTGGGCCTGTTCGCTGGCCAGTATCTTTTTCCCCGGGAGCAATTGTCCCGCCACCCATAGCGCCTCGAGGTTCGCCATCGTCCCGCCGCCGCACAAGTGGCCCAGAAAATCCTTCCACCCGAACATGACGGCGATTTCCGCTACCGCTTCTTTTTCCATCGCGGACGTGGCTCGCCCGCCGTCCAGCGCGTGATTGTTCGGATTGATCCACATGGCCAGCGCATAAGCCAGCCTCGCCACCGGGTGCGGCGGCTTCAGCATCTGGCCCGCGTAGAGCGGATGAAAATACGGATAGTTGCCCTGCAGCCGTTCGGCCGTGGTGTTCAGCACCTCGGCAAGGCGCTCCATGGATTGCGCCTTGCTCTCGAAGGCCGGCAGCGTCGCGAATCCATCGTCTAGTTTCTTTGCGGCCTCCAGAAGCGCGCTCAAACTTTTCTGGTCCAGCATCGAAATTCCTCGATCGTGGTTCGTTCTTCCCTATCCTGTATTTCCTGCCCCCTTTCTCTCTGGTTTCACTGCCACACTTTGTCCAACTGTCCCGCGGTCTTCAGCAATTCCAATTGTGCTTGTTGTTTTTGAAAGCCAGCATCCAAGTAGGCCATCCACTTTTCATTTTCTTCCAAC
>Ga0307471_100001191_pt1 | contig 14097 bp, 10 predicted proteins | sample atmos_gasesAM3C__2_FD_204566 | JGI IMG/M metagenome (GOLD analysis project Ga0307471, IMG submission 204566) | Hardwood forest soil microbial communities from Morgan-Monroe State Forest, Indiana, United States - atmos_gasesAM3C_515 | ecosystem: Environmental > Terrestrial > Soil > Temperate... | reverse complement strand
CAATGGCAACAACTCCGCGCGCCCGAATCAGTTCGCCACAAATTGAATAGGAACTTCCCGAGCAGAGTTGCTCGGCCTGTTGGAGGCCATGATCCGCCTCCGCGAAGGAATGCAGGCGGCCATACGCAGTACCCTCGATCACGAGTATTTCGATGATCGACTCAGGCGCGCCGGGTGGCGGCGAAACGGACTTTAGCAGCGCGAGAGATTCTCGGCTCATCCCCCGCAGCAGGAGAGACTTTGCTTCCAGGATTCTGAACTTCCAGCTCCATTCTGGATTCGAGTCGCGGAAACGCTGGCACTCTTCGTGGGCTTCGCCCTGGCTTCGCTTGGGATCGCCGTGCAGGAAGGTCTTGTACGCGTGTTCAAAAGCGACCTGCGGGTTGGCGCGACGTGCGCATCCCAACCCGCAGGTAAAAATCAGAAACGCTGCGCTGAGGGCTACGGATAGGTGTTGCCGTTGGACTTGACCGTGTTCGCGCTGATGGAACCATGACCAACGCAGCCCAATTCCATGTTCAGCATCTTCAATTGGAAGTAATTGCTCAAGCGGGAGTTTCCGTTGTTTGACAGACCCTTTGGCTCGGGCGCCTGTCGCTTGAATCCGTTGTTCGGCTTGGTCTTCTCTACACCCACCTCGATCTCTGCCAGGGCAACGGCGCCGAAATTCGGAATGACGAGCAGGTTCCCCACGGTTTCCAGTCCAGGAATCGGGATGCCCTTGATGTCGATGCTTTCGATCAGTGAGCATGTGACTTTGACGGGCTTGTCCTGGTGGGGTTCGATTTCGCCTTTGCTATCGAGAATTGCTTTGATTTCAGCAAGTCTGTCATCGTACTGCTTCCGCAATGTTTCGGGAAGGAAGCCCGCCCGGGCGATGCTCGTGGTTCGTTTCTTGAGATCTTCCAGAAACGTAGAGTTGGTCAGATAGGATTTGTCGCCGTTCGGCTTTTTCCCGCACACATCAAGGTTCAGGTTGACCTTGAGCGGGAAACCACCCACCTGCAGATTCTCGAACTTGGTCCCAAGGAACGTGACATGCGGCACGTGGCCGCTCTCGTACGGATGGTCGGTCGAAACCTGCGCCACCATCCGGTCGGCGGTGATGATTTCGAACACGTTCAGGCCTTCCAGGATGGAGGTCGAGAGCGTGACCCAGCCGTGGTGTTTTAAGCTCTTGCTTCCAGATACTCGAGTGTGGCCGGTCTCGAAGGTGATAAGGCCCTCGATGCTGACGTCCTCGGTAAAACGTGTGAGATGCCCGCCCCGCTCGTCTCTTAGCGAAACCGGGACATGAGGTTCGATCTTCTGCTGGATGGGACGCTGCAGTTCTCCGCTGAGCACGTGGGCTTCGGCGTGGAACTCGTGGGCCCTGCGTATTCCCGTCGCTGACGGGGATTCCGTCATAGTCGCCATAGTGTTTACTCCGCTCGGTTGAGCTCAGTTTTGGATTTGCAACTGAAATGAGGTACGGCCGATGTCCCTGGCTTCGCCCGTGGCGGTAATTCCGTGCACCGCCAGGGTGTAGGTACCCGCTTCTCGATTTGCTGCCGGCACTTCCACCGGCCACTGATCCTTGGAGGTGGTGGCCGGAATGTTGAGCGTCCATTCTAGCGCCCCAGCCGGGTTATACAAGTCCGCTTTATATCGCGTGTAATCCGGGTCCGGCGGGATTCTTACGAAAAGCACAAAACCCTTCCCGCGAGTTGTTGAGACCACCAACCCGTCTCCGGCATAGGTGCCGACATTGACGGTAGCCCATGGCAATAACTGGGGCTGAGCCAGTGCTTGCCTCAAGTGCGGGAACGTTATCAGATTCTGATAGCCGACAACGACCAAAAGCAAAGCCATCGCCGGCACCGCGAAGGCCGGTCGCAGCCACGCCAACCAACCAGCGAGCTCACGAGTTGGTACCGGCACTGGGACTGCGCCGGTACTCTCCGACAAAACGTTCTTGCTTTGCTCAACGAACATGGCTGCCGCGCGCACATCGAGAGCGCAGTCCGGGCAATCGAAAAGATGTTCTTCAAATTGATCGAGTTGGTCGGGGTCCAACTCGTTCAACAGATACTTTTCCGTCACTTTCAGACGCACCGCGTCCTTATGATCCATGGCCACTACCCCCCCTCTGTTATGTGTAGTGAACCCAGACTGCAAATCGTTTCATCTGCTTCAGGCTACCCTGATACCCGGTGGGCGCTTCTCTATGTTCTTTAGATAGAGCGACTTGAACGACTGCTTCGCGCGATGCAACAAAACGCGGAGATAATCTCGATCGACGTTGAACTCGCGGCAGACTTCGTCTTTGTCGCGCTCTTCCAGAAAAACCGCCCGGATCAACCGGCGGTCGCGATCCGGCAATTCCTCCAGAATCTGGCGGACCTTTTCCTCCATTTGCCGAGCAGCGACAGCGCCCAGCACATCGATAACGGGGTCAGGAAAGTCCTGTTCCGGCTCATCCTCGATCGAACTGTCGCGGGAGGAAGCGCGATAGTGCTCGAGCAACACATTGTTGCAAATGGAGTTCACGAAGGCGCCGAGCCGTTCTGGCTGGCGAATGCCGTCCGGAGTTCGCAGCGCAGCGAACACCCGAGCGAACGTCTCCTGCCGCACGTCTTCGATCGCCTGCGGCGTACGCAGCCGGGCACGCAGTTTGAGCTGGATCAACTCCCCGAAATAAGCAACAAAGTGCTCCTGGGTCCGAAAGTCTCCGGAACGAAGACGCTCCACGTAGGGTGCATCAAAGGCCTGAAATTGCAAGAGCTTGCCTCGCGGACTGCAGAAGTGGCGATTATCTTACACCCAAATCCGCGAATCCCCGAGCGGGCAAATGGACGTGGGATAAGTAGCCAAAAGGACAGTCCAGCGAAGGGTAACCGGGCGGAATTACCCCGCTGGCAAGGCTTCTTAGCCGAAATTCTTTCTGGACTTTGAAACGGAATCTCCTCCGCTTGCACAATGTCTTCGAACCGGATGAGAGACATTATGAATCGTGGTCGGGAGATGAAAAAACGTGGTTCGAGCAACGACTCTTGTGTCATACCAGGCCAGGATTCCAACCGATCGTTTCAGCTGACCATGCTCCGGGCTTTCCTGCTTCCGCCAGCCTGCCGGGACGTTTTTGTCCTGAAGGAGATTCAGGGATTTACGCTTCTCGAGGTCGCGGCCGTGCTGGGAATCAGTGAAAACGATGTAAGCAAGCACTTGCGGCGGGCCCATCGCGAAATGCAAACCAGCTAAAGCACGCTGGGCCGCCTTTTTTCAGGTTTACCGTGGGACCCTAGCACTTGGGGGAGGGCAGGGTACTTCGGCGCGCCGGAGCCTATTTCTTGGCTCCGGCGTTTCTCATAATAGGGCCTAAAGCACTCGACCCGAACTCCATGCCCGTTTGTCAGCTCTTCCCGATCCCTGACTCGGCCTATCCACCCCATTTCAAAGGCTTTCGGGACCTTGAAACATTTGCCTCCTGGACGATTCACAGTGCATCAAATCTTGTGTTCGAACCCTAACGGGTTCGGCCAGTTTTATTGTTGATGAATGCAAGGGTCGTGTCTGGACTTCTGCTGCCTTGTGCCGCTGTCCACCCTGTCAGCACGGCCCATTCCGAAGTAGGCCCACGTACGGCCAGTCGTTCGACATAAGAGACCATCATGTGGATTGTTAAGCTAGCCCTACGGCGTCCCTATACCTTCACCGTTCTTGCTTTGCTCATCCTGATCCTCGGTCCGATCGTCATTCTGCGCACCCCCACCGATGTGTTCCCCGACATCGATATTCCGGTGGTCAGCATCGTGTGGAACTATAGCGGGCTGCCGGCGGAAGATATGGGCAACCGCATCACGTCCGTGACCGAGCGTGCCCTCACGACATTGGTCGACGACATCGAGCACATCGAGTCGCAATCGCTCAATGGCATTGCCGTCGTAAAGGTCTTCTTCCAACCTCATGCCAACGTAAATAAGGCGATCGCCCAGGTTACGGCTATCTCGCAGACGCAGTTAAGGCAGTTGCCGCCCGGGACGACACCCCCGCTGGTCATCACTTACAACGCCTCTACAGTTCCAATTCTGCAGCTGGCCCTGTCGGGGCAGCAATTGTCAGAACAGCAGCTGTTCGATTACGGCGTGAACTTCATCCGCACCCGATTGATCACGGTTCCGGGCGCCGCGATCCCCTATCCCTATGGCGGCAAACAGCGCCAGATTCAGGTCGACCTGAACACCACGGCCTTACAGTCGAAGGGGCTCTCCCCGTTGGACGTTGTGAACGCCGTGAGCGTGCAGAACCTGATCCTCCCTTCGGGCACGACCAAAATCGGTCCGCTGGAATACGACGTCGACATGAACGCCAGTCCGCAAACGGTTGCGGAACTGAACGATCTGCCGATTAAGACGGTGGGCAGCAGTACGATCTACATCCGCGACGTGGCCAACGTTCGCGACGGATATCCGCCCCAAACCAATATTGCGCGCGTCGATGGGCAGCGTGCGGTTCTGTTGACGGTCCAGAAGGCGGGCAGCAATTCGACGCTCGATATTGTTTCCGGCATCAAGGGCATGCTGCCCCAGATCCAGAAGACTCTGCCGGGTGACCTTCGCATCCGCCAGTTGGCCGACCAGTCACTTTTCGTCCGGGCCTCTATCCAGGGTGTGGTGCGCGAGGCCATTATTGCCGCGTGTCTTACTGGCCTCATGATCCTGATCTTTCTGGGAAGCTGGCGCAGCACAGTGATCATTGCGGTGTCGATCCCGCTTTCGATTCTCACCTCGATCATCTGCCTCAGTGCGCTGGGCGAAACCATCAACATCATGACGCTCGGCGGCCTTGCTCTGGCTGTCGGCATCCTGGTGGATGACGCAACGGTCGAGATCGAGAACATCAATCGCAACATTGCTCTGGGCAAGGAAGCGGAGCACGCCATCCTGGATGGCGCCCAGCAGATTGCGGTTCCGGCCTTTGTTTCCACCTTGGCCATCTGCATCGTGTTTGTGCCGATGTTTTTCCTGACAGGTGTGGCGCGGTACCTGTTCGTACCGCTGGCGGAAGCGGTTTCGTTCGCGATGCTGGCATCGTATCTCCTCTCGCGAACGGTTGTGCCCACCATGGCGAAATACCTGCTTCGAGGGCATGAGGCTGAAGCAGGGCATGTGGAGACCTCGAGCCGCAATCCGCTGGTGCGCCTGCAGGTTCGTTTCGAAGAGAACTTCGAACGCTTTCGCGAACGCTACCACCGGCTTCTGGAACGCTGCCTGCATTATCAACGAGTCTTTCTGATCGGTTTCTTTGTGGCTTGCCTGGCGTCTGTTGCTTTCCTCGTACCCTGGCTGGGCCAGGATTTCTTCCCGGCCGTGGACAGCGGGCAGTTCAAGCTGCATGTTCGGGCCCGCACTGGGACGCGGATCGAAGAGACCGCGCGCTTGTGCGACCTGGTCGAGCAGTCGATTCGCGAACAAATTCCACCCGACGAAGTTTCGAGCATCATCGATAACATCGGATTACCCTATAGCGGCATCAACCTCACCTACAGCACCTCCGCCCCCGTGGGGCCGGCGGATGCCGATATTCTCGTGAGTCTTACGGAAAAGCATGAATCGACCGAGAGGATTGTCCACGACCTGCGAATCAAGCTGGCCAACGAGTTCCCCGGGGCTACGTTTGCGTTCCTCCCCGCCGACATTGTCAGCCAGATTCTGAACTTCGGCCTGCCGGCCCCGATCGACATTCAGGTGGTCGGCTACAACCTCGACGCCAACCGCCAATTTGCCGATAACCTGCTACAGAGAATTCGATACATCCCGGGCACGGTGGACTTGCGCATTCAGCAACCCTTCGATCAGCCCAAGCTGCATATCTATGTTGATCGGACCAAGGCTGGCCAGACGGGGTACACGGAACGCGATGTCGCCAGCAACTTGCTGATCTCTCTGAGCGGCAGTTTCCAGACGTCCCCAACTTTCTGGCTGAATCCGAAGAACGGAGTGAGCTATCCCATTGCCACCCAGACTCCGCAGTACCGCCTGGACTCTTTGCAGGGGCTCGAAAATATTCCGGTGACGGGAGCGAGCGGGGCGCCTCCGCAAATCCTCGCGAGCCTGGCTTCGATTCACCGCGGCGTCGGCCTGGGACTGGTGTCCCACTATGATATCCAGCCTGTCATCGACATTTACGGTTCAGTTCAGGGGCGGGACCTGGGCGCGGTGGCGCGGGATCTGAACCGGATGATTGAGGAGAGCAAGAAGGACTTGCCGCCGGGAGCACGAGTTGCCGTTCGCGGCCAGATTGAGACCATGCGCTCCTCGTACGTTGGTCTGTTGGGTGGACTGGTGTTCTCGATCCTGCTGGTGTATTTGCTGATCGTGGTGAACTTCCAGTCGTGGCTGGATCCCTTCATCATCATCTCGGCGCTGCCCGCTGCCCTCGCCGGGATCGCCTGGTTCCTGTTCATCACCAACACCACTCTCAGCGTGCCGGCGCTCACCGGATCGATCATGTGCATGGGGGTTGCGACCGCCAACAGTATTCTGGTGGTGAGCTTCGCGAAAGAACAGATGGAGGAAGGTAAGGATCCAGTTGCGGCCGCGTTGCAAGCTGGTTTCACGCGCTTCCGCCCAGTCTTGATGACGGCCCTGGCGATGATGATCGGCATGGTGCCGATGGCTCTGGGACTCGGGGAAGGCGGAGAGCAAAATGCGCCACTGGGGCGCGCCGTAATTGGCGGGCTGCTGCTGGCCACGGTGTCGACCCTGTTCTTCGTTCCGGTGTTCTTTAGTGTGCTGCACGGACGGCGCGCAAGATCGGCTGAAGCATCCGGCCGGCAAGCCTAATTGTTCGTTCTACAGAGCGGGAGAGCTAGAATGCAGGTGGAAGAGCAAGACAACGTGGAAAGGCCGCAGGTAATCCGAAATCTGCAAGTGGACCCCGAGAGCGCCCCCCAGCAACGTCCGATCCGCCCCTGGCTGGTTGCGCTGGTGGCGTTCTTGATCGTGGCTGCGGTCGTGATCTCCGGCATCCTGCCCCGCGTCAAGGCGCGAGCGACAGTCCGCACCGAAACCAACCAGTTGGCGGTGCCGACGGTGGTGGTGGTGCCGCCGAAGCGCGCCAGCGCCGGCCAGGATATCGTGTTGCCCGCCAACGTACAGGCTTTCAAAGACGCGCCGATTTATGCGCGGACCAGCGGCTATCTGAAGCGCTGGTACGTCGACCTTGGTGCGCACGTGAAGGCAGGCCAGTTGCTGGCCGAGATCGACACTCCCGAAGTCGACCAGCAACTTCATCAGGCGCTGGCCGACCTCACCACCGCCGAAGCCAACATGCATCTTTCCGAGATCACCGCGAATCGGTATCAGGGCTTGCTCAAAAGCGATTCCGTCTCCCAGCAGGACGCCGATAACGCGGCTGGCGACTATGCGGCGAAGAAGGCGATCGTCCAGTCATTCCAGGCCAATGTGCGCCGTCTCGAAGATCTGCAATCCTTCCAGAAGATCTACGCTCCCTTCGACGGCGTCATTACCGCGCGCAACACCGACATCGGGCAACTGATCGACCCCGGCAGCAGTGGGGGCGCCAAGAGTGAGTTGTTCCATATCGCGGCGCCCGGAAGGTTGCGCGTCTACGTCAACGTCCCGCAAATTTATTCGCAGGTCGCAAAGCCCGGCCTGAAGGCCGATCTGATGCTCGCCGAGTTTCCAGGGCGCCACTTCGAGGGCAGGTTGGTTCGCACGGCCGATGCAATCGACGCAACCAGCCGGACGTTGCTGGTCGAGGTCGAAGTCAACAATCCCACCGGTGAGTTGTTGGCCGGTGCTTACGCAGAACTGCATCTGAAATTACCCGGCGATGCCTCGACCTTCACCATTCCAGTGAACGCCCTGCTGTTCCGGTCCGAGGGGCTGCGGGTAGCGTCGGTGAGCGACGGGAAGGCCACCCTGATCCCAGTTACGCTGGGCCGCGACTTCGGCAGCGAGGTCGAGGTGCTCACCGGTCTGAGCGGAAACGAAGAACTGATCGTCAATCCGGCGGATTCCATCGTGTCGGGCCAGGCCGTTCGGCTCGCCCAGACCGGCTCGGCGGGAGGAATGCGGTGAAGGTGGATGGCACAGGATCAGGGCTGAAGCGCAAGACGCGCCTCGCTGGGACCGTCTTGGTTGGACTGGGATTGTTGGTCTTCTTCGGCTGTGCAGTTGGGCCGCGGTATTCACGGCCAACAACCGTCGCTCCCCCCGAATACAAGGAGTTGCCGCCGAATTGGAAAACAGCGCAGCCCAACGACCAGATCGCCAAGGGGACGTGGTGGGAGGTGTTTGAGGATCCGCAGCTGAACGCTCTGGAACAACAGATCAACGTCTCGAACCAGACGCTGAAGTCCGCGCAGGCGCAGTTTGAACAGGCTCGTGCGCTTGTCCTCATCAATCGCTCTGCCCAATACCCCGACGTCACCGCGGGCATGAGCGCGACTCGGAATCACCAGTCGATCAACCGCCCCAACGGACGGCTTGCGCCGACCAACTCCTACACCGACCTGCAACTTCCTGTGGATGCGTCCTACGAAGCCGACGTCTGGGGCAGAGTGCGGCGCACGGTGGAGGCTGCCCGGGCCAATGCGCAGGCAAGTGCCGCCGATCTGGAATCGGTACGCTTGAGTCTCCACGCGGAACTCGCGACCGACTACTTCCAGTTGCGCGCCCTGGATGCGGAAGAGCAATTGTTGAACTCTACCGTCTCGGCTTACGAAAAGGCGCTGGATTTGACCCAGAACCGCTATAGCGGAGGCGTGGCCTCGCAAGTGGATGTGGCGCAGGCGCGGACTCAACTGGAAACCACGCGCGCCCAGGCGATCGATCTGGGCGTACAACGCGCTCAGCTCGAACACGCGATCGCGGTTTTAATCGGACAGCCCGCGCCCACCTTTAGTCTGCCGGGATCACCGCTCAACAACACTCCCCCGGTGGTGCCAGCAGGATTGCCCTCCGATCTGTTGGAGCGCCGTCCCGACATCGCCGGCAACGAACGCAGAATGGCGGTCGCCAACGAGCAGATTGGAATTGCGAGGGCGGCGTATTACCCGACGATCACGCTCAGTGCCACGGGTGGTTTTGAGGGCAGCTCGATCACCAACTGGTTCAACGGTCCCGGCGGATTTATTGCAGCGGGTGCCTCCGCCCTAGGGACCGTTTTTGACGCGGGGCGCCGTCGGGCCCAGGTCGATGAAGCCCGAGCGTCTTACGACCAGGCAGTCGCGAACTACCGCGAGACGATCCTGGGCGCCTTCCAGGAGGTCGAAGACAATCTGGCGGCCTTGCGTTTGCTCGAAGACGAAGCCAAAACACAAGATGTGGCGGTCACGTCTGCGGAACACTCCCTGACGCTCTCCACCAATCGCTACAAGGGTGGCGTGACCACCTACCTTGAGGTCATTACGGCGCAGAGCACAGCGCTCACCGACCAGCGGACCGCAGTTGAGATTGCCGGCCGTCGTATGACTGCCAGCGTGGCGCTTATTAAGGCACTCGGCGGAGGATGGAACGCGGCGACTTTGCCAGCGGTCCAAGGGGAAGGTCATTCGCAGTCCGGGGCAGCGACAGGTCAATAGATCACGCAGAAATTTGCCCCGTTCCTGTGGCAACCATGTTTGAAGGTCCGCACTCGACGCCTCAACGAGCTTCCAAGTAATCTACACGCACATGAAGAGCCGGACGGAAGCGCTCCGCGAGATCGCGACGCGGACATTCGATGTTTGCGTGATTGGAGCCGGGGCCACAGGAGCCGGATGCGCGCTGGATGCGCAATTGCGCGAGTTGGAAACAGTGCTGCTAGATGCCGGGGATTTCGCTTCTGCCACCTCCAGTGCTTCCACCAAGCTCGCGCACGGCGGCGTTCGCTATTTGCAGGAAGCGGTCACGAACCTTGATCTAGGACAATTGAAAGTTGTCCGTCAGGCCCTCCGCGAGCGCGCTTTAATGCTGCAGAACGCGCCTCATCTGGTTCACCCTCTCGAGTTTGTGGTGCCTTGCTTCAGCCGGTTTGAACTCTGGTACTACGGGCTGGGGATGAAGGTGTACGACTGGATTGCCGGCAAAGGCAAGCTGGCCGATAGCCGTGTTCTTTCTCCGGCGGAAGCGCTCGGCCACATCCCATCCCTGAAAGCAGATCATCTCGTGGGCGCGGTCGCGTATCAGGATGGGCAGTTCGACGATGCTCGCTACGGGGTAACGCTGGTGAAGACCTTCGCCAACGTCGGGGGCAAGGTCGCCAACTATCTGCGAGTGGTCGGCTTTGAACGAGGTCCCGACGGCAATCTCCTCGCGGCGATCGCGGAAGATACACTCTCCAACCGGCGCCTTCACGTGCGAGCCCGGGTGTTCGTGAATGCAACGGGCCCATTCTCCGACGCCGTCCGGTCGCTGGCAAATCCTCGCGCGTTGCCCAGACTCGTTTTGAGCCGAGGTGTACACCTCTTCTTGCCCCGGGATGAAGGAACCAGCGGCGCGTTGCTAATTCCAAGAACTGAAGACGGCAGAGTGATCTTCGCAATTCCGTGGTTTGGCCGCTTGCTGGTGGGTACGACCGACCAGGAAACCACTCTGCAGGATGAGCTCGTGGTCAGCCGGGCGGAAGCCGAGTATCTTCTCCGCCACATCAATCGCTACTCTGCGCGGCAACGCACGATCGGAGAAATCGTCGGCGGATTTGCCGGCATACGCCCGCTGGTGCGTCCACGCCACGCGCAGGCGACGAAAAAACTCATTCGCGAGCATGAAGTCGAAGTGGATCAGAACAGCGGCCTGATCAGCATCCTTGGCGGTAAGTGGACGACCTATCGCGCCATGGCGGAGGACACCATCAACATTGTTCAGAGCAAGAGGGGTGGCCCGTCGCGCCCGAGCACCACTTGGCAGCATCTGCTCGCGGGTGCCGAAGGATATGGTCCCGACTACTGGATGCAACTGGCCCGCGAACATCCACTCGATGAATCCACGGCGCGGCACCTGGCCCTGAAGTTCGGGACCGACGCGCCGGCCGTCCTTGACATCGCGAAAGACCGACCGGAACTGTATACACCGATCACCGAAGGCGCGCTTCCGATTCAGGCAGAAGTCCTCTACTGTATTCGGCAGGAGATGGCCGTATCGATCGAAGACATATTGTCCCGTCGCCTCGGGCTGCAACCGTATGACTGGAAGCTGGCAATTCAGGCGGCGCCTGTTGTAGCCTCGCACCTCGCCGGCGAATTGGGATGGTCCGATCCGCAGAAGGACGAGGCGATTCGCCGCTATGCAGCCAAGATCGATCGTTTTCTGGTAGCGATCGGAGCTGTCACCAATTAGAGTCGAGAGCACAAAAAGCAGATGGCGACTCTGCCGGACGGCGCACGGGGAAAGGCGGGAACGTGGGCAGCTACGTGGGTGCAATCGATCAAGGGACCACCAGCACGCGCTTCATCGTTTTCGACCGCTCTGGGCGCATCGTCGCCAGCGACCAACGCGAGCACCAGCAGATTTATCCCAAGCCCGGGTGGGTCGAGCATGATCCCGAGGAAATCTGGCACCGCACCCAGGAAGTGATCGCCGGTGCCCTTCAGCAAAAGGACCTGCACCCCCCCGATCTTGCCGCCATCGGAATTACCAACCAGCGCGAGACGACGGTGCTGTGGGATCGGAAGACCGGTAAGCCGGTCTACAACGCGATCGTTTGGCAGGACACGCGCGTAGCCGACGCGGTTACGGAATTCGCGCAACAGGGTGGCCAGGACCGCTTTCGTTCCCAGACCGGTCTGCCCCTGACCACCTACTTCAGCGGCCTGAAGATTCGTTGGATGCTCGACAACATCCCCGGCGTGCAGGCGCAGGCCGAAGCGGGCGAGTTACTCTTCGGCAACATCGATACCTTCCTCGTCTGGCATCTTACGGGTGGTTTGAAAGGCGGCATTCACGTCACTGACGTGACCAACGCCAGCCGTACCCAGTTGATGAACTTGAACACCCTCGATTGGGATCGTGAGATCCTATCGGTCTTCGGAATCCCGGCTACGATTCTCCCTCGCATTTGTTCGAGCAGCGAGATTTACGGGACCGCTCAAGAAAGCGTCCTGCAGGGCGCCGCAATCGCGGGAATCCTCGGCGATCAGCAGGCAGCGCTGGTGGGGCAGACCTGCTTCAAGCCCGGCGAAGCGAAGAATACTTATGGAACTGGCTGCTTCCTACTCATGAACGTTGGAAACAAACCGGTGTCTTCCCGCCACGGGCTCCTGACGACTTTGGCCTACAAGATGGGGGGTCAGCCCCCGATGTTTGCCCTCGAGGGAAGCATCGCGATCACCGGTGCGCTCGTCCAGTGGGTACGCGACAACCTGGGCCTCATCGCCAAGAGTTCCGAAATCGAGGCGTTGGCGCTCTCGGTCCCCGATAACGGCGGCGTCTATTTCGTTCCGGCGTTCTCTGGTCTCTACGCGCCCTACTGGAAAGACGGCGCTCGTGGAGTGATTGCCGGGCTTACCCGCTATGCAACCAAGGCGCACATCGCGCGGGCTGCACTCGAGGCCACGGCTTTTCAGACAAGGGAAGTACTCGAGGCGATGGAAAAGGACTCCGGCGTAGCCCTCGACTCGCTTCGCACCGACGGGGGCATGGTCGAAAACAATCTTCTGATGCAGTTTCAGGCCGACATCCTCAACAAGCCCGTGGTTCGTCCCATCATCAAAGAGACAACCGCGCTGGGCGCAGCCTATGCCGCAGGGCTGGCGGTGGGCTTCTACAAGAGCGTCGACGACTTGCGTGCGAACTGGTCCGTGGACCACACCTGGCACCCCGATCTTGAAGACAAGAAGCGCGAGGAGATGTACCGGTTGTGGAAGAAAGCGGTGACACGATCGTTCGCCTGGGTGGAGTAGATCCGTGTGAAGGGAACCATCACAGACAGGAAGAAGGAGCATGCGAAACGATGACTTCACCATTCATTGGCGAGTTCATGGGCACCGCGGTTCTGGTCTTGTTGGGGAACGGTGTGGTAGCTAATGTCCTGCTCAAAAAGTCGAAGGGCGAAGGCGGTGGATGGATTGTCATCACCACGGGCTGGGCGTTTGCCGTGCTTTGTGGGGTGTTGACGGCCATCGCGTGCGGCAGCAGCGACGCGCATCTGAACCCGGCGGTCACTTTGGGTTTTGCGGTGGTCTCAGGAAACTTTTCGAAACTGGCGCCGTACATCCTGGCACAGTTGCTCGGTGCGATTACCGGCGGCACCCTCGTCTGGCTACACTACCTGCCGCATTGGCGCGAGACCCCGGACCCGTCGCTGAAACTGGCGTGCTATTCCACCGCACCGGCGATTCGCAACCTCGTGACCGCTGCTATGAGTGAAATCATCGGTACCTTCGTTTTGGTCTTCGTGGTCGGAGCGATTTTCTCAAAGGCTGTGGCAGCCACCGGGTTTGCTCCCGGCTTCGGACCTTATCTGGTCGCCTGCCTGGTCTGGGGTATCGGGCTCTCGCTAGGTGGCCCTACGGGATACGCCATCAACCCCGCCCGTGATTTGGGCCCGCGCATCGCGCACGCGATCCTGCCGATCGCCGGCAAGGGGCCGTCGGATTGGGGCTACGCCATCGTTCCAGTGGTCAGCCCGCTCATTGGCGGGGGGATCGCCGGGGCTGCGATGAAAGCCATCGGCTTTTGATGGGAACTCAGTTGGCAACGGGGCAAAGCCGCGGCTCTCAGCGTCGCGAGCCTTGCCCATGTGAACTCGAGTAACAGAGCTGCGCTTCCCTAGTGGACAAATGTGATGTTCAGACCAGTTGTGAAAATGACGTCGTTGTTCTTCTTCCCCGAAGGCGGATTCGTTACGTAAACATCTCCGAACATGTTCTGCCAACCCATCCATTTGTTGATTTTGGTGACCGTACCGAAATCAAAGGTAGCCCGGTATTCCCCGGCATCGCTGAGGTCAGGGAAGAAATAGGCCTTCTGAGTGATGACCGTCGACTTGGCAATCTTGTGCAGAAACTCATCGCCCATCTGCGCGGCCGAGAAGCTGTGAATCAAGCGCGGCAGCGGCGCGAGCTGCGTGTAATTCTCGTGGGTGTAGTTAGCGCCTCCCAGGAAATCGAGC
>Ga0307471_100001190_pt1 | contig 14099 bp, 11 predicted proteins | sample atmos_gasesAM3C__2_FD_204566 | JGI IMG/M metagenome (GOLD analysis project Ga0307471, IMG submission 204566) | Hardwood forest soil microbial communities from Morgan-Monroe State Forest, Indiana, United States - atmos_gasesAM3C_515 | ecosystem: Environmental > Terrestrial > Soil > Temperate... | reverse complement strand
GAACGGTGGGGGATCCCGCGGATATTCGCGAAGCGGTTTCGAACAGGGCGGCGGGCCGCGCCGAAGCGCGCGAAGTGCTGCACACACCGGCGGTGCAGCTCGCGAAATTTGACGGCTTGCCCACGACGATCGTGGCCTTCACCACGGACATTCCGACGTTCCATGGAGCCTGGGGCCAGCCGTTTCTGATCGGGCCCGGAAGCATTCACGTGGCACACACGGCGGAAGAACGGATATCGAAAAAAGAGTTGATGGAGGCGGTGGAGATTTATGCGCGGATGGCGACGCAGCTTCTGGCCACCGGCCGGAGCGGCGCATGAGCAGGGGGCTGGCGATCGTGGGGTATGGGAGGATGGGGCGGCTGATCGAGGAGCTCGCGCCGGAATACGGGTTCGACGTGCGGGCAAAATTTACGCGCGGAAACAACCTGCATGTTGCAGGGATTACGAACGAATCCTTGCGAGGCATTGAAGCTGCCGTGGAGTTCACCACACCCGACTCCGCGCCCGACAATCTACGCCGGCTGGCTGCGCTTGGAATCAACACTGTGTGTGGAACTACGGGCTGGTTCGAAAATCTCCCCACGATCAACGAATCCATTCTCTCCTCGGAGAGCGCTCTCGTCTACAGTCCAAATTTTTCCGTGGGTGTAAACGTCTTTTTTGAAACGGTAGCACGCGCCGCCTCGTTGTTCGCGAATTATGCCGAATACGAAGCGTGGGGCTGGGAGATTCACCACTCGGCGAAGAAAGATGCGCCGTCCGGGACGCTGAAGAATCTTGCGGAAGAGATGCGGGCGTCGGGGTACGAACGCACGGTAACGCTCACGGCGAATCGCGCCGGTTCGCATCCCGGCACACACGAAATTGGTTTTGATTCCGCGGCGGACACGATCACGCTGCGGCACACGGCGCGGAGCCGGGAAGGATTTGCGCGCGGCGCGTTGCGTGCGGCGAGCTGGGTGATCGGCAAGAAGGGCGTGTTTGAGTTTCGCGAGATTCTCGGCGAATTGGTCTGAAGGATTGTTGCATAAGCGGCATTCGTCCGAGAGAGAACGAGCTGCGGAGGATTCGGATTTCGGCAGTGGAAGTTCACGCAAGGAGAAAGAAAATGTTTACAGGCACCGGCACGGCGATGGTCACACCGTTTCGCAAGGATGGCTCGCTCGACGAAGCAATGATGCGCAGATTGGTCCAAAGGCAGATCGATGCAGGCATCGACTTTCTGGTTCCGTGCGGAACGACGGGAGAGAGCCCCACGCTGTCGCACGAAGAGCATCTTCGCGTGGTGAAGATTGCCGTTGAACTTGCCAAAGGGAAGGTCCCGGTTCTCGCGGGGGCCGGCGGGTACAACACCAGAGAAGTCGTTTCGATGGCGCGGGAGCTCGCGGAGATCGGCGCGGATGGAATTCTCTCGGTCACGCCGTATTACAACAAGCCGACGCAGGAAGGGCTGTTCCAGCATTATCGCGCCATCGCGGAAGCCGCTCCACTGCCAATCATCGTGTACAGCGTACAGGGGCGAACGGGAGTAAACGTCGAGCCCGCGACCGTGAAGCGGCTAGCAGGAATCAAAAACATTGTTGGCATCAAGGAAGCCAGCGGGAATGTTTCGCAAATGGCGGCGATTCTGAATGCTGTGCCGGAAAGTTTTACCGTGCTATCTGGGGACGATGCGCTGACGATTCCGATGATTGCGCTGGGCGGCCGGGGAGTGATCTCCGTGGTTTCGAATGAAATCCCGCGGGAGATGGTGCTGCTCACGCGTGCTGCGCTGGAAGGTGATTTCCAGACCGCGCGTGAAATTCACCGGCGCTATCATGCGCTGATGGAGATCAATTTTGTGGAGTCGAATCCCATTCCCGTGAAAACGGCGATGGCGGAGATGGGGTTGCTCGAGGCCGTGTGGCGCTTGCCGCTGGTGGCGCCGAAAATGGAAAACCGGGAGCGCATCCGGGCAGTGCTCGAGTCCGTGGAACTGGTGCAGAGGGTTCATGCTGCCAACGCAAATTGAAAAACTTTTTGACGAGGCCCCGGGGCACTACGAAGAAGAACATCACTGGCTGTTCCGGGAGTTCAAGGCGGGATTGAATCGCGGGGAGATTCGCGCGGCGGAGCCGGATGCGGCGATGAAGTCCGGGTGGCGGGCCAACGCCTGGGTGAAGAAGGGAATTCTGATGGGATTTCGAATGGGGGCCATTGTGGACCTGTCGATCGACACGGCGAAACAACCGTTCTTCGACAAGTCGACTTATCCGTCGCGGGCATTCACGGCGGGGGATGGAGTTCGAATCGTTCCCGGAGGATCGAGCATTCGCGACGGGAGCTACATCGGGCGTGGAGTCGTGTGCATGCCACCGATGTTTGTGAATGTGGGAGCTTACGTGGGAGAAGGCACGATGATCGATTCGCACGCGCTCGTCGGGAGCTGCGCGCAGGTGGGGCGCAGCTGCCACATTTCCGCGGGGGCGCAGATTGGCGGGGTGCTTGAGCCAGTCGGAGCGCTGCCGGTGATTATTGAAGACGAGGTACTAGTGGGCGGGAATTCCGGCGTGTATGAGGGGACGGTGGTGAAGCGGCGCGCGGTGCTGGGAACGGGAACGATTCTCAACCGGTCGATACCAGTTTACGATTTGGTGCGAGACGCGTTGTACACGGCGACGGAGAATGAGCCGCTGATCATTCCGGAAGAGGCCATCGTGGTGCCCGGCGCGCGCGCGGTGTCGCATTCCTCGGGCGCAAAGTGGGGGCTGTCGCTGCAGGCCGCGGTGATCGTGAAGTATCGCGATGCGAAGACCGACGCGCGCGTGCAGCTCGAAGATCTATTGCGATAGTGGATCACTGCGAGAGGACTTTTTCGAAGAATTGGAGGGCGCGGGGGTCGTGGGACTGGCCGAGCCAGAACATGGCTTGCTTGCGAACTTCGGGGTTGCGGTTGTTCTGGGCGACCTCGATTAGTTTTGGGACGCCTTCTTCGCGCGGCAACTGGCTGAGGGCGAAGACGGCTTTCTTTTTTACGTCGGTGTCCGGATCGTTTTCGATAGCGCCGGTGATGGTGCCGATGGCTTTTTGTCCGGCTTTTTGCGCGAGCCAGAATAGGGCCTGGCCGCGCACGTGCGAGCTGGTGTCGTCGTGGGCCATGCGAATGACTTCGTCGATGGCGCCGGGTTCGTGGCTGACGTAGAGAGCAAAGGCCACGTGGGCGCGCACATCGGAACTGGGATCGTTCTTGGCCATGCGAAGCAAAGCGTTCAAGCCCGCTTTGCCGCGTGCGGCGCCCATCCAGAAGGCGGCCTGGCGGCGCAGTGATTCTTTTTGGTCGGGCTTAATGAAGGAATCGAATGCGCGGTCCGCCGAGGGGTCGACGTGGAGCGCAATGGCGGTGAGAGCGCCATTGCCCATGCCGTGGTCGCCGTGGCCTTCAAAATCTGCTCCGTGGACATAGGTTTCGAGAAGCGCCACGCCTTCCGCGGGTTTTACTCCGGTCAACCAGAGGAAGGGCAAGCCGCCGGCATCGAGAGTGCAATCCGCTGATGCGACGCGGATGCGCATGACCTGCCTGGCTTCCAGGCGAAAGAGAACGAAAAGCTGGCGTGCGGCTTCGAGCGCGACGGTTCCGCTCTTTTGCGTGGTGCTGGTATTTCCGTCGTGGTCTTTTTCGAGATTGCAGGTACCGCATCCGGAGTCGTCGCGATAGTTGCCGCAGCAGACGCTGCGTTCACCGGCGATCTGGTCGACGGCATAGCCTGCCCACAGAGGCTTTTCCGCTTGTGCCGCGATGCCGCGGAGTGTGGCGTCGAGAGAGCCCGCGACGGTGCGTGATTCGAGTTTGGCGTTTTCGATGCGTGGTGTTGGCGCCGTTTGTGACGCGCTCTGCGCGCCGACGGCATAGGCCATCGCTCCGAGCAACATCTGTGCGATCAGGATCTTCCGAATCGTTCGCATGGTGGTCCTCACTTTTGTAGAAGTTCCATCAGGTATTCGGTGCCTTCTTTGGAGTGCATGATGGAAAGTTTCTGGACGGCAGTCTTCTTCAGCTCGGGATCTTTCTCGGCGCGGGCAATGGCGACGAGCGCTGCTGCGTTGTTTTGCAGGAAGAAAGCGTTCAGCACTTCTTCGCGGACTTCGCGATCGGTTTCTTTGGCGTAGATGGCTTGAAGGGCTTTGCCCGAATCGGCCGAATGGACCAGGCCGAGGTTGCGGATGGCGGCGCGGCGCACCTGCGGGTCTTTTTCCGATTGCGCGGCTTGCAGGAGCCGGGCGGAGTCTCCAGCCAGGAAAAAAGCCTGGATGATTTCGCGGCGGATGTCGGAGGAAGTTTCCGCCTGGTACAGCTGCTCGAGTTCGGTGGCGCCGTGAACCAAGCCGAGCTGGCGGATGGCTTCGCGGCGTAGCGACTCATCTTTTTCACCCTTGGCAGCGGCGAAGAGACGCTCGTGATCGCCGCCGATCATGTAGCTGCGAAGAATGGCGTGCTTGACGGAAGCGTCGGTGGTCGAGGCATAAACTTCAGCCAACGTTTTCCGCGCTTCACCGCCGCCGAAAATTCCCAGATATTCGACGGCTTTACGCTGGAGCTCCGGATTGCTCTGCCCGCGTGCGATTTTACCGAGAATCTCGCGCGATTGCGGCGAGCCGCTCTGCGAAATGACGAAGAGCGCTTTGGCTTTTTCTCGCGGCGAGGCCGAGCCGTTGAGAACTTTTTCGAGCAAGGGAAGGGCGCGCTCGGGATCACTGTTCATGAGTCCCTGGATGGCGAGCATTTTCAGCTCGTCATCGGACTGCGATTCGGGGCGCGCGGGCTGGCCGGTGGACTGCTGCACTTCAATCTCGAGCGCACTGGCATCTTTTTGCCAGCGACTCTGCGGGAAGCGGCGCTTGAGATCGGCGATAGTGGCCAAGGCGAGGCTGCGCTTGCCCAAGCGATTTTCAGCGTAGGCTTTCCAGTAGAGAGCGGCATCGGTTTGCGGGCCGTTCATTTCGGCGAGTTGGCGGAATTTTTCAGCGGCGTGGTCGTAGCGGTCTTCGTCGAGGTCTTCGCGGCCGTCGTCGTAGAGTTCCTGAAGGCGATCGAGCCTTTCCTGGGCGCGGTCGCGGGCTTCTTCTTCGCGATCGCGTTTCTCCTGCTCGCGGTCACGCTTTTCCTGTTCTCGATCCCGGGCTTCTTGTGGGTCCTGGAAAGATTCCGCGACAGGCAGTGCGATAGCTGTGCGGCGATGCGCGCGCGCGGCTGCGGGCCCGAGCAGCAGGGCTGCGACGGCGATGCAGGCCAGGCCTGTCTTTCGAATTGAATTTCCGATGGTCATACTTTGTTCCTTTCGTTCTTCGAGGAGTTGTTTTGCTGTGGCGCCGAGTGAGGAGCCTCTTGCCGTTGTTGCAGTTCCTTGCCGACCACGCGAACTTTGAAAAGGATGCCGCGGGCTTCGATCTTCTGGCGGATGGCTTCGAGCTGCTTGGGAGTTACTTCATCCGGACTGTGCGCTACGTCGAGGAGCACGCGCTCAAGGTCATCAAGCACGCTGGCGAGGCCCGTGTCGCCTTCCTGCAAAGCCGTCTGTCGATAGAGGCGGTTTTCCTGGAGCAAATCTTCCGCGCGGCGCTGCTCGGCGGAGATGTTGACTTGTTTTTGCGAGGGGCCGGTGGGCGCGGCGTTCGAAAGCTCGACAAGCATGCGCTCCGAATGGCCGAGGTGCTCGCCGACGGCGACGATGAGGATGCGCTCGCGGACCTGCTCGGTGGTGGCGATGTTGTCTGGACCGGGGCTGCGGCGGGTCCAGCGGCCGGCAATGAACGCCGCGAGAATCAAGACTGCAACCGCTCCTACTGCGGTCAGACGGCGCGGTTCGAACCACGGCTGCCACCAACGCTCTGGTTTTTCCGGAAGGCGGGGCGCGATCTGCTGCCAGACGCGGCGGCCGTAATCGGCGCCGGGGTCGGGAACGGGAAGAGAGTCGAGAGCGGCGAGAACGGCTTCGATGCGTTCCAACTCGGCACGGCACTCGGCGCAGGCGGCGAGATGATCGGAAATGGCAGCCCGCTGGTCCGCGACTCCCTCGCGATAGGCAATCAATTCTTGTTCGGTCATGTGCTTCATAGTTCCGTTCCCATGGCGCGCGCTTGCGGTCTGGTTCCCACGATCGGCTGCAGCGCGAGGCGTAGTTTTTGGACGGCGCGAAAGACGGTATTTTTCGCGGCGCTGGAATTCAATTTCAAGACGGCGGCGATTTCCTCGATGCCGCAGCCTTCCCAATGGCGCATGACGAAGGCGGTTCGTTCCGCGTGCGAAAGAGCGGCAAGAGCGTGTTCCATCTGCTTACGGAGCTCGATGCTTTGGGTGAGGCGTTCCGGCGTGGGTGCATGATCGGGGACGCGAGTCATCGGATCGTTTTCCATTCCATCTTTGTCCTCGACGGTGGGCGATTGGCGGCGCGCATCTTCTTTTTGTTTCTGGCGCATGCGGTCGATGGCGTAGTTGGCGGCGATGCGGTAGACCCAGGTTCCGAAATTGGAGCGAGCCGCGAACTGGCCGAGCTTTTGATACGCGCGCAGAAAAGCCTCCTGGACGACTTCTTCGGCATCGTGTTGGTTGCCGGTCATGCGGTACGCCAGCCGGAAAACGTTGTGGCTGTGGCGCTCGACAAGAACGCGATAGGCATCGCGCTCGCCCGCGAGCGTGCGCTCGACGGCAAGGGCGTCGCTGGCGGCGATGGCCTGAGCATTCTCGACGCTTTGTGGCATCCGAATCATTAGACAGGATTTGCGGGTTGCGGTTAGGTCGGGCTTACGGCCTTATCTGGGAACAAGATAGCGCAAATTGAAGGGGCGGGTTGCACTGAAGGGAATGATGAAGCGTGACGGCGACCAAGAGCGGCCCGCCTCGGAAGGCGGGCCCTACAAAACAAGGTCAACAGCAAGAGGGCACGATGTATCGTGCCCTTACTCGTAGCGCAGGGCGACGATGGGGTCGACACGCATGGCGCGACGCGCGGGGACGTTGCAGGCGGCGAGGGCGACGAGAGTCAGGACAAGGGCGACTCCGGCGAAGGTGACGGGATCGGTGGCGCTGACGCCGAAGAGCAAATTGGCCATCAAGCGGGTCAACCCGAAGGAGGCGAGTAGCCCAATGGCTACGCCGATCACCGTCATTTTCATGCCTTCGCCCAGGACTATGCGGAGAACGTCGCTGCGCTTGGCGCCAAGAGCGATGCGGATTCCGATTTCACGGGTCCGCTGGCCGACGAGATAGGAAATTACGCCGTAGATGCCCATGCTGGCGAGACCCAGCGCAAGCGCGGCGAAGCTGCCGAGCACAATCATGGAGATGCGGCGTTCGACGAGCGTGTCGGAGATGACTTCTTCCATGGTCTGCACGCTGTACATCACCTGGTCGCTGCTCATGCTTTGCAGGCCGGAACGAATCGCTTTCTGTACCGATTGGGCCTCTCCTTCGTAGCGGACGAGGACTCCGGTGCCGCTCCATGAGGAAGGCCGCATGGCGGCATCGGGGAGCTGCATAAAGGGAAAGTAAAGTTCGGCGCGAAGCGACTGTTTGTCGTCGGTATCGAGTCCCCACTGTTTTACATGTCCTACTACGCCGACGATTTCCGCCAGGCCACCTTTGTTGTCGAGGACCACAAGTTTTCCAATCGGATCCCGATCGCCAAAGAATTTGTGGGCAAAGACGTCGTCGATGACGATGACATGCGGAGAATGTTCATTGTCGAGCGCGGTGAAAAAGCGTCCGCGCTGGACGGAAATACCCATTACTTTCAGATAGTCCTCCTGCACGACGTAACTGAGGCTCCAGTCCATGTCGTTCACGCTGGCGGGCTTGGGCTGGTCTTCCATGTAAAAAAGATCTTCATCGTCATAACCGAGGGGCATCGCTCCCCAGGAGAGCGACGCAGACTTCACTCCCGGAGTACTGGCGAGGCGGCTTTGAAGCTCGCGGAGTTTCGTGCGAACGGAGTCCGGGCTAGTGTCCTTCGGCATCGGAGCGAGGGCCACGCCAAATGACAAAACGTTGTGAGGGTCGAAGCCGGGGTTCACGCTCCAGAGCGCGCTGAGGCTGCGGATCATCAATCCCGCGGCAATGAGGAGCACCAAAGCCATGGCCACTTCCGCAACGACAAAAATTCCTTGCGCGCGATGCCTGGCGCCGCCGGAGCCGCGGCCTCCTTCCTTCAGCGCGTCTTGCAAATTTGGCCGGGAGATTCTGAGGGCGGGCGTAAGACCAAAAAGAATTCCGCAGAGCAGCGCAACGCCCATGGTAAAGAGGAGAACGCGAACATCAATCCCGATTTCGGCGGAGCGGGGCATTGTGGCAGGCAGGTGGCCGAGGGCGAACTTTGTGCCCCATTCGGCGAAGAACAAGCCGAGCACCGCGCCAGCGAGGGCGAGCACCATGCTTTCCGTTAACAGTTGGCGGACGATGCGCACGCGGCCGGCACCGAGGGCCGCGCGAACCGCAAACTCCCGGGCACGCCCGGTGGAGCGGGCCATGAGCAGGTTGGCGACGTTCACACAAGCGATTAGGAGTACAAACCCAACCGCTGCAAGCAGAACGAGCAGAAGCGGGCGCAAGGATCCGACCATCTGTTCCTTGAGAGGCATTAGCGTGGCGCCGATTCCTGTGTCGGTGTCGGGATAAGCGGCTGTCAATGCTGCCGTCACGCGCTTCATGTCGGCGCGCGCCTGCTGAATGGTCACGCCCGGTTTCAGCCGGCCAACGCCGTGAAAGCCGAGCCCCGCGGTTCTGAGATTAAGAATGGGATTCGTCCACTGGCCAATGGGGGCATACACATCGCTGGTGCGGAAGCTCCAAACTTGCAGCTTAAAACTCGCAGGGACTACGCCAACGATGGTGAAGGTTTTCCCGTCGAGAGTGAGTCCTTGTCCCACGATGTCCCGAGCAGCGCCAAACTTGCGATTCCAGAATCCTTCGCCGATCAACACGATGGGGCTGGCGCCGATCTCATCTTCGCCCTCGGCAAACAGGCGTCCGATCACCGGCTTGACGCCGAGCACTGCAAGGTAGTCTGAAGAAATGAATTCCGCGCTTACTTGCTCCGCTTCGCCCCTGCCAGTCATGTTGTACGAGTAGGTTCGGGAAATGCCCATCATGGAAAACGTGCGATTGTCCTTGCGCCAGTCGCGAAAGTTCGGGAAAGGGATCGAACCGGAATCAAAATTCGGTTTGCTCTCGGCGAGGGATACGAGCTGTTCGGGATTCGGGTAGGGCAGGGGATTCAGCAGGACGCCATTCACCACGGAGAACAGGGCGGTGTTGGCGCCAATGCCCAAGGCGAGAGTGAGAATAGCGACAGCGGCGAAACCCGGCGCCTTTGCAAGCATGCGGAGGCCGAAACGAAGATCCTGAAACAATCGCTCCAAGGAGCCAAAACCCCAGACGTCGCGCGTAACTTCCTTCACCAGGCCCACATTGCCGAATTCGCGGCGGGCAGCGCGCCCGGCTTCGCCGCGGTCCTCGCCGCGTTCCGCGCGATCGCGGACGGCCATATCGAGGTGGCTCCGCACTTCCGCATCAAAGTCTTCTTCTTGTCTTCTCCGCTGCCAAATCCATCGCATGGCGCATCTCCCCCAGAACTCTGTTACGTCAGCTCGTTACCTCAATTGAGCTCACGGTCTTGCTGCGCGAGTCCCCACCTGAGGAATTTCATGGCTTGGTCTCGCCTTCAAATGGATTTAGGACGCCGGCAATGGCATCGGAGAGCTGCGACCACTTGGAGCGTTCGCGGGTCAACTGCTTCTTTCCGGCGGCTGTCAGCTGGTAGAACTTTGCGCGCTGGTTATTTTCGGAGATTCTCCACTCGGCTTTGATCCACTTCTGCTTATCCAGGCGGTGCAGTGCTGGGTAGAGGGAGCCGGTATCCACCTGCAGCAGGTCGCCGGAACGGTTGCGGATAGCGACGCTGATGCCATAGCCGTGCTGCGGCCCCCATTGCAGGGTCTGCAATATCAGGAGATCCAGCGTTCCCTGCAGAAGCTCAATCCGATTTTGGTAGCGCACTTTCTTCTCTGCCATTGTTTTTCCTCATGCAAAAGCTTCCGTGGTCAACCGAGGTAGTGAAAACATTTTTTGTGCCAGGCCGTCTTTTGCGCTCCTTTGGTTAAAGACGACAGGACCCCGCAGATTGTTTCATTTAAAGGCTGTGGACATCCTACTCCCCGGCCTGTAGGCCTTCTACACCCTTGGTTTGAGCAACTGGCTTGCCGCTCCGGGAGTGGCTCCAACTCGTTATTTCTTCGTATTTTGGACGGATAAATGCCCCGATTTCCGGACGGCAAGCGGTCGCTTCCGCGACATTCCATCCCAAATCCGGACACTCGGTTGGTGCCTCTAACACGCCGCCAATGGCGGTAACTGCGGTATGATGGAGGGACGAATAAGTCGGAAGCTTCTACGCTTTCCTGTTTTTCTTTGAGGAGAAGGCATTTGATTCCACGCTACACGCGCGGAGAGATGGGCCGGGTCTGGAGCGACGCGAACAAGTTCGCGAAGTGGCTCGAAGTTGAACTCGCGGCCACGGAAACGCTGGCGGAGGCGGGCCAGGTTCCGAAGGAAGCTGCGGCCACGATTCGCGCGCGCGCCAAGGTGGACACCGAACGGATTCACGAACTGGAAGCGCGGGTGAAGCACGACGTGATCGCGTTTACGATGAATGTCGGGGAATCGATAGGCGATCCCGCGGCTGCGCGATGGCTGCACTACGGGATGACGTCGAATGACGTTGTGGACACCGCGCAGGCTCTGCAGGTGCGCGATGCTTCAAAACTGATCGAGCGCGGGCTGGTGTTGTTCGGCGAGGTCCTTGATTTAAGAGCGCACGAGTTTCGGCACACTCCGCAGATCGGGCGCACGCACGGGGTGCACGCCGAGCCCATCACTTTTGGACTGAAAATCGCGAACTGGTTTTCGGAGAACCAGCGGAATATCGGGCGCTTCCGCGAAGCTGCGGCGCAAATGGGTGTTGGAAAGATCTCCGGCGCGGTTGGCAATGCCTCGCATCTAGGGCCGGAGATGGAAGCGCGCATTTGCAAAAGACTTGGGCTGCAAGCCGCACCGGTTTCTTCGCAGGTGATTCAGAGAGACCGCCACGCGCAGTATCTCAGCGCGCTTGCGCTGATAGCCGCCACGCTTGAAAAAATCGCGTTGGAGATCCGCCATCTGCAACGGACAGAAGTGCGCGAGGCCGAAGAGCCGTTTGGCGGCGAACAGCGCGGCAGTTCGGCGATGCCGCACAAGCGCAATCCGGTCATGTGCGAACAGATCTGCGGACTTGCACGGCTGGTGCGTTCGAACATGCTTGCCGCTTATGAAAATGTGGGGCTGTGGCACGAGCGGGATATTTCGCACAGTTCGGTGGAGCGGGTCATCCTGCCCGATTCCACGATTCTGGTGGACTACATGCTTGCGAAGATGACCACCATTCTGGGACAGATGCGAGTATTCCCGGAGCGCATGCTGCGCAACCTGGAGTCCACGCACGGGCTAGTATATTCCGGACAGTTGCTGCAGGACCTGGTGGAGAAGGGCATGCCGCGCGACGATGCGTACAAGGCAGTGCAGGAAAATGCCATGGCTGCCTGGGAGACGGACACGAGTTTTCGTGAACGAGTTGCCAGCGACGCGCGCATCGCGAAATACCTCGACGCCAAGGCCCTCGCGCACACCTTCGATTTGCAGCGGCAATTGCGCTATGTGGATGCCATCTTCGACCGCGTGTTTGGGGCGCATCCGGCAGGCGAAAAGTCGATGATCGGTTCAGCGGGAAAGCACTGACGTCATTCACGTCGAGGAAATTCGAGCTACCAGCGCCACAAGAAACATAAGGCGTCCCCCGATCGAGTCGAGGGACGCCGTTCTGCCTCTTCTAATTCCGGCTTGCGCTGAAATTAGCTGCGGAGGCGGAAAACCAAATCTACATCAAAAACCCACTCAAGAATACCAGCACTATTCGACGCGCTGAACGTAACGAGCTTCCGAGGTGTCCACCTTGATGCGGTCGCCTTCATTTACAAACGGCGGCACCTGAACGACCAGGCCGGTTTCGAGTGTCGCGGGCTTCATTACCGCGCTGGCGGTGGCCTTCTGCAACGTCGGTTCAGTTTGGATTACTTTCATGTCCATAGTATCGGGCAAATCCACGCCGATTGCTTTTTCCTCGAAGAATTCGACCTTCACGAGCGTGCTGGGAATCAGGTAATAAACGGTTTCACCCAGCTCCGCGCGGCTCATCTGCATCTGTTCATAGTTTTTTGTGTTCATGAAGTGAAAGTCGTCGCCCTCGTTGTAAAGATATTCGAATTCGACTTCATCGAGGATGGCGCGGTCGACAAATTCTTCGGCGCGGAAGCGATAGTCGATGATGGAACCGGTGCGCAGGTTGCGCATGCGCGTCTGCATGGAGCCACGCTTGTTGCCAGGCGTGCGATGGTCGACGCTAAAGATGGTGAAAAGCTGGCCCTCGTGCTGAATGACCATGCCGGGGCGGAGTTGTGTCGCTTTGACGCTGCTCATAGGCTCCCTAGATCGATTGCGAATTTCGGAAATTCCGGCAGGCCTGGAACAAAGCCGCATCCAGAATGACTCGAGGCATGCTGGAGAGAATTTCAGTCCCAGCGCGAATCTACAGTATAAAGGCGCGGAATCAGTTGGGTCAATCGTTGCCCTTTTTGGATTCTTTGGCGCGCTGCTTCGCGGCGGCGGCCATGATTCTCTCAATTTCGTCGGGGTCGCGGGGTAGACGCTCGCTCAGCAATTTGTAGCCGGATTCCGTGATGAGGACATCGTCCTCGATGCGCACGCCGAGATGTTCCTCGGGAATGTAAATGCCGGGCTCGATGGTGACCACCATTCCGGGCTGCAACGGCCCGCAATACTCGCCGGGGTCATGAACGTCGAGGCCGATATCATGGCCGAGCCCGTGAATGAAATACTGGCCCAGAGGCTTGCCTTCGCGATCTTTGCCGTGCGAATTGATGTAGTCATAGGCAAGATTCATCAGCCCGTCTTTTTTGCCCTTACAAAAGAAATGGGCGCCGGGCCGAATGGTGGCCAGCGCGGCGTTCTGCGCGCCGAGGACGATGTTGTAAATTTCGCGCTGGCGGGGCGTGAATTTGCCGTTGGCCGGAAGTGTGCGCGTGATGTCGGCGGAGTAGCCGGCGTACTGCGCGGCAACGTCGAGAACCACGATGTCGCCGTCTTCGATTTTGCGGTCGAGTTTATCGTAATGGAGCGCAGTGGAGTTGGGGCCCGCTCCGACTATGGGAGCGTAACCCTCCGCTTCGGAGCCACCCCAGGCATGGACTTCCACCATTTTCGCGGCCACCTGGTATTCGTACAGGCCGGGACGCATCATCTTCATCGCTTCCAGATGGGCGTCGAGGGACAAATCGACTGCCTGCTTCAGGAAAGCGATCTCGCCGGGCGATTTGATTTGGCGCAACGCGTAGATTTGCGAGCGAATGTCTTTCAGCTTGGCTTGTGGCGCTGCGAGCTGCAGCCAGTCCAAGACGGCCTTTTCATGAGGGTAGCCACCGTTTTCGTATTCGTAAGGGAGAATCGTGAAAATGTCTGGATACAATTTCGCAAGGTTTTCGACGGTCGAGCGCATTTCTGAAAAGGATTTGACCGCCGCAAAGCCGGTACGCGCTTCAATCCCTGGATCGGAGGGGGACATTCGAATGCCATTCCATTTTTCCTTGGCGGCATTTTTGGGGGGCAGGAAAAAGATCTCTCGAGGCCCATCCCAGCCGTCGCTTGCAGCGCCATTTTTGAGCCCGGGAAGAACAATCATTCCGGCGCCTTCCTCGTTGTGACCGGTGAGATAGTAGAAGTTGTCTTCTTGATGGAATATGTAGGTTTGCGAGGATTCTTCGCGGCCGGCGAATCCCCATAGAAGGATCGGGCCGTCCACTTGAGCGGCGAGCTTCGCGCGGCGTTCTGCATAAACGCTATTAGCCTCCCGCTCGCGGCGTTCCTGGGCGGGCAGCATAGGTGCAAGGCAAGCCACTCCGAGCGCTGCCAGCACCAGAATGTTTCTGAAACGTCGAAAACCGCGCGACCACAGGCACGCC
>Ga0307471_100001189_pt1 | contig 14101 bp, 21 predicted proteins | sample atmos_gasesAM3C__2_FD_204566 | JGI IMG/M metagenome (GOLD analysis project Ga0307471, IMG submission 204566) | Hardwood forest soil microbial communities from Morgan-Monroe State Forest, Indiana, United States - atmos_gasesAM3C_515 | ecosystem: Environmental > Terrestrial > Soil > Temperate... | reverse complement strand
AAATTCCAGCGTGGGAACAACAGACGCCGACGAACGCTCAAGCGGCGAAGCGGCCGTACTGCAAGAAACACTCTCGTGCCATGCTGGACATCGGCGGAGAAAGCAAGTGCCCGGTATGCCAGGAAGAGCAGCGAGTGAAGAAAGAAGAAAACGGGCGATGAGCGAGCGGAGCAGCGCTCTGGTACGAACGGGCGGGGGCGGCTATGCGGCTGCTTGATTTGTTTTGTGGAAGGTGGGGCTGGTCACGCGCTTTCGCGGCGAGAGGATGGCATTGCGTTGGGGTTGATTTAACTCCGCCACCAGAAGTGCCGGAAAACTGTGAATGGTGGCAGGCTGACGTACTTTCAATGAGCATTCGCAATGGGTGGCTTAGATGGTCCAAGCTCTACGATCTTGGCTTTAACAGGACCGTGGCATTGTCTGATTTTGATTTCATCGTGGCCAGCAGCCCATGCGAAGAATTCAGCACGATGCGGAACTTCCGGCCTCCCGTGCCTTATCCCGAATTAGGGATTCGACTTTTCAACCATACTCGATCGATATGCGAAGCCAGCGGACTCCCCTATGTGATGGAAAATGTCGCTGGTGCTCAGAGATATGTGGGCCAGTCGGTAGCGCATGCCGGTTCGTTTCATCTGTGGGGTAATGCCGTTCCGCCACTTCTGCATCAAGGACTCCGCAAGGGGATGACGGAACTGGCGATGGGCCTGCGAGAGCACAAAGGCAAACCGGGATGGGATGTGCGGCACGGCGTGAAAGGACAAACGCAGACCGCACTCGTAGCAACCATTCCTCCTGAACTAGCCAACTGTGTAGCCGACTACGCCGAGCGCTTGCTGGAGCAGAAGGCGGTTAGCGCGTGAGCGAATTTAGGCTGAGGATGATTTTCGGCTTCTCCATCCTTGCCGTTCTCGCCACCGTATCGCTAATCATCGCTCTTGGCAAAGTGTCGCAAGACACCAGCTATGGCCTGGAGATCGTACTGGGAGCGTTGGCAGTGCTGTCCGGAGGTTTCGCGCAATGGGCTTTCGGCCAGGGACAGCCCAAGGATAAGTCTTAGAGAGGAGCACGCATGATAACCGCACGCGATAACGAAGGCTACGATCCGCTGGACGACGAAGATATGCTGGACGACGAAGAGTGGGAAGATGCGGTGTGCACTTGCGATTTCGATGAACCAGAAAATTGCCCCGCCCACTATCCGATAGACGACGGCAGCGACGATGAAGACTGTATGGACTGCGGAATGTGCGACAACTGCATCGAGCGAACGAAAGCGCACTTCGAAGAAATGGAAAAAGAGCAGCACAGAGGGCGGTGAGCGCGTGAGTGACCGAACGATTTGCCAAATGGAAGTAGATCCGAGAATAATCCGCTGGCAACGCGAGCGCAGCGAATTGTTCAAGCGCTGGAAAGAGATTTACGGGGGCAACCCGTTCGCGAATGCTAATCCGCAGCAGCAATACGCGGGTGGGCTGGCGCAAAGCCTGTTAGGGGCCTTGCTGGGCAATCTAGGCAGTACGGGAGCGGGTGCAGCACCTTACGAGCGGCAGCCATGAACCTCTTCGAATTCAATCCCGTAGCGATGTGGGAATCAGGGAAGAACGCTGGGCTCGAGCGCGAGGAGATTAATGCCTTCGTCAGCGCGGCCTACAGCGCCTGGCTAGCGTTCATGTGGCGCTCGGGCTCTTCGAAGTGGGCGCTCTGGAGCGGAGAGAGTAAGGCCCTGCAAGATGCCGCCACCGCAGCCTACCTGAGTCTTGAAGCGTTGCAGGCCAAAGGATTCCTTGTGTTAACCGTGTCCTCTGATATGCTGGACGCCGTAAACGTCTCGAAGTTTCAAACGAGTTTCAAAGCGAAGTGAGGTGACCCATGAGCACGCCCGCCACGACACCCGCGCCGAGTTTCAGCACGCACTGGTACAGCAAAATCGTGTCGTTCTTGAAGCACGCGGAGACCTACGTCTCTGACACGTTCATCAGGCTATTCGGTGCTGATGCCGCGCACAACTTTGCGGTCGGAGCAGAAGCACTACTTCGCACGGATCTTGGGAAAATTGCCGTTGCAGCGGTTCAAGAGGCTTCCAACTTAGCGACCGGTGTAGACAAAATGAGTACAGCCCTGGGGATCGTCTTGACCGAAGCCAGCAAGCAAGGTTTAGATTTGAAAGAGAGTCTTGCGAGACTTCTTATAGAGACAGCAGTTGCACGATTGAAAGGTCTTTTCGGCCAACCTGCTTCATAAAAATCTGCTAAAATGCGGCTGAGTACCACAGTCCTTTGCAGGAGGACTCATGGCCGGAAAGCCGAAACCACGGCATCCCGTTACCCAACCGCAAGACGAATCCTATCGCTTAATTCCTCTAACTAAAAATCAGAATGCCATCGTGGACGCCGCTGACTTCGAGTGGCTTTCGCAATGGAATTGGTTCGCTGCTTGGAGTCGTTCCACGCGCAGTTTTTACGCTACACGTAATGGACCAAGGCCAAGGGTAAAAGCGATACGTATGCACCGTGCGATTCTTGGCTGCGGATCAAAAGAAACGGGGGATCACATCAACCATGACACGCTCGATAACCGAAGAAAAAATCTGCGCAAGTGCACGAGCGCGCAAAATTGCTGCAACCGCAAAGTACAGTCCAATAGCACGTCTGGATATAAGGGAGTATTTTGGACTAAATCGACTCACAAATGGCGAGCAAAAATCGCAATGAATCGTCAACCTCACAAACATCTAGGTTATTTTCATTCACCCGAAGACGCAGCCCGTGCCTATGATGCAGCAGCCAGAAAATTGCACGGTGAGTTTGCGGTTCTCAATTTCCCTGATTCGAAGTAAGATGCTGGCCATGTGGATTAATCCGGACACCGGGAAGGGATGGACCAATGAAGAGGAAGCAGCCTTCGCGCGCATCCAGCAGCAGAGCCGCCTAAGCCGCATCCAGGCCATCCAGCTGTACAAGCGTGTCAAATCTGACGCAGATAAGGCGCTGGCGATCGCCAAGAGCAACTACCCGCCGCTTACAGACACCCAACTAGCTGTTCTCAGGAAAGCGACCTCCGCCTCTGTAGCCGCTAGGAATCGTGTTTCTAGGGACGGAAACCGCCCAAGGTGAGGAAATAGCCGTTTTTAAGGCTTGGGACATATCCGGATGGCCGAAGAAGCTCCAACGCCCAAATTCGAATACAAGCCCGTCCAGGCCACCCCGGAGAACTTCGGGATGCTTTTTGCTGCGGTCATGCACATGCAGCGGGAACTGGGCGAGCAGCTAGGCAGCAACGAGAAAAAAGGCGAGCAAGAGCACTTGGCCGCCATGCAGACCATCGAGATCCTCTCCAAAACGAATGCGCTGGTCAGGTATGGCTCCTGGCTCATGGCCACAATGGCCGCGGGGATGGTTTATTTGCTGCTGGAGATTCACCGGTTGGAAGTCTTGATTGCAGGGCTAAAACGATGATTCCACTACTTTTATTGTTGCTCGCCTCGCATTGCGGAATGGAGCGCCAACTGGTCAAGACTTCCGCTGACAGCGATGCCGCAAAAGTTGAGTCCACACCAGTCAATGCAACGGTGGCGCAACTGAACGCTCTGCCGGCGCCGAGCCGCGCGGAGTTGGACCGCAAGACAGATTCGCGGTTCCCCGCTGAGATGAAAACCTACAAAGTCGTGGCCTACCTCGAAGGGTTTAAGCTGGAAGCGGATGAGGATTTTCACATCGTGCTAGAGGACCTGAACGATCCGAAGATGACTATGGTGGCGGAGATGATTGCCGGGGAGTGCGCTCCGGAAGCGATTCGCAATCAGTCCGACACGCTCCGGGCCTCATGGCAAGCACGTTTCGGGAAAGCCAGGCCGAGGTTCAAGAAATTCGCTGCGCACAAGATCAAGATCGAAATAACGGGCGTCGGCTTCTTCGATTTCCTCCATGGACAAACCGGTGTCGCGAAGAACGGTTTCGAGCTCCATCGTGTGCTCACTTGGAGAGAAGTGCCTTAAGCCTTGGGAACGGCAGGCGTCAGCGGCGAGCGAACGTAATACCCCACCACGAAGGTAATCACCGAGGTCCACGAGGCGTACTTGGGGTGCGCTGAGATCCAAGCGGCAATGGCGGGGCCGAATTGCGCGTAGGCCGCGACGCCAAAAGCCAAGATGGCCGGCCAGTGGCTCTTCAGGACGCTGAGTGCTTTGCCCATCGATTCGCACCTTCCAAAAGTTTAGCGGCCATCGCCAGTGAAACATGGGTTTTGTCGTTGCCGACAGAGTTGGTGATCTGGTGAGAGGCTGACGATGGCCTTCACTAAAGCCTAGGCTTCACCGTTCAGGATTTCAAGGTCTCTTAGCGTTGTCTGTGGCGTAATCGGCACTTCCAGTGCGGCGGCTAAATGCTCAGCGACGTTCACGCCCCACTCGTGGACTTCGGCGTATTTCATGCCTACCTCGTCGATGGTCATATCTAAATGGTAATTAGGCGATTTCCCGCTGAACATCCGGCGCACCTGCTGATAGAGCGCCATCCAGCCTTCCGCTTCTGTTGCAAAGATGGTAATTTCTGTGGCCCCGATTCCTGTACTCCTGGCTGTACCATATCCGCGATCTCCCTCTGAAAGATCGCCCGGATTATTGCAACGAGTCGGGAGCGCGTCGGGCTTACCGTGCCCTTCTGCGTAGGCGATCGCTCTGGCGATCTTGATGACCATCTCGTCGCTGATCATTTCTAAGTGCTGGCCCCTTCATCTAACAAATTTGCCTTCCTTAGTTTGCCGTTCAATTCGCCAATGGTTTTATTCAGCGCTTCGATGACGCCTGTCGGGACAATAGCCATGCTGGCCGCTTCGAGTGCGGCGCAGACATCCTGCAAATCGCTTTCATCACGCTCTTTATCATCTGCCGTATTTAAGCGCCTCCTTTTCAGCGTGAAAATCGTAAGCACCAACTCGAATTGAGATTTAGACAAGGACATTGGCACGTTTCCCCTGGGTCAGTTTGGCGATCGGTCTCCATAGCGTCAATCAGGTGGTTCATCTATTTTTCATAAGCCTGCCGCACGGTTCATCAAAGCTTGAATGATTTCTGGATCGGCTAACGTGAGTTTTACGGCTTCCTGCCATTCCAAACGCTCTCGACTTGGGCAATCTTTCCACGTTGCCGGTTGAAGTGACGTCTTTGAGAAGGTCACCCGACGAAATTCCAAATCCTTTTTGAATTCATATAATCGCTGGGCCATAAGCTCTGCAAGGTTCTTCAGAAAGCACCGCCGTGATAAAATACGGTTGGTAGCAGTAGTCCTTTGCAGGAGGACAGATGCTTAAACGCCGCGTGCGAAGACACGCAGTGACCCAACCGCTTGATAAGTCTTACAGATATATCGCTTTGACTCAAAGGCAAGTTGCGATTGTCGATGCCGCCGACTTCGAGTGGCTCTCGCAATGGTGTTGGCACGCAATTTGGAGTCCTTGCACGAATACTTTTTATGCTGCCCGCAATGAAGAAAAACAAAAATATCGTACGATGCTGCAAATGCATCGCGTGATCCTTGATTGTCGGAGAGGAGAACAATGCGACCATATAAATCACGACACCTTGGACAATCGCAGAAGTAATCTTAGGAAAGCCATAGGTAACCAAAACAATCGCAATAGCCGCAAGCGCAAAGACAACACTTCTGGATATAAGGGAGTTTGCTGGCATAAATGGACCCGCAAATGGAGCGCACAGATAACGATAAACAGAAAACATATTCATCTCGGATATTTTGACAAATCCAAAAATGCTGCTCATGCTTATGATGAAGCTGCCAAAAAATACTTTGGCGAGTTTGCTCTCCTTAATTTTCCGCCCGTAGATCGCGCATGCTAGGGCACCGTCACTGTCCAGCGGATTGCGCGCCAACGACAACTCCCTGGGAGATCAGTGCGTTCTCCAGGTGCGTCTGGAAGTTGTTCATGATCGTTTGCGTCGCCGCCACCAGCGCGGCAATCACGAAGTTGCTGTTGATGTTGAGCTGCGGGATGGAGAGCGTCCCGCCGGGAGTGCCCTGAGTGGTCAGGACGATGGTTCCGAGGATCGCCGGTTTCGTCGCATCGCTCGACACTACCAGCTTGAAAAACGCCGTAATGCTTTGCGCGGTGAGGTCGAACTGTATGTTGGTGATTACTATCTTGTTATACGCAACGGTGGTGCCGCTGAGCCCTGAAACGATGGGAATGGGAGTGGTAAGAGTGATCATTGGTGTCCTCAGTTCACGATGGAGTAACTTATACACATGGGATTCGTCGTCGGCGCGGCATCGATGGTGATCGTGAAGCTGGTGCCGCCGGTGCGAGCCGATACATACGGCGCTCCCAGCACGAGTGACGACTGCGTGTTGCAGGTCACGGAAAGTTTCGTGCCGAGAGAGTTATCGCGGGTCAACTGTACCTGGCTGTTCGCGGTGACTTGAGTCGTGTTGACCTGCACGGTCGTCGCTCCCGCTGCAACCACCACGCTACCAGCCGCAGCGGTAGCGCACACCGCAGGCGAAGCGCTCGAAGAACAATTCGTCGTCGTGTTGTAATTTTTCCCAAGGTACCCGCCGGTCCCAGCGGAATTTGTCCATACCAATTGATCGGACCCGTTAGGCCCGAGGCGATCCCCGCCGGAATTTCCCGTGTTGATCCAGGAAATGGCAGCCCCGCTTCCTCCTACTTGCTCGATCACCAAGGCATCGTTTGCGGAGTCGGGGTTACAGGAACCCACAGCGGCGGAGTTCACGTTGATGCACAAACTGCTTCCGGTCGTTCCGTTGCCGATGGTCGCCCGTTTCGTGCCGTCGAATATGAACCCGGCGACACCGCCAAAGATACCGTTGTTGTTGAATTGAACTTGAGTATTCGCACCTCCAGGCAGACTGCCACCACCAACAGCAGCTAAGGTGACCGTTGTCAGCACCGTCGAGTAGCCTGTCCCAAAGGTCTGCACGGCATAGGAGCCTGCGGGAGCGAAGAACGTGTAATGCCCGTTGGCCTGTGTCGTGAAGGGGTTCCCTTGCTGCGCTGTTCCATTAGCGTCCGTATAGATCAGCGCTAAAGGCGAGCAGGGCGGCCCTCCAGAGCCACCGCTTGAGCATACCGCCACGCTCGCAGGACCATTCGGGAAGCCCGCCGGAGGCACATTGCCATCGAAGCGGGAGAGCGGCGTGCCGGATGGAGCTTGCGCCAAAGCGCTAGGAGCGAACAGCAGAAACAATAATGCTATCTTTTTCATGGCACAATCCTTACCGAGTATGTCTTGGCCGCTGGAGTAACCGAGAGCAGGGCGCATACGCTGACGGTAACGGTATTCGTCGAGGTCACCGTTGCGGTGATGACCGTTCCCACGCCGGCGATGTTTGTTCCGTCGCTTGGTGTGGCGATCGCTGGCATGCCCACCGTGGCGCCTGTCACCGTCACCGTTCCAGAAGTGCACGCTCCGGCAGTTAACAATCCACCGCCAATCGAGCCCGTCGTTCCGCTCATCACGCCCAAGGTAGCGCCAAGCTGCCAAGCGCTGCTCTTGCAGGTCCAGGAGTAGCCCGTCGAACCATCGATGTAAGAGCTTCCGGAAACGCACGAGCCGACTGGGGCGCCGCTGCCATTCGTCGCTGAAGTTCCGGCGAGTTGCGCGCGTAGCACGAGAGCAAGCAGCACGGAAATCGACAGCGCGATGAAGATCTTAGTCCGCAAAGCACGCCACCTTGAGAATGTCATTGGCCGTGAAGTTCGAGGCTGCCGCCACATCTGAGAAGTTTGTCAGCGTCACGCTCGTCGTGCTCTCCGCTCCGGTCTGCTTGACGATCATCTGCGTTGTCGAGTTCGTCGTGATGTCCGTCGCGAAGCAATTCCAGCCCGTAGTAGCAGCAGGCATGGTGATGGTGCAAGCCGTGAGCGGAGCCGTCCCGACGTTGATCTTGAACGCAGCAGTGCCGTTCGCAACGACGATGCTGGCAGCAGACCCACCACAGCCCGCCCCTGCAATGGTTGGCGCGGTAGTAGTCCATAGCAGGGTCGTCGCAGTCATGCTGGTGAACTTGCCGGTACCGGGAGTAGTACCGCCGATCGCTCCAGGAGACGCGAATGTTGCTCCGCTCAGTGTCGAAGCATTGAGGTTCGGCACATTGGTCGTGCTCGTCACCGTGAGCGGAGCGGTGCCTATCGCTACGGTCGACACCAACGCTGGGGCTGACACGTTATTGGAGAATGTGACAGGATTGGTCGTCGTCCCTGCAACCGCTGGAGCGGTAATCGTCGAACTACCGGAGGTGCTGCCAAGCAAAGCAATCTGACCTGCGGCCCCGCCTGCCGCGCCCAAGGTGATTTGCGGTTGTGCAGAAGGCAAAGTAAACAGATCGCTGCTCGTCACTTTCCACACCACTACGGACGTGTTGACATCGTCGAGCGTTAGTTGATCGGTGAAGTCCTGCCCGGCGCTCAAACGCCATTTCTTGGCTGCTCCGCTTGTGGCTTCCAGCCGAAGCGACGGAGCTGCTGCCTTGGCATGAAACTCGTCAACAGGGGAAACGCCAAGACCGATTTTATTGTCGGAATAGAAACCGAATGGACCACTGCCTGTTGTGGGTGGAAGGCCAAGCGTCGGGTATTGGATTACAAAGACTCCCGTACCGTTGTTCGTGAATCCTGCGCCAGCTTCTAGATTGTCTCCTATGGAGACGTTCCTCGCCGTGCCGCCGGTGATCACGATGTCCTTGTTGGCCGATGCTTGCGAGTACGTGTTGCCCACGGAGACATAGGCGCATTGCCCGCTGCTGGTGACGTTCGTCAGCAAGCTCCCGGTGTTTTCGTAGTGGACGCCGGTCGATACTACCTGGCAGACGTTCGCCGTCGCGTTCCCGAGCCGCAAACCTGTAGAGTTTCCTTCGATGGTGCTGTGACTTATGCGCAGATCCGTCAGCGCGTCATTGCCGATGTCGATCCCAAAGTTGCCTGCGGCCAGCCGCCCGTTCGTCACCGTGTTGGCGTTGTCCGGTTGCAGAACCGTGTTCTTGAGGAATTGGACGCTAGTGTTCCAGGATTGCGTCGTGGCTCCGTCGATGACGCCCTTCAACCCTCCGATCACCCGGATGGCGATCCCGTTGCAGGTCGCCGTCTGCCAGCAATTCGCTCCGCCACCGGCCAAGCCCACGTCTTGAATTCTCCAGTTAGTCGTTAAGGTGCTGGCGCCGACGCCGCCAGTAGTCACGTCGATGCCGACCGTGGCCGCGTTGTTCGCTGAGTCGTCGATCTCGCAGTTCCTGATGATGTCGCTATTCCCGGACATGTTGATGATAACGATCCCTGTGCCAAGGAAGAGAGAGCCGCCCGTTCCGGTGTTGTTGTCCCTGCGCATGCACTGGATTTCCCAGTTTTGCGGCATGACGATCGTGGAGTTGACGACGAATGTGGCGACCCCGATGATGATCTTTCCCGGCTGCGTCACGCCGTTGATTCCCGAGAACGGATTGGATGAGATCGTCTCGGAATGTCCGTTGCAGACACGGACAGTGCCTCCGGTCGCGGGCAGCGCAGCAAGCCCGGCGGCCAAAGTCTGATAGATGTAGCTTGCATTCGTGTTGCAAACCCAAATCTCAGCGTTGAGAGTTTTACCAATGATCGCTGCTCCGCTGACGGTGATGGTCGTGAATCCTCCCGCACCAGAAGCCCCTACGGAAACATCTGGCTGCACAAAAGGCGTGGCAATTCCTGGGCCAAAAATCTGAATCGTGTAGGTGCCGGGCACAGCATAGAAAAAGAAGTTTCCATTAATGTCCGTGGTGGTAGGATTCGCTCCGCCGGTGGTAGTTACCGTGCTGGTTCCCAGCGTAGCCAGCGGAGAACATGGAGTCGTGGACGTATCGGCCGGCTGCGTACAAATCGCGACCTGCTGGTTTGCCAGTGGCACTCCGCGCGAGTTAATGACTTGCGACTGATACCTAGCGGATTGTCCCCAGGCAGTCGGAGCCAGAATCAGAAAAAGCAACAGAAGTTTCTTCATAGTTTTTGACTCAAATAAGCTCCGCCCGATCCGCCCCCTCCGCCTAATTTCGTGGCCGGAGTGGACCCTGCCGCCGGAGTGGTGATCCCGGTAATGGCTAGGTTTCCGGCCAGCGGGATGCGACCCCGCAAAAGCTGCTGCTGCGCCGCGAGGATGGTAGTAGTGGTGTAAGCGATCGGAGGAATGCCCACCGCGCCGCCAATAGAAACAAACTGCACCGTGCGCAACGTTTCATCGAAGTACGGGTAGAAGAAATATTGCGTGTTGGCGATGAGCCCAGTCACCAACTGGTTGCCGCTGAACGGGCCGTCCACAGTGTTGTCGTCGCGGTAGATGCGCAATAGCGCTGAAGAATTCGTGCCATCCCAGTACATGGTGACGGTGGTAGTGGTCGCGGTAAACGCGAAGCCGGTCGTGAGCGATCCCGTGCGGTTGCCGAGCGATTGCACCTGCGAGGTAGTGGGATTTACCTGGGGATTGGAAAGCGCATTAAAGCCTTGCTGCAGCGTGAGGTTCTGCCCCACCAGCGTATTGACGGCTGTGGTCACCCAGTCCTGCCAGTCCTTGGTCTGGTGCCCCAAAGCATCGTCAAAGGGAGCCTGCGAATATTGGCGGACCCTCCCCACTACTGGCTTACCTCCCACTGATAGATGTGGCCGCGCTCAAACTTCCCGGACACTCCGGTGAGCTGCTCGATGACGAACGAATCCGCCACCACGGCGTAAGTGCAACTGTTTTTCTTCAGCCGGTCCCGCGAAGCCGCGAGACGGTTCCGGAAACTCGTCCAACTATCGCCGCCGAAATAGGGGATGTTGGGATTGGTCTTCCAGCGCTCGCGGTACTCATTGAGGATCTTCTGTTCCTTCTCCACGCGCTGGCCGTGATGCTTCCCGACATTCAGCCTCCGCAGGACGCGCCATTCCTCGCAGGGCACCCCCAAGTTGCGAGCCAGGAAAAACCCGCTTTGCCCGTCGAGGTCGGAGCAGACTACTTTCTCGACTCCCAGTTCCTTCAGCCGCGGCGCCACTTCCTTAAGTTTTTTCAGCTTGTCGCGCGGCGCCGGCGTAGCGCGGTGGCCCATGACCCTGTTTTCCTGGTCATAGATGGTTTCGGCGGGAAGCGTGAACAGCACTTTCATTCTCTACCTCCGCTTTTCTTTGCTGCTTCTTTTCCTTTCAGTGTGGCATCCGCCTTGGGTTCGGCGGCAGCGCTTTCTCTGCGCTCTTTGATCCCTTTGATTTCCTCGGCGGTTTGCTCCATGGCTTTGCGAGGAGAACGGCGGCGTTCTTGCTCCAGCCAGGTCTCGCCTCCCGACTCGGCGGCTCGGGATCCCTTGGTGCGCTTTACCGCTTCCGCGATGGCCATTTTAAGCCCTTCATCGAGCGAGGAATACTTCCCGGCGATGGAGTCGGTGACGTTCTTGGCGGCGCTCTTGCTGAATTTGAATTCGTCCATAAGCGTGCCTTGGATGTCGGAGGACATATCCGGAGCCTTGGGGGCTGGTGCTTCTTTCCCATAAGTTCTTCGATACAGTCGCTCTTCTTCTGGGGTTATTGAATGGCCAAGACTTGTCTCTAAAGCAGAACGTTCATCTGGGGTTAGCGGAAAATATCCTTCTGGTGGCCTTTCAGTTGGCGGAGTTCCCGGAGCAGCAGGCCCTGGTGCTGGCGGAGCGGGCTTCTCCATTGGTCCCGTCGAGCGCGGCAACACTCTCTGTGCTTCGATGGGGTTGTTACGCTTGATTTCTTCTAGGAGCGAAGTCAATTCCGCGGCATCAATCAGGTTCGAGACTTTGCCGGCAATCAGGATGGGCAGAACCAGCCCTAGTCCCGGCGCTCCGCTCATGTAGCCAAGTTTTGCAGCGGCAATAGCGGCGCCTCCGGCCATCAGCGGATGCTTTACGATAGCTTTCATCTTGCCCATGAAGCTGGCTTTGGCTTCCTGGGAATAACGATCAAGGTTTACTGCCGCTTCTTGCCCCTTCCGGAGTTGGTCGATGTCCAAGTTGTACTGCCGCATGTTGCTCTTGATGTCGCTCAGTTCTGCGGCATTCTTCGGATCAATCAGTTTGCTGAGGGCCTTGGCAGGATTATTCTCCGCGAGAATATCGCCCATCAGCCCTTCTTGCATGGTCTTGAGTGTGCGGTGCTCATCGATGTAGTGCTGCCAGAGTTTGGCGTGCTGGCTGCCCAGTTCCCCGGCTCTTTCTCCGGTGGCCTTATGAAGTTCGTTGTACATGGCATCGAGAGCACCGGCATTCTGCAAGTCGCCGCTCCGCCGCAAACTAGCCGCCGCTTCACCCACCATGGAGGTGAAGTCCTTGGCATCGCGCATGCTCATGGAGGGTTTTTGCGTGGCTTGATCGACGAACTTTTCCGCAGGCCCGTCCAGTTCCCTGCCAGTTTTGGCCACAAAGTCATTGGCTGCCTTGGGAGCGCTGCTGATATTTACCGAGCCTTGTCCGCCCTTCATCCGGCTGTTCATCTCATCGGCTTGGAGGACGCTATTCACCGACTGCTCGATTTCATTCTTGGCCGCGCCAACATAAGTTTGAAACGCGGGCTTTACTTGGCCGTTTAGAAGCGCCGCGCGTCCTTGGTCGATCGAGACGTGCCGTTCGATCAGTTTCCCTGCGCCGGTAGCCTTGGCAACTAAATCCGAAACCATTTTCGGATCTACGCTGGCGAGCCCGGAGGCCTTGAATCCCTCAAAGGTGGCCATGGGCGTCATCGTTCCCATGCCTCCGGCTATGTTTCCACTTGAAAATTCATCCCCTGCCTTGCTCAGGAGAGGTCCTACCAGCGGAATGGCTGACTCCGCCCCGCGCACATAGCCTTTGGCCTTGGTCCATAAATCCGGGCTTTGCTGCTCGCCGTAGGCCTTGTCTATCGTGCCCTGCTGGGCATCCGACATTCCTTTGAGCAACAACATTCCTGAATCCAGCGGATGCGTGGCCATCTGTTTGAATCCCGAGCCAATGTCCTTGATGTCGCTGACAAATCCGCCTTGCGGATCAAATCCTTGGGCACCGCGAAACGATTCCTTGTAGCGCTGGATCGCTCCAGGCTGTTGCTCCGCCGGCGGAGGTGTGGCACCTAGTTGCTCTTTGGTGGGCTCATTGGCGGGATAGGTCAACATCCCGCCGATAGGCTGAAGATCGGTAATCTTGCCGCCGCCGATGGGTTGAAGATCAGTAATTTGCGCCATTACGGCACCAGACCAAGGTCATTCCCTTGGGCATCCGCATAATGTCTCTTGCCATCCGGGCCTTTGCCGATATGTGTTGCTCCCTTTGGCGGTGCGGACTTCTCGCCAGGCTTTGGCGGCGGTTGACGGCGGCCTACATCACCTGGCGCGGCACCTTCTTTCGGAATGACTTTTCCTGGCGATTGAGCGGACGGGACTCCCAAGTCCGACATCCCCGTCCATTGCATCAGTTTTGCTTTCAAGGAAGTATCGAGTTCGTTCCATATCTTCGTGCCTTGTACTGCGGTAACAGCGGCAATGGCATCTTCGCGGGTGCCGAAATTGATGTCCTGGCCTCGCATGGTTACTTGCATTCCCAGGCGGCTCAGGGTCTCTTTTAGCGCCAGCGCTTGTTCTTTAATGCCGAGATTCTTCCACTTGATGCTATTGCTGATGGCGTCGTTGGAAATGCGTTCCTTGAGATTTCCGGCAGCGGTGTTAGCTCTAGACGTCGCGGCTTCGGCGCTCTCTTGTTTGGCTGCCGCCGTCATGTATTGCGGCCCCATCTTGGCGGTGGCTCCCACCGGTTCTTCGGCCAACTGCGCTTGTTTTTGCAGGGCGGAAATCTTTTCGGCACGCCCTGCTTCTTCGTCCTCACGCGCGCTTCTCTGGCCAGCATACCGCTGCGCCATGATCGTCTGCCCTGGCGTGGTAGCTTCGCCAAGAGCTAGGAGAGCGCGCCCCAAGGTATGCAGGAATCCTCCTTGAGGCTGTGACGGCGGAGTGTTCGGATCTACGCCGCTCCAAGTTCCATAGACCGGATTACGGGTCTGGTAAGGCGCTTTAGCAATGGAGGTTGCTTCAGCCGCTGCAGGATTGGCGATGCCAAGTTGCTGCTCGGTAAGCTGT
>Ga0307471_100001187_pt1 | contig 14120 bp, 7 predicted proteins | sample atmos_gasesAM3C__2_FD_204566 | JGI IMG/M metagenome (GOLD analysis project Ga0307471, IMG submission 204566) | Hardwood forest soil microbial communities from Morgan-Monroe State Forest, Indiana, United States - atmos_gasesAM3C_515 | ecosystem: Environmental > Terrestrial > Soil > Temperate... | reverse complement strand
CCGCTCCCTCACAAGCATATAACGTCGCCGGGAGTCGGTTCTTGCCGCACAGCGCTCACGCCGACCATCGCGCGCCACAAGCCAGGCAACGGAACCGCCGAGTGGCTGCCGGAGCGCGCCGAACGGGACGCCACAGCGGGTACCCGGATATCGCGCCACACACGCCGCAGCGCAGCGCGGCGACGCCGGCTTCCGCCCCCGAGGACGCACCATCGCCGGCGTCGGGGTCGAGCCTCCTGCGAACCATCATCTTGAGCCTCGATCCGGCCCGTGGGACGACAGCCGACGAGTAGATCACGCTCGGCAGGCGTCGGCCGGCGAGGCGCGCGGCGCGAGCGAGGGAGCGGCGCCCGCCCCGCCAGTCGCGCCGGAGCAGGCGCAGGAGACCGATGCTGAGGTGCTGGTTGGCTTCGGTGAGCGCACGCCGCGACGCGATCGATTGTGGCAGTTCCGGCGAGGTGTACAGCTCTTCGACCACGTGCCACAACTGGTCTCCCCACACGTCGGGATCATGCGAGCGAGCCAGCGTCTGCGCCTCGGGATGGATGCGGTAGCACACCAGCACCTTGTCGACATAGCCGACGCGGTAGCGCAGCGCCAGCCGCAGCCACACACCCCAATCCGCGCTCACCCAGTTCGGATTCTCAAAGGTCAGCACTGACTCCAGCGTGGTGCGCCGCATCACGACGTTGCAGTAGTTGAGGTAGTTCTGCACTCCGAGGTGGCGTAGCTCGTCACGGCCCTCGACGACATAGTCCGCGCGCCGCAGTGGTGAGCGCAGCCGGCTCAGCGGCTCGCCGGCAGGTCCGACGAACCACTGCGCCGAGTAGGAGAACCCGATGGTCGGGTCGCCGTCCATCAGCTCCACGTGACGCGCCAGCTTTCCCGGGAGGAAGAAATCGTCTTGGTGCAGGATGCAGACGTAGTCGCCGCGCGCCTCGCGAAGACCCACGTTGGTCGCCGCGATGCTGGACTCCTGCTTGTCGACGCGCAGGTAGCGCACGCTGTCCCCGTACCGCCGAAGGATCGCGGCGGAGCCGTCAGTCGACGCGTCGTCGACAACGATCAGCTCGAGCGACTCGACGTCCTGGCCGAGGGTGCTCTCGACCGCCTGTGCGAGGTACCGCTCCCCGTTGTGCACCGGGAGCACCACGCTCACGCGTGGCGATTGACGAGCCGTCAGCCTCGTCCCGTCGGCCCCGTGATCCTGTACATCCGGAAGCCGTCGCCCACGTCTCCGACAAAGCTGGCGAAGCCGGCGCCGTCATCCCAGAGGCCTGGATATGTGTAGTTCAACTGGTCGCGACCCGAATTCTGGATGAGGAAGTACTCCACATGGTAGACCTGTGGCTGCGCGATCACCGCCTGGAAGTCTCGATCGCTGGTCACGACGAACGTCTGTGGATGCTTCGCGTTGAGGATGATCGGAAAGCATGTGGTGGAATCGCATGCGATCAGCCCGTGATCGGTGTCCAGCGCCTCGACGAGCGGCGCGAGCCGCATCCCCTCATCGATCGCGCCCCCACCGGTCAGCTGCTCGATTGTCTTGCCACTGGTGATGGCCGCGACCAGCGGCGCCTCCTCCTGCGCGGTGCTCGGATCGCCGAGCGTCATGGCGGTTGCGATGTTCGAGAGGCCGAGGATCACCACCATCCCCAGCGCCGCCAGCGACGAGAGCAGCGCCGGGTACTTGCTGCGCAGTGAGCGCAGCACATACACGCACACCACGAATGCAAACGGAATGACCCAGATCTGATAGCGGAGTGTCGGCGCCAGCGAGCCGCTGTGGAGCAGGTAGATGTCGATCGCTGCCACCGGGACGGCGAACGACAGCAGGATCAATCCCGTGAGCCGGTCGCGCTTGACCAGGATTCGCGCCCCCAGCAGCCCGATTGCGCCGATGACCGCCGGGAACAAGGCCAGGGAGCGTCCGACGATGAAGTTGAAGGCGAGCTGCCAGGACGAGATGGTGATGCCCCCGCCGAGGTTCGGCGACGACGAGGCGGCCGCGGTCGCGGGCGTCGCGGTGGTCGCGATCTGGTTGTAGTGGAGCCAGTAGAGCGGGTCGTGCATGATCACGGCCATCGACCCGATCCACAGACCCATCATGAGAATCGCCGGCAGCGCGAAGAGCAGCGCGCGCGTCTCGACCTCGCGCCAGGAGACACGCCAGCGGATCGACTTGAGCACGACACCGAGCCCGATGAAAAACGTCAGGGCAAACATCTCGTTGCGGCACAGGCAGCCCAGGCCGGCGGTGAGACCGAGAAGCGGGAGCAGCGCGCTGCGCCGGGTCTCCGCCCAGCGCAGGAACACAAGAACGCTCGCCACCGCGAAGAAGACGAACGGCATCTCGCTCATGCCCTGTATCGAGTAGATGACGATCATCGGATTGATCATCCAGACCATGCAGAAGATCCAGCGCATCCCCCGGGTGACCCCCGCCCAGCGCAACCCGACGTTGAAGAGCACGACCGTCCCGGCGCCGAAGAGCGCAGCCTCGATCGATCCCGCAAAGCCCATGTTGACCAGTGCCGGCCAGAATCCCTTGAAGGCGATGATCGGCAACTCGAGAAACGACGGCAACGGCGGCCAGACGAACCCGATCGCGGCGAGGTGCGGATCGCGCGTGAAGAGGACGTCGAAAGCGTTGTCGATGCGCGCGTACGCGTCGTTGATCATGAAGTGGGTGTGGAACACCACGTAGTTGGCGATCAGGATGTAGAACGCGCCCGAGACCGCGAACAGGAGGGTGTTCTCCACCGGCAGGCGGTAGTGCCGAGTCCTCGCGGGCGCCTGAACCGATGAGCGAAGCCGCGGCAGTACGACGGTGTTCGTTGCCACTTCACCCGCCCCCGGCCGAATCGTCTGGCTGCGCGGCCGTGCCGACCAGTTCGACGGCGGGCCTGGGCGCCGACGTCTCGAACAGGCCGTGCACCGTCTTCTCCCAGAAGGTCGGCTTGCTCACGGTCTGCATCGCCGCTTTGATCATCGCCAGGCTGGCCATCAACCAGTAGGCCGGCGCGAACAGGGCTGCGTGCGTGAGCTCGTAGTCGCGCCGGTGCTCGGCTGCCCAGATGCCCATGTACAGGAAATAGAAGTTGCCGAAGATCAGCTCGAGCATCCCGACGTAGTAGATGAACGCCGGAAACAGGTAGCCGATGATGCCGAACTGGGCCAGCAGCCACAGCAGCGTTAGCATCCACACCATCAGGTTCAGCAGTGCGACGCCGAAGGTCCCGCCGAGCGTCAGCACGATCGCTGTAGTGCCCCGCCATCCCACGTCGCGCATCAGCAACCGGGGATGGCGCATCAGCACAAGCCAGCTGATGAAGTATCCCTTTCCCCATCGCGAACGCTGGCGCATCCAGTTGACGAAGTCCGAATTGGCCTCTTCGAGGGTGGTCGACTCCATCAGCGCGGTCTGGAATCCGGCCCGGTGGAGGCGCATCCCGAGGTCGGCGTCCTCGGTGACGTTGTTGGGATCCCAGGCGCCCAGGTCGCGAAGCAACCGGGTGGGGAAATGGTTCGAGCTGCCGCCCAGCGGCACCGGGAGGCGAAGGTCGACCAGCCCCGGGAGGAAGAAGTCGAACCACGACGTGTACTCGACCGAGAACCAGCGTGTGATCAGGTTCTGCTTCGGGTTGTAGTAGTTGAGCTTGGCCTGAACGCAGCCGATCTCGGGTCCGCTGCGACGGAAGATCGCCAGCGCTTTCTTGAGCTGATCAGGCTCGGGGACGTCCTCTGCGTCGTAGATGACGCAGTACTCACCACGCGCGAACTGCAGCCCGTAGTTGCAGGCCTTCGGCTTGGTGCGAGGACCCTCGGCCGGGACCACCAGGACTTCGAAGTTCGACGGCAGCGGCGTCTCGTAGACGATCTCGAGGGTCTCGACGTCGTCCTCCTCGAGCAGCAGCTTGATGTCCAGCTTGCTCGCCGGATAATCGAGGTCGCTGCACGCCTTGACCAGCTGCGGCAGCACGCCGGCCTCGCGATACAACGGGCAGAGGATCGTGTACATCGGGAACCCGACCAGCGAGTCCCGTTCTTGCCGCGAGACCTTCAGCGGGTCATCCGATTTCGTCCCGCGCACGGTCACGTACGCCCGGAACATCACCACCGCCGCGTACAGCGTGACGATCATGCCCGACAGCAGGATGAAGAAGTCGTCGTGCATGAACACGATGCCGGCGACCGCCAGGACACCGAGCAGCGCCAACCAGCGCTTCTGGCGCAGCGTCAACGTGATGTGCGCCGAGTACTCGGGTGCGCGCGCGTGCAGCAGCGCACTGCTCTCCTGCACCAGCTGCTGCCGGTACACCTGCGCCTGACGGGTGCGGATCGCAGCCGGGGTCGCGAGCCGGGGAATGACTCGCATCTTCAGCATGCCTTCTGCGTAGGCGCGAGCCCGGCGATCTCGAGGATCGGCCATGGCGACGATCGCCGCGTCGGCCGTGGCGCGCAGCGGGAGGATGCGATGCCGGATGGCTTCTGCGGCGCTCAGCTCATTGGCGAGTCCGGGGTCGACCCAGTGGTGATCCAGGCCGGTGACGCCGAGGCCCCACTGCTCCGCGAGCGCGTCCCAGACCTGATCCTGTCTGGCGCCGCCAGTTGCGATCAGTGCCTCGCCGAGCGGGATTCCCTGGCGGTAGTGCTCCTCGAGCGCGGTGTCCAGCGCCGCGCGACGGACCACGCCCTGTTCGAGCAGCACCTGCCCGAGCGGCCTGGCCTCCTGCCGTGCGAGCGCCATCGCTTACGGCGCGAGCTTCACGGCGTGCCCGACCAGGCCGTATGCCTCGCCCTCGAGGTTGTCATCGACGTTGTGGAACAGCGGCACCGCGGCTGGATCGTTGCGACCGCCGCTGACCCCGTTGAGGAGGTCGAGCAGCAGTTGCTCCAGACCGCCGGGACGCGCGATGCCGGGCTGCAGCCCAGATCCCTGCACCGGGCTGGAGGTGAGGTTGATCCGCTCGTAATACGTCTCACCCTTGTTGTTCACAGGCCATGCCCATGACATCGTCGCCCACCGAGAGTTGGTGGACGGGTCGGAGTAGTTGAGGAGCAAGCCCACAACGCCGTTGCCGAGGTCCACCCGCTCCGCCGTGCGGACGTCGTAGTTATGGAACAAAAAGCAGTTCTGCACGCTGTAGGTGTCGAGCGAGCCCTTGTCATCGGTCAGGATCACGTCCGCGTATGCGACGTTGCCCGACCCCGGACGCGTGACGAGATACCGAAGCCAGGTCGCGTTCGAACCGAAGTACTGGGTGACCCACGGATACTCCGCGATCTGCTCCACCTGCCAGCCGGCAGGCGCGGAGTTGATGCCGAAGGGATGCACGGTCGGCGAACCGGTCCCGTCCTCGAATGCGGCATACGGCTGCAATCCATGGTCGGCGAGCGCGACGATCGCCGTGAATGCGCATACCAGGCCGATGGCGATACGCCGCCGGGCGGCGCGGCGCCGCGGCGCCCGAGATGCCCGTGCGGTCGGCACCGCCGTGCGCGGCGCCATCACCGACATCGAGGCAGTCCCTGCGGCCGATTGGGCGACCAGGTCGGCGAGCTTTGGGGTTGGCGCGGTCGGCTTCGCAGCGCGCCCGATCTCCTGGACCGCGTCCTTCGAGTGCAATCCGAACAGCGGCAACGCATACAGCATCACCACGACGGCGATGGCAAAGAGAACCAATCCGATCACCGCGTGGTAGCCGCCGAGCGCAAAGCCGGAGTGCCCAAGCGCGGAGATGCCCACGATCGACAGCAGGCGCAGCAGGTTGAACACGAAGCACAACACCATCCCCGTGATCCACCACAGGAGCTTGCGACCGCGGCCTCCGGACATTGTGGTCAGGATCGCTCCCCCGATCAGCGCGAAGCCCAGCACGCTGTTCGCGCCCGAGCACGCGCTCACGATGGAGATGGTCACGGGTGCGGCATGCGGCGGGCTCACGATGACGGTCTGCGCAGACGGATCGGCCACGACGCCGAGCGGCAGGTGCTGCACGACCAGCGCCAGTGCTGAGTTGGTCCAGTCGGCGAACTGCTGCATCACCGGGCTGAGCAGATGCAGGTACAACGCCGGCCACATCAACAGGAGGAAGATGAACGAGGCTCGCAGGCGCCAGGCCCACGTGATCCCGTACGCCAGCGTGGTGGCGCCGAAGGCGAACAGCGCGAGCGAGACGACATCCGCCCGATCGGTCCAGTAGTAGGCGGACGCGATCGCCGGGGCGATGGTGATGAGCGCCAGAGCCACGAGGATCACCGGCACGCCGATCAGGAAGTCGATCTGACGGTCCTGGATCGGCGTTCGGGCGGTGCCGTACCGCTTGGCCGTGACGATCGCGATGCCGATGCAGAACAGCGGCAGCAGCGGCAGATAGGCGAGCGGCGTGTCGCGGCTCAGGAAATCGAAAAAGCTGGAGAGTGTGAAGTGATAAGCGACGACCGTCGCGATGACGATGCCGACCGCCGGCCACGCATTGCGATGACGCTGCGCGAAGCGCGCGAAGGATTCCAGCCAGTCGCTCGAACGAGCGCCAAGCCGGGACGTGGTGAGCGAGGCGATTGTCATTCGGCCCTCTCCGATGAACGCGCGGAACCTACTGGGATGCCCCCGGCTCCTTCCTGATTAACGGAAACACGCGATCGTTTCCGACGCAAGAGCATGACAAGGCCGCCGGCTGCAGCAGCCCCGAACGGCAGCAGCAGCGGGGTCGGCGCGTCGGGGATGTCGGCCGCCGGCGGGCATTGGCCGATCATGGGGGCAGCGCCGAACCCCCCGACGGGGGCGCGGGCGACGAGGACGGGCGCGGGCGACGCAGACCCGGTGCCCGAGTAGACGGCGTAGCTCGCCGCGTAGAAGTCATGAAGGCCGGAGCCGACGGACGGGTTGCCGACGTACGCGGCGGGGATCGTCAGCACGACGTTCCCGCTGGGTCCCTGGACCAGAGCGCCCGCAATCCGGTGCGTCACCTTGAGGGCCTCCGCGGCGCCGACGGTCCCCACCGTGAAGACGGGCTGCTGGCCGGCCGTCACCCGCGCCTCGGCGTAGTACGACGTGCCGGCAAACGTCCAGAACACCCGCCAGATCTCGCTCGAGATGTCGGCCACGACGGGCTGCGGGTCCAGGTGGTTGACGGTCATGACCACCTCGATCTGGGATTCGCTGTTGGGCTCGTTCATGAGCACCCGCGTGACGTCGAGGTTGAGGACATTCGCCCCGCTGCCATTGGGGCTGTCGTCGATGGCCGCGCCGGCCGCGGCACTGATCTGCGGCCCCGGGCAGGTGCCGGCTGCGACCGGCGCCGATGCCACGTTCGGAGCGGCACAGTCATTGACCAAAGCCTTGCCCGATACGGCGCTCAGCCCCGAGCACTGCCGGGTCGCCTGGAGCACTGGCAGGCCGGCGGTTTGCGAATCGTCGTCGTAGACGATGTCGGCCGCACCGGTCACCTGGTTGACGGCCACCTGCAGCGCGTCGCCGATGTTCGGATCAGGGGGAGTCTGCTGCGCCGCGGTGCAGGCTGCGTCACCAACGGCGCAGAGAGCTCCCTGATGGACCGCGTTCGCGGTCACCGCATATGCGGTCCACGTGGCTCCCGAGTTGATGCTCTGAGCCATATAGACCGCCCAGTTGTCGTGGACATCGGCCGCGGGGTCAACAGCCGTCGCCTCGCCGCCCGTTGCCCCATACCAGACCACGTCGACCATGCCATTGCCCCCGGCGGCGAGCGCAGGCAGCAGCGACGAGGTCAGACCTCCAGGAATCCCCGACGCCGAGGCATCGAGTGGCAACAGGGGCGCTGACGCGTTCCAGTGAGTGCCGTCGACATCCGCTTTCGCGAACACATGACTGCCGTTCGCGAAGGCGATGTACACGTGACCCGCGCTGTCGACGGCTGTTGCCGGCACCGGCCGATTCACCCCGGTGCCGGCCGGCGCCGCGTACGCCGCCACGTCGTGCCAGGTCACCGTCGGCGCGGCGCCAGGGGTCTGCGCGGCGACGACCGTGCCGACCGCCTCATAGACGCGGTTGAGGTTGTCGGTCTTTGCCGTCGCCTGCGCAGCACGGTCGGCAGCGCTGTCGGCGGTGGCGAGCGCGGCAAAGAGCTTGAGGCCGGTGTCGTCTCGTCTGGCGACGAGGTTTCCGACAACCGGCATCGGACCGGCACCCTGCCAGAGACCGACGTCGATGTCCGAGGGGTTGATCAGCGATCCGCCGGGTGTGTATGTCAGACCGCCGTCGGTGGACACCGCCAGGCGCGGAAGCCCCGTGGTGGCGTCGCGGACGATCAGAAAGGACGTGGCAAACCCGCTCGCGCCGACCAGCGGGTCGGTGGCGACGGCACCGGCGCCGCCGGCCCCGGAGGCCGGGAGCGTCGAGGTCGTGAAATTCGTTCCGGCGTTGGTTGATCGCGCCGTGATCACGCCGTCAGGCCCATCTGCGCCGTACACGAGCTCGCCCGAGGCATTGACGGGCGACACGCCCTGCTGCGTCGGCCCCAGCGATGTCGCGCAGCCGGCCCCGCCCTGGGGGCGGCCGAGAAAGCGGCCAGTCGAGCCGTCGAGGCTGTATGTGCTGAGCACGCAGCCCTGACCTGATGTGGTGGAAGCGAGGACGAACACCGTGCCCGTGTTGTCGATAGCGAGGCTCGGCGCAGTCGCGCCCAAACCGCCGGGCAGCGGCAGGCTCGCGTTGAAGATAGGAGGCGCCGGCGGCAGGCCGGCAAACGCCGGGTGGATGGTGAAGAGACCGATCGCTGCGCTCGTCGCGACGCCCAGCATCGCGCCATGCCGAAGACGGCTCGAGCCCCGTCGATCCCCCACCCGGCGCGCGGACACGCCAGACGGCCTGCAGCCTGCAGCCATATTCACCAGAACGTCCCGTCTCCCCTTATTCCTGCACGCTCCAAGTGTACGGTGTCGCGTCCAACGGGCCGCCCAGGGACCGCAATCAGCGCGGGGCGACGAAACGTTAAGAGGTGTATATACTCGGTTTGGCCGGGTCGGGACTAGTCCCGCCTGACGGACAGGACGAGGTATTCATCGCGAGGCTGGGCCAACCGCCTTCGGAGGGCAAGGGATGGTGGCGACGGGGTATCGGACGGTCATCGGCGTGGGAGTGGTCGCGCTCGTGACTGCCACTCTCGGCGCTGTCGCAGGTCCGACAGCGAAAGCGGCCGGCGCGATCACCTTCGGCGTGCCCAGCATCGTTGACCCGGTCAACACGGTCGGCGAACCGGATATCGGGATCGACCGCGCCACCAACGTGTTCGTCAGCGGTCCCGCGGGAAGCGGTGAGCAGCGCAGCATCTGGGAGGGATCACTCGACGGTGGGGCGACCTTCCGCAAGATCGCCGCGATCCCACCGAGTGGCATCGACGGCATCAACAACGCGCCCGGGGGAGGCGACACCGACATCGCCTTCGACAACCAGACGCCGCAGAAGCAGTACTTCAACGACCTCTACGCGCTCGCGGGTGTCCGTGTGGCGACCACCACCAACGAGGGTGCGTCGATCTCCCAGGACGTCTTTCCAGGGGGCAGCGCGGGCAACCCACCCGAGGTGGACCGGGAGTGGTACCTCGTGTACGACCCGCCCGCCGGCGTCACCTCGACGTCGCCGAACCACACCCATCCCCTCCTCTATATGGAGTACGGGCCGGCGCCGTCGCACTGGACCAAGAGCACCGACGGGCTCGCTTTCACCAACGCGACCCAGACCACCGGCACCGGGGGCACGCCGACCACCCATTTCGGCGCTGACGGGTATCCGTCCATCGATCAGGTGACCGGCGACGTGTTCGAGGCCGCCTACAGCGGCAGCACCGTCAAGATCAACATCGGCACGCCGGACGCCAACGGCAACCTCCTGTTCCGAGACGACACAGGCCAGCCCGGTCTCATCACAGTCGCCCCCACGATCATCAACAACTCAGGCGAGGCCGCCAACTTCGTGGTGTCGTCCATCGACTCCGCGCGAAACGTGTACGTCGAATGGGTGAACCGGAGCACGACGCCGACGCAGCGCCAGGTGTTCGTGAGCGCCGCGCCCGCGAACAACGCGACGGCGGTGAACGGCTGCACCACCAACTGCTGGAACAACTGGACGACGCCCGTGCAGGTGAGCGACGGCTCCAGCGCGACCGGTGACGCCGTCAACGTCTTCCCATGGATCAAGGCCGGTGGTCCCGGTATGGCCGACGCAGTGTGGTACGGCGACCAGTCGACGCTCAACCCCAGCAGCACGGCAGCCGGACACGTCTGGAACGTGTTCATGGACCAGGTCGTGTTCCCGACCAACCTCTCGACCGGCTCCATAACGGGTGCTGCGCCATCGCTCAACCTGGTCAAGGTGTCGCCGCACCCCATGGACTACCTCGACGTCTGCCTCAACGGCACTGGCTGCGCGGCAGCGAACCCGCCGGGCAACCGCAACCTCGCGGACTTTTTCGAGGTCAACATCGACAAGACCGGCGCAGCCGAGGTCGTCTACGACGACATGTCCAACGGTTTGATCCAGCAGCCACAACCCTCCACGACGATCGCCGACCATGCCGGTGCGCCGGTGATCACCGTGATCCGCCAGAACGGCGGACCGGGTCTGCTCGGCTCAACCGTGAGCGGACCCAGCACCGCGCCGATCACCGGCCTCGGCGATCCCGCGGGCGACGCGCTCTCCCCCGTCATCGGCGGCACGAACCTTCCCGGAATGGACTTCGTCGGGGATACATCGACGCACCTCGCGTCGCAGCTGCAACTCAGCGGTAACACGCTCACGGTCACGATGCACGTGGCAGACCTCACGCAACTGTCAGCCGCCGCGTCGGCGACGAACGGGACGATCCTCGAGTTCGTCACGCGCTGGCAGATGGGCAACACGATCTATTACGCCGAAGCGTTCATGTCCGGGTCGCTGTCGTTGACGTCGGCACAGTTCTCGGCGGGAAAGGCGCAGAGCGTCGACCTGTGCTCGGTGTCGTTGTGCCTGCCGCGCGTGATCACCTACCCGGAGGCGGGCACCGGAGCAACCGGCACCAACACAGAGACCGGCAGCGCCACGTGTCCGGCCGGCCCGTCCGCGAGCAAACCGTGCACGATCACGATCACCGTCAACGCAGCCGACGTCGGGTCGCCGGCAACGAGCAGCTTGCTCGAGGAGGTCGGCGCCTATTCGCTGACCACCACGCATCTGCAGTTCGGCACGACGAATGCCCAGGGCCAGCTGGACAACGTGCCGCTCGAGATCGATGGCGTCTGCTGCTACAACTTCACGGGCAACGCGCTCGGCCCCAAGATTCCGGAGGCGCCGTGGACACCCGCGCTGATCGCGATCGGCATGGCATTGATCGGGGCGGGTGTCGCGTTGCGGCGTCGCCGTCGGTCTCGTTTGAGCGAATGATGAAAGCAGTAATGGGTCAGGGAGCCAAAGGGATGAAACGACGCAGGATCTCCAGAAGTCTGGTCGTGGCCGTGTCGGCGGTGATGGTGGCGCTACCGACCGTGTGGGCGCGACCCGTGAGCGCGGCGCCTCCGGCGACGCCCACGTTCAACCCGAACCTGCTGCTGGCGGGGTCGGAAGGCGCGGGTGAGCCGAGCATCAAGACCGACTCGCATGGCACGCACTTCGTCATCGGGCCCACCGGGTTCCCGACGGGAGGATGCCACGCATTCCGGGTCGCCCAGAGCGGGGCGTCCTCGCACGACATCGGTTTCCCCGACCACAACGTCGGCGGCGGTGACTGTGACTGGGCGATCGGACCCAAAGAGACGAGCCCCACCACCATGCCCAACCCCGCGACTGACGACAACCTCGCGTACTCGAGCCTGCTGCTGTCGAACATCGTCGTCGGAAAGTCGTCCGATGGTGGGAACTCGTTCACGGCACCGAACACGTACGGCCAGCCGATCGCCGAGGACGACCGCATGTGGAACGTCGCTGATACGCAGAACAACGCTGCGGGTCTGAACGACGACTTCATGACCTACCACGACCTCAACACGGATGAGATCTGGCAGGTGACGTCGACGGACGGCGGCGTCACCTACAACACGAGCACCAACCCTGTCATCGTCCCGACCCAGCTGCCCAACCTGCAGTGGGAAGCGTCCTGTCCGGCCGGCGGCTGCGTCGTGGGCGGGCCCGCCGTGCTCAACGGCAACGAGCTCGGCAACATCGTCGCTCGGCGCACGAGCTCCGGTCTCACGCTGTACACGATCTTCACCACCCCCGACAGCCCCGCAGACAACCAGAGCGGCAGCGGTCAGAACCGCGTGTTCGAGGCCGTGGGCACCGTCGTCGATGCCCCGGGTACTGGGACACCGCAATCGATCACCTGGAATGACTACGAGATCTGGCGCGACCCCGTCGGCACCGTGGACACGAAGATCTTCCCCGTGACCGCGGTAGACGCCGCCGGAAACGTGTACGCGTTCTGGTCGGACGCGAAGCACATCTACGAGAGGGACTCGGCGGACGGCATCCACTGGGGTTGCACGGTCACCACCACCACGACGGGTAACTGCGACACCTTCAACACGACCCCGGCGAAGATCGACGCGCTCGCCACCGGGGCCGCCGCTCTTGACGGCGCCAACACCGCGATCATGCCGTGGGTCGCGGCCGGCGCCAACGGCGCCGTGGACCTGGTCTGGTACGGCGCGCATGGCGGCGGCGGTGGCAACGAGAACGACCCCAACAACATCTGGCGCGTGTATTTCGCGCAGACGGTCGACGGGTTCAACAGCTGGAAGGTCGTCAAGGCCAGCGACCATGACATCCACAAGGGTGTGCTCTGCACCGGAGGAACGGGGTGTTCCGGAAACGCTAGGATCCTGCTCGACTTCTTCCAGGTCGACATTGATCCAACCAACGGCGCGGCCGACATCGCATTCACCGACGACCACCTGAACCCGGGGACGGTCGCCGACCTCTACTTCACTCGCCAGTGCACGGGGACGAGCGCGAAGACAAAGACCGCGCTCGTGAACAACTGCGTGGCGCCGCCGCCCCCGCCACCTCCGCCGAACATCCCATTCGGCACCGTCTGCCCGGGTCCGCAAGTAGTCGACCCTGCAGGCGATGCGCCCAACAACTTCCCCGGCGGCTCGGGGCAGAACATGGACAACCTCGACCTGTTGAGCGCGCAGTTCAACACCGTCGAAAGCGGGGGCGTCCCATCGTTCTTTGACATCTTCGTGTCCATCAAGGATTTGACTGCCCCACCGGACCCAACGTTCGACCCGAACCTCGGTGGCGCCTACTGGGCGGTTCACTGGACGTACAACAACAATGCCTATGAAGCCCAGGCCAGTGACACGGGGAGTGCAAGCACAGTCACGTTCACTGCCGGAGCCGACTCCGGGAACGAGGCAAATGCCGAGTTCAACAACACGGCGATCACCGGAACGTTCAACACCGGCACGCCGGGATCGATCACGTTCCACGTGCCGGCGAACCTCGTCGGCAGCCCACCGCACGGAGCGCACTTCACCAACGTGTTCGCTGACACGCACGGCGCGGCCGTCCCGCCGGCGGCGGCAGGCGGTGTCTATTACACCGCCGCCGCGGACCATGCCCCGTCCGGCGTCAACCCGGCCAACCCGGGATTCGGCGCGGATTACTTCGTCAGCGTCCCGTGCCTCAACCCGGCCGTACCCGAAGTACCGCTCGTTCCACTGATCGCACTGATCGGCGGCGCTGCAGCCATCGGCATCGGGACTCGCCGATACCGCAAGCGGCCAGCGCCAGTCGCCTAGTCGTGCGCATCGGGAGCCGCGGGCAGGGTCGTCGCCGCGTTCATCGCGGCGGCGGCCCGCAACCGGCCCGCGCCGCCGACGGTCGCGGGGCGCGGTGAACGTTAATACGGGTGTGAGGGTGCGTCTCGCTGCGCTTATTGCGATCGCCATAACCGGCGCGTTTGCCGTGGCTACGCCGGCCTGGGCATTTCAGCCGTCCGGCGCGCCGTCGCTCTGCACCTCGCCGCTGAAGGTCACGGGCGTGTTCGATCAGACTGCGGCGACCGCCGCCACGAACCCGGTGCCGAATCAGCGATGGGCGGCTCAGGGGGACACCGTCGAGGTTGACGGGCAGGGGTTCGCCCAGTCGCGCTGCAGCATCA
>Ga0307471_100001186_pt1 | contig 14120 bp, 13 predicted proteins | sample atmos_gasesAM3C__2_FD_204566 | JGI IMG/M metagenome (GOLD analysis project Ga0307471, IMG submission 204566) | Hardwood forest soil microbial communities from Morgan-Monroe State Forest, Indiana, United States - atmos_gasesAM3C_515 | ecosystem: Environmental > Terrestrial > Soil > Temperate... | reverse complement strand
GAGCAGGAGAGCTCGAGCCCCTTGATGCCCATCTTCGCCACGCGCCGAACTTCCTGCACGGCGGCGTCGATGTCGCCATAGGGCAGGCAGGCCAGGCCGATCTGCCGATCGGGATAGTGGTGGCAGAAGTCCTTCAGCCAGTCGTTGTAAATCCGGAACATCTCCTTGGCCGCCTCGTGGTCGTTCAGCCGAGTGGCGGCGCCGAGGATGCCGAAGATGACCTCGGCCTGGACGCCGTCGAGCTCCATGTCCTTGAGGCGGAGGTGCGGATCGGTCGGCCGCCGGATACCCTTCTTGCCGTCGTCGTACAGCCCGACCGCGGCCATCTTGTCGACGCGGTAGTTCTGCCCGGGCACCAGCTTGGCGCCGCCGGGGCCGACGCCGCCGACCAGACCGAACGACGTCCCGTTCTTGCAGGTCCAGTGCGGACCGTCCGGGCCGTCGACGACGAACGGCATGCGCTCGCGCAGCGCCGTCGAGGCGTTGGCCGTGAACAGGTCGTTCGGAATCCACGGCATGTCGATGTGGCAGTCGGCGGAGATCCGAGAATATTGCATCGCGCCCTCCTCTCGAGGATGCTGCGCCCCCATCCTACTACAGGACCGATCGCACGAGGCCACCATCGACCAGGATCGTGGTGCCGGTGATATAGCTCGCCTTGCCGGAAGCCAGGAACGCGACCAGGTACGCCAGCTCCTTGGGCTCTCCGATACGCCCCACGGCAGTCTCGGCCGCCCGCTGCGCCAGGGCCTCGTCGACCGAGATGCCAAGCTCCTTGGCCCGGTTCGTCACGTTCGACAGCATGCGCTCACTCAGGATCGACCCGGGGCAGACGTTGTTCACGAGGATGCCGTCGCGCCCGACCTCGTCGGCCAGGCTCTTGGCGAACGCCACCACGCCCATTCGCGTCGCGCCCGAGAGCGCCAGGTTCGGGATGGGCTGGTAGACGGTGCTCGCGAGGATGTTGATGATTCGACCGCCGCCCTGCTTCTTCAGATGCGGGACGGCGTCGCGCGACATGCGCGCGAAGAACAGGAGCGAGCGCTGCACCGCGGTGGCCCACTGCTCCTCGGTGGCGTTGTGGGCCCGGGCCAGCGGCGGACCGCCCGAGTTGTTGACCAGGATGTCCAGACGCCCGAAGCGCTCGACGGTCCGCGCGATCAGCTCCTTGATCGTGTCGTGACGGTCGAGATCGCCCGCGAAGGTGAGCACGTCGCGGCCGCTGGCGCCGCGGATCTCCTGCGCGGCCTTCTCGAGGTCGTCGCGCGAGCGGCTGCACACGGCGACCCGGACACCCTCCTCCGCCAGCACCTGCGCGCACGCGCGGCCGAGCCCCTTGCTGGCGCCCCCGACGATCGCGACCTTGTCCTTGAGCTCGAGATCCATGGGTCGCGCTCAGGCCTTCTTGAAGCCGCCGTCGCGCTCGATCTGCATGAGCGCCTGGACGCCGGTGCTGAAGGTGGGCCCGCCGCCCGGGACCGCGGCGGATTCGATAGCCTCGAGCAGCTCGCGCTTGGTCGCGCCGTGCTGGATGGCGCGCCGCATGTGCGTGACCACGCCGTCCTCGCGGCCGCGGTATGCGAGGATGCCGATGATGACCATCTCGCGGTGCTTGATCGAGAGCTCCTTGCCTTCGCCCACCGACAGGGCGCTCAGCGGCCCGCGTGCCTTGACGTACTCGGGATCTTCCTTCGCGACCCAGTCCCAGAACGGGTAGCCGTACGGGCTGGCGGTCTTGCCGTCGACCTTGCTGTCGATCTTCTTCGGGCGAGCGCTCATCGTGGCCTCCTGGATTCTTCGTCTTCGATAGATGCGCCTCGGCCGGCGGGGCCCCAGCCCCGTGACGGCCTGCAGGGCACACTGCCGCAAACTCGCCAGAAGGTATCACAAGGCTGCGATAGGATGCCCCAGCATGGCGGCGAGCGAAGGAACGCGACGATTCGTGTGGCGGGCGCTGTCGCGGCTGCCCGAGTTTCGAATCGTCAGGCGGACCCGCCACGGCGTCCTCGGCTTCAGTAGCCGCGACCGCGGGGTCGGGCGCATCCTCTTCATGCGCGGCGAGTACGAGTACGAGCAGCTCGAGCGCGCCGTGGCGCTCGGCGGCTTCCCGGCGCGGGGCCGCCGCTGGCTGCTCGACGTCGGCGCCAATATCGGCACGGTGTGCATCGCGCTGGCACGCCGGGGCGCCTTCGCGCGGGCCCTGGCGGTGGAGCCGGCGCCCGACACCTTCCGGCACCTCGTGAAGAACGTGACGCGCAATCGGCTCGGTGACGCGATTCGATGCGTGAACGCGGCGCTGTCGGCGGCGAACGGCAGCGCCGAGCTCGAGCTGTCGACGAACTCGGGCGACCATCGCGTGCGGGTGGCCGGACCGCTGGCCTCCGAGCAGTACCACGAGCACACGCGGCCGCTCATCCCCGTGCCGCTACGCCGGCTCGACGATCTCCTGGACGAGCACGGCATCGCTCGGAGCGAGATCGGCCTGCTCTGGATGGACGTCCAGGGGCACGAGCAGCACGTGCTGGAGGGCGCGCCGAAGCTCCTGGCCGGTGGCGTTCCCCTCGTGGTGGAGCTCTGGCCCTACGGGCTTCGTCGTGCCGGCGTGGAGCCGGAGGCCTTCGCCGAGTACCTCGGGGCTCGATACCGGAGCTACTACGACCTGGGGCAGAGCGCCCCGGCCGCACGGCCGACCGCGGAGCTCAGGGCGATCCTCGGGGAGCTCCCGAGCTACAAGAGCTTCACCGACCTCCTGCTCGTGCCGTGACGAGGACCGTCTTGACTCTTGTCGCCGTCTGCGGGAGCCTCGGGGAGCCCAACGGAGGGAAGTGACGATGACGACCCAGGCGATCGAGCCGCGGATGGAGCTGGAGCAGAACCTTCACATGTACCGCCAGATGGCGAAGATTCGCGCCTTCGAGGAGCAGGTGCACGAGCTTTACAAGAGCGCGAAGATGCCGGGCCTGGCCCATCTCTACGTGGGCGAGGAAGGCGTGGCGGTCGGTGTGTGCGAGGCCCTGCGCCGCGACGACTTCATCACCAGCACCCATCGCGGCCACGGCCACTGCCTGGCCAAGGGCGCCTCGGTGAACCGGATGTTCGCGGAGCTCCTCGGCAAGGAGCCCGGCTACTGCCGCGGCAAGGGCGGCTCGATGCACATCGCCGATCCGGAGACGGGCAACCTCGGCGCCAACGCGATCGTCGGCGGCTCGGCCGGCATCGCGACCGGCGCGGCGCTCTCGGCCAAGATGCGGGGCAGCGGCCAGGTGGCCGCGTGCTTCTTCGGCGACGGCGCGCTCGGCCAGGGGTTGCTCTACGAGACGATGAACATGGCCGCCCTCTGGAAGCTGCCGGTCATCTACGTGTGCGAGAACAACCTGTACGGCGAGTACACCTCCTGCGGCGAGACGATCGCCGGCGAGATCCTGGCGCGCGCCAAGGCCTTCGGCATTCACGCCGAGACCGTCGACGGCCAGGACGTCCAGGCCGTTCACGCCACCATGCGCAGGCTCGTCGAGCGCGCGCGGCGCGGTGACGGCCCGGCCTTCATCGAGTGCAAGACCTACCGCTACTACGGTCATCACGTCGGCGACGTGAACCGCGAGTACCGCACGCGGGAAGAAGAGCGCGAGTGGATGAGCAAGCACGATCCGCTGGAAACCCTGGCCGGCCGACTCACCGCGCAGGGGCTCGCCGACAAGGCGGTCTTCGAGCGCATCTCCATGGACGTGAAGACCGAGATCGACACCGGCGTCCAGTACGCGCTGAGCGCGCCGTATCCGGAGGCGAACCAGGTCGACCAGGACGTGTACGCGTGAGCCTGAGCCCGGAGGAATTCCGCGAGCACCTGAGACTCTCTTCGGCCACCGCCGGGCTCCAGCTGCCGGACCTGAACCTGCCCGAGGCGCACCACGTCATCCTCGGCGGCATGCGCTTCCACTACCTGGACTGGGGCACGCGCGGCCGGCCGCCCATGCTGTTTCTTCACGGCGGCGGGCTCAACGTCCATACGTGGGATCTCGTCTGCGCCGCCCTCAAGCCCGAGCGCCACTGCATCGCGCTCGACCAGCGCGGCCACGGCGATAGCGAGTGGTCGCCCTCGATGGACTACCGCACCGAGAGCCACGTCGAGGACCTCGACGCCTTCGTCGACCACCTCGGGCTCGACCGGTTCGTTCTGGTCGGCATGTCGCTGGGCGGGGCCAACGCCCTGGCCTGGGCGGGCACCCACAGCCGCCGGCTGGCCGGGCTCGTGCTCGTGGACATCGGTCCGGAGACACGCCAGGCCGGCTCGCGGAAGATCGCCGCCTTCACCTCGGAGGCCACGCCGCTCGACTCGGTCGAGGACTTCGTGAACAAGGCGCTCGCCTTCAACCCGCGGCGCAACGCCACGCTGCTACGGCGCAGCCTGCTTCACAACCTCCGGCGTATGCCCGACGGCAAGTGGATGTGGAAGTACGACCAGCGTCACCGCGGCCGCGTCGATCCGGGGGCCGCCGAGCGCCGGCGCGACCTCTTGTGGTCGGCGGTTCCCGGCGTCACGTGTCCCACCCTGGTGGTGCGCGGCTCCGAGAGCGACGTCTTCCACGACGAGGACGCCGAGAAGCTCGCCCGGGCGCTGCCGGACGGTCGCTGGGTGAAGGTGGCGGGCGCCGGCCACACCGTGCAGGGCGACAATCCGGCCGGGCTCCTGGTGTCGCTGCGGGAGTTCCTGTCGAAGGTGACCGAGGGAGCGCGCCGGGTCTAGAATCGGTCAAACGCGAGAGGGAGGTTTTCGACATGCCCGTCATCACCCGCCAGATCGGTCTGTGCTTCGCCGCCGAGGTCGAAGGCATCGACATGACCAAGCCCTTGACTGCAGACGAGGTGGCGGCGATTCACGCCGGCATGAACAAGTACGCGGTGTTGGTCTTCCACGATCAGCACATCACCGACGACCACCAGCTCGCCTTCACTCAGAGCCTCGGCGAGCTCGAGCAGACCGCGAACTCGAGCCTGCGCGGCGCCGACGAGTACCGGCTGCCGCCCACGTTCGCCGACGTGTCGAACCTCGACCAGAACAACAAGATCTTCGCGCGCGAAGACCGCCGGCGGCTCTTCGCCATCGGCAACCGCCTGTGGCATTCGGACAGCTCGTTCAAGGTGATCCCGGCGAAGTACTCGCTCCTGCACGCCCGCGCCATCCCGTCGAAGGGCGGCAACACCGAGTTCGCCTACATGCCGGCGGCCTACGACGCCCTCGACGCGGACACCAAGGCGCAGGTCGAGGGCCTGGTCTGCGAGCACTCGCAGATCTTCTCGCGGGCCCAGCTCGGCTTCACCGACTTCACCGACGAGGAGCGGGCGCGCTTCAAGCCGGTGCGCCAGAGCCTCGTGCGTGTGCACCCCGGGACCGGGCGCAAGTCGATCTACCTGTCCTCGCACGCCGGCACGATCCTGGGCTGGCCGATCCCGGAGGCCCGCCTGTTCCTGCGCGACCTGGTCGAGCACGCGACCCAGCGGGAATTCGTGTACGCCCACAAATGGAAGGTCGGCGATCTGGTGATGTGGGACAACCGCCAGACCATGCATCGCGCCCGGCCGTTCCCGGTCAACGAGCCGCGCGACATGCGCCGCACGACGCTCCGGGGCGACGGCCCCACCGTCGCTCAGGCCGCCGCGTAGCTTCGCGGCGTCTTCACGGACCGACAGGGTCGATCGCAACCCGTCTGCTCGAAGGAACTCATTCGCGCCGCTGACGTCTGTATCTATAATCACGGAGAGCGAGTCACCGAGATCGTTCACGAGAGGAGGTGATTCCATGGCGAAAGGCACGGGCATGCGGAAGGAAAAGAAGAAGCCGAAGAAGAAGAAGTAGCGCTGGATGAGTCGCCCGCTCCTGCTCAGCTGCGAAGTGATCAGCATGGCCTACGGGACCCGGTCGCTCTTCGACGACCTGTCGTTCGGGTTGTTCGAGGGCGACCAGGCCGGTCTCGTCGGACCCAACGGCTCCGGCAAGTCCACCCTGCTCAAGATTCTCGCGGGCATCACCACGCCCGACCGCGGCTCACGCTCGTTGCGCGGCGGCGTCAGTGTCGGCTACGTGCCTCAGGATCCCGTCTTCGAGGCCGGCCGCACGGTCGAGGAGGTCGTGCTGGCAGCGCTCACCGGCGTGGACGAGGCGGACCGGCCCGGCCGCGCCGCGCAGGCCCTCGGGCGGGCGGAGTTCACGGACGGGCGTGCGCCGGTGGACACGCTGTCCGGGGGCTGGCGCAAGCGGCTGGCTATCGCCCGGGAGCTGGCCGCCGCGCCCGACATCCTCCTGATGGACGAGCCCACCAACCATCTGGACGTCGCCGGCATCCTCTGGCTCGAGGACGTGCTGACCGAGCGCGCCCGGGCCTTCGTCGTGGTGAGCCACGATCGGTACTTCCTCGAGCACGTGGCCACGCGCATGCTCGAGCTGAACCGCGTCTACCCGGCGGGGTTGTTCGAGTCCGAGGGCAGCTACAGCCGATTCCTGGCGCGCCGCGACGAGGCGCTGCGCGAGCAAGCCGCCTACCAGGATTCGCTGGCCAACACCGTGCGCCGCGAGATCGAATGGCTGCGCCGCGGCGCCAAGGCGCGCTCCACCAAGGCCAAGGGCCGCATCAAGGAGGCGGGCCGTCTCATCGAGGAGCTGGAGGACAGCCGGGCCCGGGGCCTCACCGCCACCGCCGGCATCGACTTCACCTCCGCGCAGCGACGGACGCGGCGACTCCTGGTAGCCCGCGGTCTCACGAAGTCGCTCGGCGGCCGTCCGCTGGTCACGGGGCTCGACCTCGTCATCACGCCCGGGACGCGCGTCGGCCTGATCGGCCCCAATGGCAGCGGCAAGACGACGCTCCTGAATGTGCTGGCGGATGAGCTGGCGCCCGACGCCGGTGTGGTCGAGCGCGCCGACGGTCTGAGGCTCGTGCGGTTCACGCAGGAGCGCGTCGGCCTCGATCCCGCGCAGAGCCTGCGCCGCGCCCTCGCACCCGAGGGCGACGCGGTCGTGTGGCAGGGGCGCAGCATCCACGTCGCCTCGTGGGCCAAGCGCTTCCTGTTCCGGCCCGAGCAGCTCGAGGTGCCGGTCGGCCGGCTCTCGGGCGGCGAGCAGGCGCGGATCCTCATCGCGCGCCTGATGCGCGAGCCCGCCGACGTGCTCATCCTCGACGAGCCGACCAACGACCTGGACATCCCGACGCTCGAGGTGCTCGAGGACAGTCTCGCCGAGTTCGACGGCGGCCTCGTGCTCGTGACACACGACCGCTTCATGCTCGAGCGCGTGTCGACCGTTATTCTGGCCCTCGACGGCAAGGGCGGCACGGCGACATTCGCCGACTACGCGCAGTGGGAGGCGGCGCGAGAGACCGGCGAGCCGGCGCCGCGCAAGACGCCTGGCCGCGCCCCCGAGCGCGAGCGTCCGCGGTCACGGCGCCTGGGCTACGTGGAGCAGCGCGAGTGGGACGGGATGGAGCAGGCCATTCTCGACGCGGAGCTTGCGGTCGAGGCGTGCCGGCGCGCGGCGGACGATCCGACGATCGCGTCCGATCCGGCGGCGCTCCAGACGCGCTACGCAGCGCTCGAGGCCGCGCAGGCCGAGGTGGATCGGCTCTACGCGCGCTGGGCGGAGCTCGAGGCCAAACAGGCCTGAGGCCCGCCCGGCTACTCCAGGCGGGTCAGCGTGACGTCGAGGGCGCGCGAGCCGCGGTGCGCGCGCTGCCACTGGACGAGGATCGGGCTCTGATACTCGCCCTCGACGAATCCCCGGCGGTTGTCGTCCCGCGCCGCGACGAGCATGTGCACGGAGCGCCGCATCCGGAAGAACCGGGCAGCCGGGACGGCCAGTGTGCGCGCCAGCATCTTCTCGACGATCGAGCCCTGAAGCCCCAGCGTGTCGAGCCCCGAGTTGAGCACACGCACGAGGTCGTACTGGGCGTAGCCGAGCGCCTTACCCGGGACGGCGCGCGGGTTCACCAGGACGCTCCAGGATTCGCGGGTCACGAAGCGGATCGGATTCTTCAGCACTGCCGCCAGGTCGTGCTGCATCAGCAGCGTCTCGAACTCGTTGACGGTCAGCGCGGCGTGCCGCTCCGCCGGGTCGAGGACCACGTGCAGGCGGCCGGTCTCGACGCCGGCGCGCGCGACGAAGTCGGCGAGGTGCTCGTGGATGCCGAGCTTCGGGTCCTTCAGGTTGACCGACTCGATCGGATGGCGAGACACCGGGACGTCGATCCGCGTGTGAGCGACGATCTTCTCGCGGCGGAAGCCGATCACGCGCGTGCGGCGGCGCCGCGGCCGTCCCTCGTTGACCCCGTCGAGGTCGACGAAGCACACGGTCTCGCCGGACCGGTTCGGGTGCGTGACGCAGGGGCGGAGCCCGCCCGCGATGAAGAGCAGGTGGGAATCTCCGTTGCGCGGCTCGACGGCGCGCTGCGCGGCGTCGAGGTCGACCCGCTGCTCGAGCCGGTCGTGCTGGTAGCCGGCGTTCTCCGGAAAGATCCGGCGCAGGGCGTCGACGTACGTCGGCACGCCCTCCGGGCCGAGCCGCGCGATCAGACTCCGGTCGAGGAAGCCGGCCGTCGTGTGCAGGGACCAGTAGAGACAGTACGGGTAGGGTTTGAGCGCGTCGTGGTACTCGATCGGCAGGCGCGAGCGCAGCTCGACGACGTCGAAGCGCGCCCGCGGCGCCAGCTCGAGGGTCAGCTCGAGCGGACCTTCAGCCATCGAGGTTCAACGGGTATCGCTCTACCGTTCGCGCGCCGCCGCCGTGAGCGGCGGGCCCACGATCGAGACCAGGCGCAAGGCCGCCATCAACTTGATGGCGATCCACGACGGATCGAGCTCGAACCAGCGCAGGCTGAACTTCGGCGAGCGCGGGAAGGCGTGGTGGTTGTTGTGCAAGCTCTCGCCGCCGGTGAGCCAGGCAAGGGCGCGCGAGTTATAGGCGGTGTTACGGAAGTTCTGCGCGCCGGCCCAGTGCCCGAGGCCGTTGATCAGGGGGCTCAGCACGAGCACGAACAGGACGGCGTGAACGAGCATCGCGACGATCGCCTGCCACCAGCCGATGAATAGCGCCGCGATCCCGATCCCGGCGAAGAGCCCGGTCCATCCCCACGAGAACACCCACCGCTCCCACCTGTCCGGCCCCAGGTCGGGCGCGAACGTCGCGACGGTACGCGGGTTGCGGGCCTCTTTGACGTAGTAGTACACGTTGCCGAGCTGCACCTTCCAGAAACCGAGCAGCAACGGGCTGTGCGGGTCGCCCTCGCGATCGGTGTAGGTGTGGTGCTTGCGATGGACGGCGACCCACTGCTGACGGCTCCCGCCGGTCACCAGCCACAGGGCGGTCCGAAACAGCAGCTCGACGAACGGCCTGAGCGTCAGCGCTCGATGCGCGAGCGCCCGGTGCAGGTAGATCGACGTCGTGAAGACGGCGATCTGAGACATGACCACCGACGCGATGGCGATGATCAGGATGTGACGACCCACGTCCGCTCCTTTGTGAGTAGGGGACCGGCGCTCAGGCCGGTCCTCGATCGTAGAGTGGCTCGCGCGTCCGCGGCTCGTGGCCGGTCTTCGGATCGCGGTGCTTGCGCATCACGACCTGATAGAGGCCGAGCGAGCTCGACTCGAACGCGACCGCCGAGCAGGTGAGATACAGGCGCCAGGTGCGGTACGTGCGCTCTCCGGCGAGGGCCCGCGCCTCGTCCGCGCGCGCGTCGAGGCGCTCGGCCCAGTGCCGGCAGGTCCGGGCGTAGTGCAGGCGCAATCCCTCCACGTCCATGATCTCCCAGCCCGCGCGCTCCTGCTCGGTGAGCGTCTGGCTGATGCTGGCCAGCTCACCGTTCGGGAACACGTGGCGCAGGAGGAACTCGAACTGGCTCGAATACTTCCAGCCGAACTCGTGGACGATGCCGTGGTTCAGATAGAGCCCGCCGTCCTTCAGGCGCGCGCGGACGCCCCCGAAGAACGCGGGGTAGTTCGCGATCCCGACGTGCTCGATCACGCCCACGGCCGCGATCTTGTCGTAGACGACCTCCGGGGGCAGGTCGCGATAGTCCATGTAGTCGACGCGGCACCGGCCCTCGAGCCCCTCGCGCTTGATGCGCTCGGCGGCGTAGTCGGCCTGCGCGCGCGAGAGCGTGACGCCCTGAGCGCGCACGCCGTAGTGGCGGGCCGCCCACATCGACAGGCCGCCCCAGCCGCAGCCGATATCGAGCAGCGTCTCGCCGGGGCGCAGATCGAGCTTGCGGCAGACATGGTCGAGCTTGTCCTGCTGGGCCTGCTCGAGCTTGCCGTCGGGGTCGCGATAGTACGCGCAGGTGTAGACCATGAGGGGATCGAGGAACAGCGCGTAGAAGTCGTTCGACACGTCGTAGTGGTGGGAGATCGCCCGCGCGTCCGTCGTCTTGTCACGCTTCACGACGCTGCCTCCCGCATCCCGAAGATGCCGCCGAGCACCAGGTGACGCCGCGTGGCGCCGGTGGCCAGGATGCCCCGCACCAGTGCGCGCGTGAGCGTGTCGGGCAGGCGGCCGAGCTGCCGGCCGAGCCAGCCGGGCTCGCCCGGCCCGTAGCGGCTCACGATCGCCCGTGCGTACGACTCGAGCGAGGCGCCGCGCCGCGCGTGCGCCGCGACCGCGTCGGCCGCGAGGATGCCGCTCTTGATCGCGGGACCGATGCCCTCGCCGCTCAGGTCGCGCGCCAGCCCGGCGGCGTCACCGACGAGACAGAAGTCGTCGCCGGCGAGCCGTCGCGGCGCCCGGCGCCGCACCACGTAAGCATGGCCGCGAAACGGCTCGATCGGGAGGTCGGCCGGCAGGTGTCCCGAGGCGCGCAGGGACGCGAGCAGCGCGTCACGCCGCTTCGGCAGATCGGCGCCCGGGCCCGCGACGACGCCGATGCCGACGTTCAGCACGTCGTCCTTCGGGAAGTACCAGCCGTAGCCCTTGAGATCCGGCTCGACGTAGAGGACCGGCGCGGAATCGCGAATGGTGTCGCGTCGCTCGGGCGGCAGGCGGGTCTCGCTCTCCTGCGCGACCACGACCTCTTCGTCCTCCGACACCTCGCCGAAGGCCTTCGCGACCGGACAGTGGTGGCCGCCGGCTCCGACGACCACGGGCACCGTGAAGGTCCCGCGCGCGCTCACGACACGCACGCCGCCCTTCTCGCGGGTGACGGCCGTGACGCGAGCGCGCTCGTGCACCTCGGCACCCGCAGCCCGGGCCCGATCGAGCAGGTGATGGTCGAACTCGCTCCGGACGATGCCGTAGCTGGCGGGCCGGCGCCACCGTGTCTCGTGGTGCGCGCCGGCGAAGGCGAACCCGCAGGCCGTGAACGGCTGAATGGTGAGCGGATATTTCTCGGGATCGACCTCGACGTCGGTCAGCGCCTCGGGCGTGACCCAGCCCGCGCAGACCTTCACGCGCGGAAAGACCGCGGCGTCGAGCAGGAGCGTTCGCAGACCCACCCGCGCCAGCCGCCACGCGGCCGTGCTGCCCCCAGGTCCCCCGCCGACGACGATGACGTCGTGGACCGCCACGTCAGCTCCGCCAGAGCTCGACATAGAGCCGTAGCCGTTCCCGCAGCGGTAACCGGATTTCCTCCATCGCGTCGGCAACCTTCATGCCAGCGAACAGATCGCCCTCGATATCGATGGCGCCCTCGATGTAGGCCTCGGCGAAGTTGAGCGGGGTCGGGTTGCTCATGAGTCGGACGAACGTGTCCGGCCGGTGCACGACGGCCGTGCACACCGGCGCGCCGTGGCCCAGCTGGACCAGCGTTCCATCCCAGAGGCGGAAAGCGCACCCGGTCTCCAGCTTATCGAAGACCCGTCGCAGGATTCCCGCCGCTCGCCGGGAGCTGACGTTTCGTGGCAGCGCAATCATGAAGTGGTGATGGGCAGTACCAGCGTGACACTAACAGAGTGCCATAATGGGGGCAAGAAATCTCGACTGGACGCCAAGATCGGTGTTGCTACACGGTACTTTCCTCGACGGTGTGGACGGCTCCTGATCGCCCTGCCGGCGCGGTCGCGGCGGTCGACGGCTCCATCCGGATCCGGCGCATGAGCGGCAGCAGCAGTGGGACCGCCGCGAACATCGCCGCCAGGAGCCAGAAATCGTCCGCGTAGGCCAGGAGCTGGGCCTGGGCCACGGTCTCGCGATAGAGCATGGCCATGGCCTGGCGCTCAGCGGTGAAGGTATCGCTGCCGCTGGCGACGAAGTGGCTCGCCCAGCGCCCCAGGCGCTCGCGCGTCGCCGGGTCCCAGGCTGTGAGGTGGCTCACCAGGGTGGTCTGGTGGAACTGGCTGCGTTGGGCCAGGAGCGTCGTCACCACCGCGATGCCAATGCTGCCGCCCAGGTTGCGCGCCATGCTGTAGAGCGCGGTGGCGTTCACGAGCTTGTCGCGCCGGATCGTGGCGAGCGTGAGCGTCGAGAGCGGCACGTAGATGAACCCCGCCGCGAACCCCTGGATGAAGCGCGGCAGGGCGAGCGCCCAGTAGTCCATCCCGAGCGTGAGCGTGGTCATCATGTAGAGGCTGGCCGCGTTCAGGAGACAGCCGAACGCCAGCATCGCGCGCTGATCGATGCGGGTCACGAGCCCCGAGGCGAAGAGCGAGAAGATGTTGCCGAGACCTCCGGGCGCCAGCACCAGGCCCGAGGTCCACGCGTCGTAGCCGAGCAGCTTCTGCGTGAAGATGGCGACCAGCAGCATGCCCGCGAACTGGCCGAAGCCGATGATGGTGCTGAGCGTGACCCCGGTGGCGAAGTTGCGATCCCTGAACACTCTGAGGTCCAGGATGGGCTCGCCGGCCGCCAGCTCGCGGATCAGGAAGGCGGCGATTGCGGCCACCGCGATGAGGGCCAGCGCGACGATCGTCGACGACGCGAACCAGTCGAGCCGCTCACCGCGGTCCAGGAAGAGCTGGAGGCATCCGAAGCCCACGACCATGAACGCCAGGCCCCACCAGTCGATCTTCAGCGAGCGCCGCAGGTACGGCGGGTCGAACAGAAACGCGCCGGCCATGATGAAGCCGACGATGCCGACCGGCAGGTTGATGTAGAAAATCCAGCGCCACGACCACTCGTCGGCGAGGTAGCCGCCCACGGTCGGCCCGAGGATCGGGCCGAGGATGAAGCCGACGCCCCACACGGCCATCGCGAGACCGCGCTGCTGGAACGGAAAGATTTCCCAGAGGATCGCCTGCGAGAGCGGAATGATCGGCCCGCCGCCGAGACCCTGGAAGATGCGGGCCACGATCAGCGTGGTCAGGTCCGGGGCGGCGCCCGAGACGAACGAGCTGAGCACGAAGACCGTCGCGCAGATCATGAAGAACCGCTTGCGGCCAAAGAGTCCGGTGAGCCACGCGGTGGCGGGGATGACCACGGCGTTGGCGGCCAGGTAGGAGGTGATGACCCACGACGCCTCGTCCAGTCCCGCCGACAGCGATCCCTGCAGGTGCGGGAGAATGACGTTGGTCACGCTGGTGTCGAGGATCTGCATGAAGGCCACCACCATGACCGTGAAGGTGATGGCCCACTTCCGCCCTGCGGAGATCGGGACTGCTTCGGGAGCCGGAGGCGTCATTGCCTGGCTCGGGTGGGCAACACGTCAGTCCAATCGATAGGCGCGGCGCGCGGTCCCGCTGAAGAGGTCCTTCTTTTCGTCGGCGGAGGTGTCGGCGGCGATCCGCTTGAGCGCGTTCCAGAGAGCGGCGTAGCCGATGCCCATCTTCTCGACCGGAAAATTGCTCTCGAACATGCACCGGCTCGCCCCGAAGCGCTCGATGCAAAACTCGATGTACGGCCGCCAGTGCGCCGCTAGCACCGCCGAGGACGGTGGCGCTGGGAGCGCGCCGTAATCGTACGCGGCCAGCCGCATCATCATGCCGCCGAGCTTCATGACCACGTTGGGGCAGGTGGCCAGCGCGGTGATCCCGGTCTTCCATGCCGTGAACACCTCGTCGCGCTTGCCCGCGTAGGGACCGTAGCCGAGCGGACCGCCCACGTGTCCCACGATGATGTTCGCGTCCGGCGCGGCGCGGGCGAGGTCGACGGCGTCGGCGAGCTGGGGATGGAAGACCCACGCGTCGAGCGACAGGCCGAGCGTGGTCAG
>Ga0307471_100001185_pt1 | contig 14125 bp, 13 predicted proteins | sample atmos_gasesAM3C__2_FD_204566 | JGI IMG/M metagenome (GOLD analysis project Ga0307471, IMG submission 204566) | Hardwood forest soil microbial communities from Morgan-Monroe State Forest, Indiana, United States - atmos_gasesAM3C_515 | ecosystem: Environmental > Terrestrial > Soil > Temperate... | reverse complement strand
TCTTGGCCTGGCCGCGGAGACCGAGCAGGATGAAGTTGTGACGCGATAAAATAGCGTTCACGATTTGCGGCACAACCGTGTCGTCGTAGCCGACGATGCCTGGGAACACGGGCTCTTTACTCCGAAGTCTCGCCACCAGGTTTTCGCGCAATTCATCCTTGACGCGCCGGTCCCGCAAACGTGGTTCAGAGAAAGGACTCTGGCGCAGCTCACCCAGAGTGCGAGGAAAACTCATGATGGGAACCCCCGAAAACAACTTGTGAGTGATTATACGCCGGTAAGGAGCACGGCCTTTTTTGCCGGGGCAGACGCGGGGAAGACTCAGCGAGCGTGACCGTTGCCGCCCGCCTTTTGACGAACCTGGACTGCTCGGCGTAGAGAGGGAAGGACGTTTTCGAAGTACGCAATGATGGTCCGCATGCGCTCGGCCTCGGATCGGAGCGTGAGCATCTTCTGTTTGAAATCGAGGTCAAGAGGCAGGGATCCGGCCAGATGGTAGGAAAGGGGTGAGTCGTCGCTATCGGGAAGATCCTGTTCCGCGTTGGCCAGCGCCAAGATCTGCTTGTGCAGGTCGAGGGCACGGGCGGTCTCGTCGGCAGTGGGGGGGTGAGGTTCGTCTGGGAGGTAGAGAATTTCGCCCCGCAAGAAGGCACGTTCCTGATTTAGCGAAAGTAATTCAAAGCGCTGCCGGCCTTGGGTAACGATATCCATGCGGCCGTCGTCATAGGTCTTGGTGACGGCAACGATTTCGGCTGTACATCCAACATCCGCCAAGCCTTCGCCCTGAACCCGGAGCACGCCGAATACCTTCTTTTCGTCCAGGCATTCGCCAATCATTTCCTTGTAGCGCGGTTCAAAAATGTGGAGCGGCAACGGGGTGCCGGGAAGAAGGACCAGATCCAGGGGGAATAGAGGGAGCAGGGAGCCCACGAAACCTCCACAACGAGCGCGTGGCTAAGATGATCGCATCGAAGATTGTACAGGGTGACCTTGACTTCTGACCGGGCGGCAACTAAAAGCCAGGAGATGGAAATCACCGGAAAAATCGCGGTCGTGACCGGGGCGTCGATGGGCATCGGCGAGGGCATCGCTAAGATATTCGCAGATCATGGGGCCAGCGTGGTGCTGTTGTCCCGAAACGATGGCCGCGCGGAAGCTGCCCGTGCCCGCGTAGGCCATCTTGAGCGGACCCTGGCGCTGTCGTGCGACGTGCGCAACCGCGAAGAGATTGACCGCGTCATCGGCCTGACGCTGCAACATTTCGGGCGTATCGACATTTGGGTCAACAACGCGGGCCACGGGCTGATCGATTCCGTGGCGCAGATGGATATGGCCGCGTGCCATGACTTGTTCGAGACGAATCTCTTCGGAACCCTGTTGGCGATGCAGGGGGTAATCCCAGTGATGAAGGCACAGGCTTCCGGCACGATCATCAACATTTCCAGTGTCGCGGGTCACCTGCCTTTGCCATACAGCGCAGCCTATTCGGGAAGTAAATTCGCCATGAATGCGATGGGAAAAGCGGCCCGGATCGAACTCAGAAAGCGGAATGTCAACGTGCTGACAGTCTGTCCGGGCTATGTGCAAACTGAATTCAGTGCAAATGCCGTGCGAGGCAGGGAACTGAAGAAGGTACGGCCAACCAGCGTGCGCGGCATCACCGTGGAGCGCGTGGCGCGCGCGACGCTGAAGGGGTATTGCAGGGGAAGAAGGGAAGTTGTCGTTCCCTGGACCATGAATCCGGTCATCAAGCTGTACCAGCTTTTCCCCGGGATGGTGGAGCGGGCGATGCTGCGACTCGCCAAGCCTACCGAGTAGCTTTATCCCAAATCGGCAAGCATCGCTTCCATCTCAGACTGCGCGTGCGCATTGGCGGTCCGCTTTGCGGACGCAATGCCGTTGGCCAGCATTTTTCGGGCCTCGTCGGTGCGATCGGCGCGAGCCAGAGTCTGCGCCGCCATGAAATATCCAGCGGTGTAGTCCGGATGAGCGGACAGAAGCTTGCTGAACTCCTCCAGGGCGACCTCAACGTTGCCCCGACTCGACTGCTCGAGCGCGAGGCCGTAACGAGCGAACGCATCGCTGGGGTTCTGGGAAAGAATCTCTTGGAGCATTGCCACGCGGTCCATGGGGTTTCTCGGCTCGGAAGTGTTGATGTTGGGAAAAACTAGATTACTACACCACTGGTCTGCGATTTTGCGCGACGCCTGAGACTGCTGATCGCGCTGACAAGTTCCTGATTCGCTGAGTACAATGTCTGCTCACATCCCCAAAGTGAAAGACCTTCATGAACGAACCTGATGAGCTGACGCCGCGTGCGGTGCACGAGTCGCAATCTGAGATGTCGGAAATTGTCTTGCCGAACGACGCCAATCCCTTGGGCGCCTTGCTGGGCGGACGTCTGATGCACTGGATCGATATGGCAGGGGCGATGGCTGCGCATCGCCACTCGCGAAGTTACGTGGTCACGGCGTCGGTGGATCACATCAACTTCCTGGTTCCTGTGCATGTTGGGTCGTGGGTCGTTTTACGGTCGTCGGTGAACCGCGTGTTCCGAAGCTCGATGGAAGTGGGGGTCAAGGTGTGGGTGGAAAACTACATTCAGGGCACGCGCCTGCACGTGGCGTCCGCTCACCTGACGTTCGTAGCCGTCGATGGCAAGGGTGGTCGGCTGCCGGTGGCGGCGGTAATTCCGGAGACGGAAGAGCAGCGGCGCCGATATGAGGATGCAGGCCGGCGCCGCCAGATTTGGCACGCCGAAACTGAGCGCCGCCAGAAAAGTAAGCGCCAATAGGCCAATTGATGTGATCTCCATCACATCCGGTATCTCGCCCAGCCCAGCATAATGCTCCGTTCGAGGAGCGAGACTGCGACTATGGATAGCGCCCTCCTGATTCACCGGCTGCACTTTGCGTTCACCGTTACCTTTCACTATCTATTTCCCCAATTGACGATGGGGCTGGCGCCTCTGATCGTGGTTCTCAAGACTCTGGCTCTTCGCCGCAACCACGAAATCTACAACCAGGCGGCACGATTCTGGACGCGTATCTTCGGCATCAACTTCGTGCTCGGGGTGGTGACTGGAATTCCCATGGAATTTCAGTTCGGGACGAACTGGTCCCATTTCTCCCGCTTCGCGGGAGGGGTGATCGGACAGACGCTGGGGATGGAGGGCATGTTTGCCTTCTTCCTGGAGTCCGCGTTTCTTGGGCTGTTTCTTTATGGCGAGAAACGGCTCAGCCCGAGGGCGCACTGGTGGTCGGCGGTGGCGGTGTTCCTGGGTTCGTGGTTGTCGGGGTTCTTCATTGTCGCGACCGACGCCTGGATGCAGCATCCCGTGGGGTACTCAACATCGGCTGATGGTTCGGTGCAACTGAGCAGCTTCTGGCAACTGGTGCTGAACCCTTGGGCCTGGTGGCAGTATGCCCACAACATGAGCGGCGCGGTGATCACGGGGTCGTTTGTGATGGCGTCGGTGGGAGCGTTCTACCTGCTGTGGGGTCAATTCCGGGAGCACGGTAGGGTTTTTGTCCGCGTTGGTGTTCTCGGCGGCGTGATTTTCTCGATTCTGCAACTGTTCCCGACGGGCGACGGGCAGGGGCGAATGATTGCCCAGAATCAGCCGGCTACCCTGGCGGCGATGGAGGCATTGTTCGAGGGAGGGCCGGGAGCGCCGTTGATCATCATGGGCCAGCCCAATGTGCCCGAAAAGAAGATTGACAATCCACTGGTCTTCCCCAAGATGCTTAGTTTCCTGACGTACCGGGCGTGGGAGGCGGAGGTGCGCGGGCTGAACGCATTTCCGCCGGACACGTGGCCCGACAACATTCCGCTGCTCTACTACAGCTATCACATCATGGTAGGTCTGGGGACGGTCTTCATCGCGGTGATGCTGGTGGCGGCCGTGCTTTTGTGGCGGGGCAAGCTGTTCGACGCGAACTGGATGCTCTGGATGCTTTTGCTCAGCCTGCCGTTCCCCTACATTGCCAACACAGCGGGATGGATGACGGCCGAGATTGGTCGCCAGCCCTGGCTGGTCTATGGCCTGATGCGGACGGCGGACGGCTATTCCAAGATGGTGTCGGCGGGGAATGGCATGTTTACTTTGCTCGGCTTTCTGGGGATGTATACGGTGCTGGGGATTCTGTTCATCTTCCTGGTGCGGCGCGAGATTGAAAACGGTCCGGTCAAGTCGCCTGGGACCGCTCACTAGAGGTCTTCGATGGAAACAGTGTGGTTCGTCATTGTCGCTGTCATGATCGCGGCCTACGTAGTGCTCGACGGGTTTGACCTGGGGGCGGGCATCATCTACCTGCTGGTCGGCAAGACCAACGAGGATCGGCGCCAGGTGTTGCGGTCGATCGGGCCGGTGTGGGATGGGAACGAAGTCTGGCTGCTGGCCGCCGGGGGAACTCTTTACTTCGCATATCCCCAGCTTTACGCGTCGGCGTTCAGTGGATTCTATCTCCCGCTCATGATGGTGCTGTGGTTGCTTATGCTGCGGGGCATCGGGATCGAGCTGCGCGCGCACATGGAGAACCGGGTCTGGCTCGGTTTCTTCGACGCGGTGTTCTGTGTTTCCAGCGCGCTACTGGCGATCTTCTTCGGGGCCGCTTTGGGGAACGTGATCCGGGGTGTGCCTCTGGGCGGGGACCATTATTTTTTCGAGCCGCTGTGGACAAATTTCCAGCTGGGGCCGCACCCAGGGATTCTTGACTGGTACACAGTGATGGCGGGAGTCGTGGCCCTGGTGACCCTGACCGCGCATGGCGCGCTTTACGTTTCGCTCAAGACCGATGGCGAACTCAGCCAGCGAGCGCGCAAAACGGCCATGGTCGTCTGGCCCGCGCAGCTGGCATTGACGTTGATCAGCTTGATTGCGACCTGGTTCGTGCGGCCGTCGATCAAGGCGAACTATCTCGCGTATCCGATTGGGTTCCTGATCCCGACCGTGGTGTTCGGCAGCCTGGTGCTGATGTCATTGTGGACGCGAAAAGGGAAGGAATTGCACGCCTTTCTAGCTTCCTGTGTCTACATCACCGGGATGCTGGTGGGTGCGGTCTTTGCGCTCTACCCGGTGGTGCTGCCTGCCAGCACCGATCCCAGCAACAGCCTGACCATTTACAACGCTGCGGCGGGGCATCACGGCTTGAGCGTCGGCTTGGTGTGGTGGACGCTGGGAATGATTCTCTCCGTGGGTTACTTCGTCTTCATCTACCGGATGTTCCGGGGCAAAGTGCAACTCGAAGGCGGTGGCTACTGAGTTTGCGGGCGGAAGCGCCTGCGTTTTCGACTCACGGCTGGTAGATTAGTGGCCGTGTCTCGCCTCAAGAACAAGATAGCCCTCATTACCGGCGCCGGCACCGGCATCGGTCGCGCGATTGCGCTCGCCTTGGCGCGGGAAGGTGCAGAAATCGCGCTGGTTGGGCGGCGCGAGGAACCCCTCGAGGCGGTCGCGAAAGAGGCAGGCGGTTCACCGCTGGTGCTGGCCGCAGACGTCTCAAGACAGGGCGAAATCGATCGCATTCTTGCGGAAACCACGACTCGGCTTGGCGGGCTCAACGTGTTGGTGAACAACGCCGGAATCTTACACATCGGCACAGCGGAGCAGATTACCGAAGAGCAATGGGACGAAACGTTCGGTATCAATGTGCGCGGCCTGTGGCTCCTTTCGCGTGCAGTCCTGCCATATATGCGCAAGGCGGGCGGAGGCTCGATCATTAACGTTGCGTCTGTGCTCGGAATCAACGGCGCGCGTAACCGTGCGTCGTACGCGCCTTCGAAGGGCGCGACAATTCTGCTTACGAAGTGTATGGCCATCGATCATGGCCACGAAAAGATCCGGGTCAACGCAATCTGCCCGTCCTTTGTCGAAACCGATCTGACAGCAGAAGTCATGCGGAAGGCCGCCGATGCGGACGCGGTGCGGCGGGAGCGGATATCGGTGCATCCCGCCGGCCGACTGGGCCAGCCGGAAGACATTGCCGGGATGGCCGTCTACCTTGCCAGTGACGAGTCTGCGTGGGTAACGGGCGCTGCCCTGGCGGTGGATGGTGGCTATCTCGCGGTGTAGGGGTGGCGGGTGTCGATTCGCTAGGCGAAGGCTTGCATGAGCGACGACAGGGGTTCGTCACCTGCACGTGTGACACGCTTGTATAATCAGAGTTTAGGCCTTCTCCAACGGTCGGTCTGGAAGGTGATCCCTTGAGCCACATGCACGCGCAGCCAGGTCAGCAGCCTCCGTCACCGCAACCATTGCCCGGCGTTACCAACATCATCGCGGTTGGCTCCGGCAAGGGCGGGGTCGGGAAGACCACTCTCTCGGTGAATCTCGCGGTAGCGCTGGGAAAGCTGGGGTACAAAGTTGGCCTGCTGGACGCGGATGTGTACGGTCCCAATGTTCCCCTGATGCTGGGCACGAACGCGCAGCCGAAGGCCACCGGTAAGGAACGGATCGAGCCGATTCACGCCTTCGGACTGAAGGTCATCTCAGTCGGACTTTTGAACCCGGGTGACAAGCCCATCATCTGGCGCGGCCCGATGTTACACCAGATCATCCGGCAGTTCCTGGGTTCGGTGGAGTGGGGAGAACTCGACTACCTGGTTATCGACCTGCCCCCAGGGACGGGGGATGTGGCCTTGTCGCTCATTCAGACCGTGCCGCTCACGGGTGCGGTCGTCGTCTCCACACCGTCGGATGTCTCGTTGCAGGATGGACGCAAGGCCATCGAGATGTTCCGCCAGATGAAAGTGGACCTGATTGGCGTGGTCGAGAATATGAGCTTCTTCGTCTGCCCACACTGCAGCCATGAGATTGATATTTTCTCCCGCGGGGGCGCGGAAAGAACCGCGCAGCAGTTCGGTGTGGCCTTTCTGGGCGCGATCCAGTTGGATCCCGAGCTTCGGAAGTCGGGCGACACGGGGAATCCGGCCGTGCTCCAAGGGGAGAACTCGCCGCACGCCAAATCGCTTTTCGAGTTCACCCGAAGAGTGATCGCACGGGTGGACGAGATTCGGGCGGGCGCAGCCGAGCCTGTGATCCAGATTCAGTAGGGCGCCTTCGCGACACGTGGTATGCGGATCACGCTGTTCCGGAGAAGCGATCCAGTCTCCAGCAAGGTTCCCGTTCTCGTTCCTCCAGCACCATTCTGGCGACCATCTCGCCGAATGCGGGTCCATGCTTGAAGCCATGTCCTGATCCTCCGCCCAACAACCACACATTTTCGGCCGCGGGATGACGATCGATCAAGAAATGGCTGTCGGGAGTCTGTTCGTATTGGCAGACCCGAGTTTCGACCAATGGCGCATCCCTCATCCCGGGGAAGCGGAATGCCATGTAGTCCCGAGCCAATCGCAGGCGTTCTTCGTCGATAACGCGCTCGCCAGTGGTGGGATCGAAGGCGGGCCCACGCGTGTCGTCGGCGATCTTGAATCCGCGACCCTCGTTGCCCGGGATCCCATACATGAAGCGGCCGCGATGATCGGCCCAAACTGGCAAGTGCTGTTCATCGAAGCGGGGATCGCCGGGCGGAGGGCCGAAGAAGTACACGTCCTGTTTGGTCGAGTGAATCTTGCTGCCGATGGCTTGAGGAAAGAGCCGGCCCATCCAGGGCCCGCAGGCGAAGACGTAGCGGTCGGCTTTGAGTTTCGAGCGGTCCAAAAGAGTGACAGTCTTCCAGGGGCCCGACTCCAAGCTGTCTGCGAGTACGGCGGCCTGGAGATACATTCCGCCTTCGGCGATGAATCCCTCGACCACTCTGCGACACGAGACTCGCGCGGTCAGGAATCCACTGTCGGGCTCGAAGACTCCCCACTCGACCCCTTCAAAATTAACTTGTGGCCAGCGCTTGGTCAGCTCGCGAGTCGACAGACCTTGAAATGGGATATTGGCATCTTTCAGTTGTTCGATCGAACCGCGTTCCCAAGTGTCGTCGCCACTGGCCGCCATCCAAAGGACTCCGATGCGATGGAGAAATTGGATTTGCCACCGGCGCTCGTTCTCACGCCACAACTTCAGGGCGCGGGCCGCCATTGCGGTGTAGGGCTGATCGGGTCCATAGGTGCCGCGGATGACTCGCGTTTCGCCGCCTGAGGAGGCTCGGGAATTGCCCGGTCCCCAGGCGTCAATTAGGGTGACCTTAGCACCTCGGCGCAAGAGATAGAGGGCAGTCCATCCGCCAAACGCGCCAGCACCGATCACCGCCACGTGCAGTTTTCGTTTCACGATAGTCTTGAGCCTGAGCGCGGAATACGAGCGGCTTGCCAGCATATCGCAAATGACTCTGTTAGAAGGGGAAAGGAGCTAACGGACGGTCTAGCTCTCGACCGATCAATACTTGACAGTGATTCGCTCAAGTTCCTAGAATCGACTGGCAGGCATTCGTCCTGAATCGTTATCTAAGTTTATGCATCTAAAGTGGTTAGGACATAGATCTGGCAGAGGCTGCGAAAGGTGACTTCCGGCCTCCCGCGCAAGGTGATACAAGAAGAAGGATGATGACGCCGTCTGGATCAATTGGTCATCGGGAACGCGAAATTCTTACCGCCATCGTGGAGACATTCATCGCTACGGGTGAGCCGGTGGGGTCGCGCGTTCTGTCGCGCTCGAACCCGGAGGGCCTGAGCGCGGCTACGATTCGCAACGTGATGGCTGACCTTTCCGATGCCGGGTATCTGGAACAGCCCCACACTTCGGCGGGGCGTATCCCGACGACCGAGGCGTACCGTTATTACGTGGAGCAGATCAGCGGCGAGGCGCACCTGTCGCACGAGGACGAGAACATCATCCATGATTCGCTGACCGGCATCACCGACGTCCAGGAGTTCATGGAGCGGACGTCGCGCGTGCTCTCGCTGGTTTCCCGCAACGTAGGAGTGGCGATCGCGGCCACTGGCCCGAAGAACGCGCTGGAGCACGTGTATTTTTCTCGACTCGCCGATCAGAAAGTGCTGGCGGTGGTGGTTACGCGGTCGGGATTGGTGCGGGATCGCGTGTTGCGTCTGGACATTTCGCAAGTGGACCTGGATGTGGCCGCGCGCTATATCAACGAGAACTTCCGCGGCTGGACCATGGATAGCTTGCGCGCCGAGCTGCAGCACCGCATCGAACAGGAGCGTAGCGAGTACGACCGCCTGATGCAGTCGCTTGAGCAGCTCTACAAACAGGGAGCTCTTACCGCCGAACCGGGTACCGAGGCGGTCTTCGTGGAGGGGGCATCCAACCTGGTCGCCAACGAGCAGGATCGGCAACGTCTACAAGACATGCTGAAGACGCTGGAAGAGAAGGGGAAGATTGTCAAACTATTGAGCGCCTACCTTGACACCAAGCAAGAGGCAGTGCGGGTGGTGATTGGGCTGGATGAGGCGCTACCCTCTATGAGCAACTTCGTGCTGATCGGTGCGCCTGCGCGCGTAGGCAATGAGGTGATGGGATCGCTCGCGGTGATCGGACCAACCCGCATCGACTACCAGCACACAATGACCGCCGTTTCGTACATCGCGCGGCTCTTCGACAAGATCCTCAACGAATCAGAATAGGTAGTCTTATGGCAAAGACAAACGGAAAGTCACAGGTAGATCCGCACGAGCTCGATCTCGAGCACGAACTTCCCGCCTCCGATGAAGGAGACGAAGGCGGGGGCCCGTCCGCAAATATGTCTGAAGTCGCAGCTGCAACGGATACCGAACTGCAGAAGCTCAAAGTCGAGAGGGACACGCTGCTGGACCGGCTGGCAAGGCTGCAGGCGGAGTTTGAAAACGCACGCAAGCGTGCCGCCCGCGAGCAGCAGGAATTTCGGGATTTCGCAACCGCGGACGCCATCAAAGCGCTCCTGCCTGCCATCGACAGCTTCGAACGGGCCCTGCAAGCCCCGGCGACCCAGCTGAGCGAGTTCCGGGGCGGAGTCGAACTTATTTACAAGCAGTTGCAGGACGCGCTCGCCAAGCTTGGGGTTCGAGCTGTGCCGGCTAGGGGCGAGGTTTTTGACCCCCACGTGCACGAAGCGATCGAGATGGTCGAGACCACCGAGGTCCCTGACCACCAGGTGATCGATGAACTGCAGCGCGGTTATAAGCTCAAAGATCGACTCCTGCGCCCGGCGATGGTGAGGGTTGCCAGGAATTCCAAGCACTGATCGTCACAACGGTCTAGGACAAGCAGGGGAGAAAGCCATTCTGACCAGTAACGGCAAACGCGACTACTACGAGGTACTGGGTGTCACGCGCACCTGCACAGAGCAGGAGGTGAAGAGCGCGTATCGCAAGCTTGCGATGCAGTACCACCCGGACCGTAACCCGAACAATCCCGACGCGGAAGAAAAATTCAGGGAAGTTACTGAAGCCTATGCCGTCCTGATCGACGGCGAAAAGCGCTCGATGTACGACCGCTTCGGACACGCGGGCGTGGCGAGTTCTGCTGGAGGCGGGGCCGGAGGATTCGATCCCAATGCCTTCCAGGACCTCAGCGACATTTTTGGCGAGTTCTTCGGCTTCGGCGATATATTCGGCGGCGCAGCGGGCGGCGGCCGTCGCCGCTCGCGCGCGCAACGTGGTCCGGATCTTCGGGAAGATCTGACGCTTCAGTTCGAAGAGGCCGTGTTTGGCACGGAAACCGAGGTCGCGGTACGCCGGCACGAAGCTTGCGAAGATTGTTCCGGTTCCGGGGCCGCGCCGGGAAAGTCTGCGGTCTCCTGCCGCTCGTGCCAGGGCAGAGGGCAAGTGCGTTATCAGCAAGGATTTTTCTCCATGGCCCGTACCTGCCCAACCTGTCAGGGAGTGGGGAGCGTCATCACCGATCCCTGCCCCAAGTGCAAGGGCGAGGGCAGGGTACTGCGGCAGCGAACCGTGGAAGCAAAAGTCCCAGCAGGTGTCGAAGACGGGACTCGTATCCGATTCACGGGATACGGCGACGCGGGAGCTTTTGGAGGGCCGGCGGGCGATCTCTACGTGGTTTTGCACGTAAAGGAGCATGCATTCTTCGCGCGCGAAGGCAACGACCTGCACTGCGTGATCCCGATTTCCTTTACGCAAGCGGCTCTGGGTACTGAGATTCGAGTGCCTACCCTGGAGGGAGACCAAGCTCTGAAAATTCCCGAAGGCACGCAGTCGGGCACGACCTTCCGCCTGAAGAATAAGGGTGTACCGGTGCTCAACAGCCGCGGGAAGGGCGACCTGTTCGTGGAGATTCGGGTGCAGACACCGGGCAAGCTGAACAAGCGCCAGCGAGAACTGCTGCAGGAACTCGACGGGCTGACGCATGTGGAGAACAAGCCGCAGCGTAGCACTCTGGTGGAGAAGATGAAGGACATCTTCGGATAGCGGACCGGTTGTCAAAGCGGCACCTGGCGCCCATGCCAGCTTACCGCGCGCCTAGTCTCGACCCGTCTTCCGATTCCCAACTCATGACCCGCCGCCGCTGGATCGCCGACGAATTTTCTGGGAATCACGCTGCCCTGGTGGGAGCGCACGCGGAACATCTTGTGCGAGTGCTGCGGGCACGTGTCGGGCAGGAATTCGATATCGCTACCGGGGCCACGGTACGCCCGGGCCGTATCACCAAGGTGACGGACCAGCGTGTCGAATTCGAGCTGGGCGACGAGAAGCCGCCGGTAGAAGTCCCGAACATCACCCTCCTGCTGGCAATCTTCAAGTTTGACCGGATGGAATGGGCCATCGAGAAGTGCACGGAACTGGGAGTGTCTCGCATCATCCCCTTGCAGGCGCAAAGGACCGACGCTCACCTGGCGGCGACTGCTAGCAAACGCGTGGAACGCTGGGAGCGCATCGTGCGCCAGGCGGCTGAACAATCCCGTCGCACGACGCCTCCCGAGGTGCTGCTGCCGCTAAGACTCAACGGGGCGTTGGCGTTGACGGCCTCTACCCGAATCTTGCTGGCTGAGTCGGAGCGACAATTTGCGCTCAAGGAGGCACTGCAGTCGCAAGCACCCGTCAAAGACTTGCTGCTCGCTGTTGGTCCTGAAGGTGGTTGGACCGAAGAGGAACTCGCTCTGTTCTCGGAAGCCGGTTGGAGGGCTGCTTCGCTGGGAAGGACCATTCTGCGAGCTGAGACCGCGGCCATTGCCGCCACGGCCATCGCTGTCTCCGAGTTGTCTGCATAAGACACAGATTCGCACCGGGACATCCACAACTACCTCTGCTATGCTCCGGTCAATGGCGTCGAAGTCCACGTCCCGTTCCAGTTTGATCACTCCTGACCAGCGCCAGCGCGAAGCTATCGAGCATGTTTCGGGGCCTATGCTGGTCGTTGCCGGCGCGGGCACGGGCAAAACGACAGTTCTAACCCGCCGAATCTCTGGTCTCATCCGGGAAGGTAATGCACGCCCGAGTGAAATCCTTGCCTTGACCTATACCGACAACGCCGCACGGGAAATGCGCGATCGGGTACAGGCAGAGCTGCGGGGGACGGATGTTTCCGGGCTGCGCGCCACGACCTTTCATGCCTACTGCTTCGAACTCCTGAAAGCGAACGGTAAGGGTTTCGACCTGCTGGACGACAAGGACCTGTGGATCTTCCTGCGTAAGCGCCTGCGCGACCTTCATCTGAACTACTTTGTGCGTGCCGCGAACGTGGCCCAGTTCCTCGACGATCTGCTCGACTTCATGCGGCGCTGTCACGACGAACTGGTGGGTCCAGAGAGGTATGCCGAGTACGTACAGCGCCTCGAGCGCGGCGAACTACCCATTCCACGCGTAACCAAGTCCAAAGACGCCGACTCCGTCACCGATGAAGGGACCCTTGGCCGGTGTCGCGAAATCGCTGCCGTTTTCGCAACCGTGGAACGGATGCTGCAGGACGCGAATCTTGGCACCTTCAGCCACATGATCACGCGCGCGTTCGCGTTGCTTCAGCAGGATGCGTCGTTGTTGGCACGGGAGCAGCAGCGGGCGCGCTTCATACTGGTTGATGAATTCCAGGACGCCAACTTTGCCCAGGTCAAGATCCTGTCGTCCCTGGCGGGCGAAGAGCGCAACGTTTTCGCGGTTGGGGACCCCGACCAGGCCATCTACCGCTTTCGTGGTGCCTCCAGCGCTGCGTTTGGACTGTTTGACCGGCATTTTCCCAACGCGAAGCTGGTTGTGCTCGAAAAGAACCAGCGCTCGACCACGCCCATCTTGCAGTGTTCGTTTGCGTTGATCGACAGGAACCCTCCGGTCTTCCCCACGGATGCGCGATCAGTCGGGGGCAAAGCCTCACTCCCTGCCTACCGGCGCTCGCCCTTGAAGTCAGCGCGCGAGGACAGAGCGCTTGCGGAAGGGAAGCCGTTACCCAGCGTCCCAGTCGAGATTGTTCCGCTCGCTGCCAAGGACTTTGAGTCGGCCGACATTGTCTCGATGATCGAAGAGAAACGCCGGCGGGTCCGCGCTCGCTGGAGCGACTTTGCGGTGCTCTACCGCTCCCATTTCCATCGTGACGAGGTCGCGCGCGAACTTGGGGAAAAGGGCATCCCTTTCATCATTGAGAACATGGACGTGGTGGATACACCCGAGGTGCGCGATCTGGTCGCGTGCCTGGGTGCGGTTGACTCTGCTGGGGATGCAGCCAGCCTCCTGCGGGTCGCGGCGCTCCCGCGATTCAGTATTGATCCCGAGAGGTTCCGCGCCGCGATGCGTGCGATCCCTCGCGATCAGCCCGAGGGCCGACATGTGACCATGGCGTCGCTGTTGAGCCAGATCGAAGGCGGCCCCGCGGTGCTCGGTGTCCTCCAGAAGACCAGGGATGAGATACGCCGGATCGGTGCCAAGAGTCGAGCTGCGCTAGATATTATTGTGCGCGAGTTCGGTTTCGACCTAGACTCGCCGCCGCTGGAAGCCGTCCTTAAGTTCGTGCAGGACTGGGAGAAAAAGCCGCTCACCCGGACAGGGGACATCGGGGAACTGCTTGACTACTTGCGCTACTTCCACGAGGCGCGCGGTGCGGTATGCCTGCAATCCAGGGAGCAGGATGCGGTGCATCTCATGACCGCTCACGCTGCCAAGGGACTCGAGTTCTCCCACGTTTTTGTCATCCGGGCGACCTCGAATTCCTTTCCGTCGTCCTACAAGGAACCGCTGGTCGACTTTCCACAGGACCTGCGTGACCCCGATTCCCTCGGGGAAGGGGATGGCA
>Ga0307471_100001184_pt1 | contig 14130 bp, 14 predicted proteins | sample atmos_gasesAM3C__2_FD_204566 | JGI IMG/M metagenome (GOLD analysis project Ga0307471, IMG submission 204566) | Hardwood forest soil microbial communities from Morgan-Monroe State Forest, Indiana, United States - atmos_gasesAM3C_515 | ecosystem: Environmental > Terrestrial > Soil > Temperate... | reverse complement strand
GCGAATACGCGCAGCGGGCCGCCCGTGGGGTTCGTTTCCAGGATCGCGGCGCGCAAAGTTTCGGCCGTCGACGCGTCGATGTCCGTCGCATTTCCTTCGGAGCCGACCGAGATATACAACGCGCGCCCGTCGTCGGAGAAGGCGAGGTCCCTCGTCCAGTGCCCGTTCGATCCCCCAGGCGCGAGTCGAGAGAGGATCGTTTCCGCCGGCCCGCGCGCGTGCAGATCGCCGTTCGCATACGCAAAACGCACAACCGAGTCGGCGTTCGCCACGTACACGAAGTCGGGATCCGGACCGGGCGGGTAGAACGCGATGCCGAACGGCGACGCCAGACCGCTGGCGAACGTCTCGACGCGCGGCGATTTCTCGCCGGGAACGTCGCGAAGAATCTTGATGAGGCCTGAATAGCTGTCGGTGAGGAAGATGTCGCCGTTCGGCGCACGTTTGAGGTAGCGCGGCCCGTAGATGCCGGTCACGTACGGCTCGATCGTGAATCCTCGTGGAACCTGTGGCCACGCCGTGGGAAGGGCCGGTCGGTAATCCCACTCGAGCGGCGGCGAGTACGGGCGCGGAAGATCAGCGATGGTGATGTGCCGGGCGGTGCCGGGCGCTTCGGTGCGGTAGTCGAAGAACGGGGCTTCGGGGTTGCGCTCCTGAAGAAACGCCACGGTCGTCCAACCCGCGACGCCTGCCGCGACGACGATCATCGCGCCCCGGCCAGCAACACGCCGGTTCATGCGCCCCAATATACATCACGCGAAACGGCAGAGGTCCGACGCCGGACGGCGGATCAGCGGCGTTGCGTCAACGGCTGATCGCCGCAGTGCCGCTGACGGTACTTCTCGAGCATCTGCTGCGCCGCGTCCGTGAACTCGAGCCCGACGCGGTAGTGCGGTTCCGCCTGTATCTGCGGCTTCTCGAACAACGACCACGCGACCTGCGCGACGACGTTCAGCATGTCGCCCGTGTCGGGCAGCCCGATCTTGATCTTCTGTCCCGGTCGCAGCACCGGCAGCGACACGAGCTGAGCGCCGAGCACGGAGAAGTCGACCAGGTTCGCGCAGCCGCTTTCGATCACGACATCGAGCGAGTCCTTGACCAGGAATCGCGGGACGCGGCGGGTGCTGACGACTTCCGCGCGAACGGCGGGCGCCGCGACTTCCAAGGGTGCCGCCACGACCGGCTTCGACGGTGCCGACACCTGCACCTGCGATGGCGTCGCAGCCCGACCGCCGCTGCGCGGCGTCGTGATCCATCGCCCTTCGTGCTGGACGAGCAGCAGGGTCGTGCTGCCGGGCATGGCGAACTGCTCGAGTCGACCGACGAATTGCGCGCCGGAAGTCGTCTGGACGACCGCTGCATCGATCGCCACGATCTTGGGCCGATACGCGCGAATGCTCTCCATTGCGGATCCGAGATTGCTCGAGGCGAACAGCATCACGCGGCCGGGCAGGGACGCGCCGTCGCGGATCGCTGTCAGGTTGGCGGGATCGGCAACGACGAGTGAGATGTCGGAGGGCATCGACGCGTCGCGTAGCAACGCGAGTACCACGTGGTCAGGGTCCGATTTCCGCCTAGTTCCGAGCGGATCGGTGGCAGAACCCCGGTGCGGCGGCGTACGCGTGCCCAGGCCGATGTCGATTTGGTGATTCGCCGAACAATATCGAACTCCGGGACAATGTGCTCGCCTGCTGACTACACCGACGGTTAACCGGAATCCTGGTCTTCAGGTGCAGGTGTGGGCGCTCGTCAACGACCGCGCAGGGCGCCTGTGGACCGGCACCAACAGTCGTTACACACGACGAAGGATGGGCTGGACAACGACTTCGTGCGCGATTCAAGACAGCCGGCGGCCTCGTGTGGCGCAGGCTTTGGGCCTGCCCGCGGACGCCGGGCAGCCCTGAACGGCTGCGCAACCGCGATTTCGAGCGCGCCCCGCCGATCGAGCGGATAGCGCCTCGCGTCGGTTACCATCCGCCCTATGCCGTCGCACGCCGTGCTCGCCACCGTTGCCGACCAGCCGGGAATGCTGCACGCGGTCACGAAGGTGCTCGCCGCGCATCAGGCGAACATCAGCTACGTGGACATCGTCCGCCACCGCGATCGCGATCCGCAGATCTACGTCGAGTTCTCGACCGAGCGGCCGCTCGACCCGCTCGTCGCCGAGCTGCGCGAGATCGACGGCGTGAGATCGGTCGACCCGACCGCCTCGTTCGCGAAGATCTACGGCAAGCGGATCGTGATCATGGGCGGCGGCGCGCAGGTCGGCCAGGTCGCGCTCGGCGCGATCGCCGAAGCGGATCGCCACAACATCCGCGGCGAGCGGATCTCGGTCGACACGATTCCGCTCGTCGGCGAGCAGAACCTCGCGGCGGCCGTGCGCGCCGTCGTGCTGCTCCCGCGCGTTCGCCTGCTCGTCCTCGCCGGAGCGCTGATGGGCGGCGACATCACGAGAGCCGTCGAGGAAGTGCGCGCGCAGGGACTGCGCGTCATCTCGCTGAACATGGCCGGCAGCGTGCCCGACGCGGCCGATCTCGTCGTCTCCGATCCGGTGCAGGCGGGCGTGATGGCGGTGATGGCGATCGCCGACACAGCGCGGTTCGACATCCTCCGGCAGGACAAACGAAGGTATTGAAGGCGTTTCTTACAAAATTGCTTGACCGCTCAAGGCATACAGATCAGAGGGCCGCGTTCTATTTCGGCACGCGCCCGAACGATTGCGCGGCGCCGCGCCTCCCCGCGTAACTATTAGATACTGCATCAATTACGGTCGATTCGGCGGAGTGGCGAGCCTCTTGCGCTTTCAGTGCAGCGGAGAAAGCGAGGTCCGACCGATGAAGCTGCTGAATCGCGCGTTGATGACAGGTGTGGCGGTGATGCTCACCACGACCGCGACCGCCGTCGCCGCACAGGATTCTTCGCTCGTGATTTCCAGCGCGGTGCACGACGCCGACCACGATCGTCTGTGCATCAAGGGTCAGAACTTCGGGACGCCGGCGAAGAACGGCACGGTCGCCGCGCCGTACGTCATGATCGATTGGGTGCCGACGACGGTGCTGAGCGCGACGGCGTCGCAGGTCGACGTCGCGTTGTCGCGCACGTTCCCGCCAGGATCGTATCTGCTGACTGTTGCGCGAGGAAATGGCCAGGGCCAAGTGAGCTCGTTCATCGTGACGCTTGGCGAGCACGGGCCAGCCGGCCCGCAAGGTCCCACCGGCGAGCCGGGAGTGACAGGCCCGCAGGGCCCGCCCGGACAGCAGGGACCGCAAGGCGGCGCCGGTCCTCAAGGCGCAGTCGGACAGACCGGGCCCGCAGGCGCGGTCGGAGGCATCGGACCGGCAGGCCCGGCCGGTGCGGTTGGCGCCGCAGGGCCGCAAGGGCCGGCAGGTCCGCAGGGACTCGCTGGACCCGTCGGCGCTGTTGGCGCTGTCGGGCCCGCAGGACCCGCGGGCCCCGCAGGACCAGTGGGACCTGAAGGACCAGTCGGACCCGGCGGGCCAACGGGTGCGGTTGGACCTGCAGGCCCGCAAGGATCTGCGGGGCCCGCTGGTAATGCCGGACCGTCAGGACCCGTGGGACCTGCCGGTGCCGTTGGAGCGGCAGGACCCGTGGGACCTGCTGGTGCCGTTGGAGCGGCAGGACCCGTGGGACCTGCTGGTGCCGTTGGAGCGGCAGGACCCGCGGGTGCGACCGGACCGGCAGGGCCGATCGGACCCGCCGGCCCGACAGGCGCGCAGGGCGCGCCGGGCGTGAGCGGGTACGAAGTCGTCACGGCAACGGCGCGTTCAGCCAATCTCGGCAACGCCGAGTTGCTCAGCGCCCGCGCGACGTGCCCGACCGGCAAGCGTCCGCTCGGCGGCGGCGTGCAGTCGGTGAACGCGCTGCACTACCCGACGGTCGATTCGTCGTATCCGGATCCGGTAACGCCCGGCTGGGTCGGCGAGATCCGCAACGGCGCGTTCGCGTCGGCGGGCGCGACCGACATCGTCGTCTACGCGATCTGCGCGAACGTGCAGTAACAAATAAGAGCGCGTTGCAAACGCGCCTCAATCGGTCGCATCGATCGGCGCCCGAGCGGCGGACGCAGGCGCAGTCCGTCCTCGGGCGCGCGCGCAGGTATACTTGCGCGTCTCCGCCTCTCGATGGTTTTCAACTCCCTGTTCTTTTTCCTGACGCTCATCCCTCTTCTCGCGATCTACTTTTCAATTCGAGAGAAGCGTCCAAAGGCCGCGAAAGTCCTGCTGCTGGTCTACAGCTGGACCTTCTACGGCACGTGGAATCCGGCGTTTCTCACGCTGCTCATCGGCTCCACGGTCCTCGACTACTGGGTTGCGCGCGCGCTGGAAGCGTGGCCGTCGTACAAGCGGCGGCTGCTGATTCTCAGCCTCGCGATCGAATTCGGCCTGCTCGGGTTCTTCAAGTACTACAACTTCTTCATCGCGACGACGGCGTCCGCGCTGCGGGCGGCGGGACTCGTGTGGACGCCTCCGCTGCTGCAGATCCTGTTGCCGATCGGCATCTCGTTCTACACGTTCCACTGCGTCTCGTACACGGTGGACGTCTATCGCGGCAGGGTGCGGGCCGAGCGGAGCTTTCTCGACGTCGCGTTGTTCGTCGCGTTCTTTCCGCAGCTGGTCGCCGGCCCGATTCTCCGGGCCGGTCACTTCCTTCCGCAGCTGCACGAGACGCGCGCGATCCGGTGGAAGGACATCGCCGACGGGCTGATGCTCGTCCTCTTCGGGCTCTTCCTCAAGGTGGTGATCGCCGACAACATCGCCGCTCGCGTCGATTTCCTGTTCGACAACTGGCGCGCGATCGGGCTCCTTGCGACGTGGGGCGCCGCGATCCTGTTCGGCGTGCAGATCTACATGGACTTCAACGGCTACTCGCTGATCGCGATCGGCCTCGGCCAGATTCTCGGGTATCACATTCCGATCAACTTCAACGCGCCGTACGGCGCGGCGGGCTTCTCCGATTTCTGGCGCCGCTGGCACATCTCGCTGTCGACGTGGCTGCGCGACTACCTGTACATACCGCTCGGGGGCAATCGGCGTGGAGACGCGCGGACGTATGCGAACCTCGCCATCACCATGCTGCTGGGTGGCCTGTGGCACGGCGCCAGCGTGCTGTTCGTCATCTGGGGCGCGATGCACGGGGCCTACCTGTGCATCGAGCGGTTCGTGCAGGAGACGATCGCGCCTCGAGTCGGCGTCCGTCCCGTCTTCACGTCCGCCGCGCTCATCGTGGTGACCTATCTGACGGTGTCCATCACCTGGGTGCCGTTCCGATCGCGGACGACGGAACAGTGCGTGGGCATGCTGTTGCGGATGTTCCGCGGCAGCCTGACCTACGATGCGGCGCTCGAGCGCGACTACGCGATCGCGCTCGCCGTCTTCGCGTGCCACTGTCTCTCGCGGCGCTACGATTTCATCGCCTACGCGCAGCGGCACGGCGCGATCCGCTTCGCATCGGTGCTGGTGTTCGTGCTGCTGCTGTATTTCTATGCGGGCGAGCGTTCGGAGTTCATCTACTTTCAGTTCTGACCAGCCGCCATGCGCGCCATCGCCCTTGCCGTCATCGTCAGCGCCGTCGCGATCGGCGGGGTCGAGCGGCTCTATCGTGCCGCAGGAGGCCTGCCGTCGGTCGTGCCCGGCCTGACGCGCATCGAGTTTCAATGGAAGATCCAGCAGACGCTCGGACGCGCGCACGTCGCGTACGTCGTCGGAGACAGCCGCGCCGGCTGGGGGTTTGCCGAACGGGTCTTCAATCGCGAGTACGCGCGCCTCGGATCAGCGCATGACGTCCGCGCCGTCAACGCGGGGTTGGCCGCATCGTCCATAACAGCCGACATCAAGTACGTGCTCGACTCGCGCGCCGGCGGACGGCCGCAGGCTCTGGTCGTGAACTACAGCCCGGTCGGCTGTTACCAGTTCGTCTACGCGCCGGGACCGCCGATTCCGGGCCTGAAGATCCAGGACGTCCTCGACGATCATCTCGACAGCCTGTTGGCCGAGCGGCTGTGGACGCGGGCTCGCGGACGAGCGGCGTCCGAGCAGATTGCGTTGTATCGACGGCAACACGCCGTATCGCCCGTGACCAACTGGGTGCGTCGCACCGTGGACGCCGATGGCTTCGTCAACGGAACACTGGCCACGAACACGGGCGTCCCGGTCGACAACCCCGCCACGCAACTGCTCTACTTCACGCAGTTCATCGCGGCAGCGCAATCGGACCCGTCAGCGCCGCGGCGTCGCCGCGACGACTTCACCAGCATGATCCGTGAGGCGCTGGGCGCGGGCTGGACCGTCGTCCTTGTCCGGTTTCCGATCGGCCCGCGGATGCGGGATCTGGAAGAGACGCTGCCGGCAGATCTGCGTCCCGACGCCGTTGCGCTCGCGAGCGGCGTGCCGCTGCTCGATTACACCGCGGACGCACGCACCGCCTGGTTCTCGACGTTGGACGAATCTCACCTGACGCCGGACGCCGCGCGCGCGCTGGCGCCCATCCTCGCGCGCGACCTGTATCGTTTTCTCCAGTGAGCGCGCGCTATTCGAGCAAGAGCGGTTCGCCGCGCTCTTCCGTCATCGGCACGAGATGGCGATCGTGCATGATGGCGCGCGCGCACGCGTTCCACCGGAGCAGCGGATCGTCGTTCCCGGCCGCGCGCAGCGCCTCGGCTTTCTCGTACCAGTTCATCGCGTCGCGCAGCCACTCGTAGATCTGCGCGCCGGCGCCCGGCGTGCCCTGCCGCAGCTGCGCTCGCGCGCGGCGCTCGTAGACGATGCCGGTGTAGTACGCGCGTTCGTAGTCGTCGCGCAGCCGCGCGACGGCGGCCATCGCGTCGCCGACGCGTGACGTGTCCTCGTGGAACTGGTCGGTGAGCGCCAGCAGCAGCATCACGAGCGCTTCCTGGTTGGCCGGCTCGACCTCGAGCACGTCGAGGCAGATGCTCTCGGCTTCGCCCGGCTCGTTCAGCAGGCGGTAGCGTTCGGCCTTCGCGAGCGTCCGTGGCACGGCCTGCGGCGACACGGCTTTCAGTTCGAACTCCATGGCAACCTCCCACACGCCCGTGTCACGAACGGAACACCCTCAGCAGCTTGACGACCGGATCGTAGAGCTGATCGATCACGCGCTCCTTCAGCGGGATGATCGCGTTGTCGGTGATCGCGATGTTCTCCGGGCACACCTTGGTGCAGCACTTCGTGATGTTGCAGTAGCCGACGCCGTGCGCGTGCTTCAAGTCGCGCGCGCGGTTCTCGGTGTCGAGCGGGTTCATCTCGAGCGCCGCCGCGTAGACCAGATGCCGCGGGCCGACGAACCGATCGAACATGGCGTGGTCGCGCAGCACGTGGCAGACGTCCTGGCACAGGAAGCATTCGATGCACTTGCGGAATTCCTGGACGCGCTCGACGTCCACTTGTGCCATGCGCCAGCTGCCGTCCGGCGCATCCGGCGGCCTCGGCGCGAACCGTTTGATGCTCTTCTTCGCGCGGAAGTTCCACGAGACATCGCTGACGAGATCGCGGATCGGAGGAAACGCCCGCATCGGCTCCACCTGCACCGGCTTCGACAGATCGAGCTGGTTGAGCCGCGTCATGCACATCAGCCGCGGATTCCCGTTCACCTCCGCGGAGCACGACCCGCACTTCCCCGCCTTGCAGTTCCAGCGCACGGCGAGATCGTTCGCCTTGCGCGCCTGGATCTGGTGCACGGCGTCGAGCACCACCATCCCCTCGGTGACCTCGGTCGAATAGTCCTCGAAGGCGCCGCCGCTCGAGTCGCCGCGCCAGATTCGGAACGTCGCCGTCGCCGCCATCTATTTCATCTCCTCGATGATGCGCTTCAGATCGTCGGGCATCGGCGGGATCGGCGCGCGCGCCACGTTCATGCGGCCGTCGGCCCCCTTGCGGACGATGAAGTTGAACGTGCCGAAGCTCGCGTCCTTGTCCGGGTAGTCGTCGCGGAAATGCCCGCCCCGACTCTCCTTCCGTTCGATCGCCGATCGCGTGATCGCTTCCGAGACCGTCAGGAGATTGCGGAGGTCGAGCGCCGCGTGCCAGCCGGGGTTGTACTCGCGATGGCCCGCGACGCCGACGCGGCTCGCGCGCGCGCGCAGATCGCCGAGCGCCTCCAGCGCGCGCTGCATCTCGGCCCCGGTGCGCACGATGCCGACGAGATCCTGCATCAGCTCCTGCAGCGCGTACTGCACCTGATAGGGCCCTTCGCCTTTCGCGCCGCGCTCGAACGGCTCGAGCGCCCGGCGCGCGGCTTCATCGATCTGCCGCTCGTCCACCGCTCCGTTCTTCTGCTTCTTCGCGTGCTCGGCGGCGTACTCGCCGGCACGCTTTCCAAAGACGAGGATGTCGGAGAGCGAGTTGCCCCCGAGCCGGTTCGCGCCGTTGATTCCGGCCGCGCACTCGCCGGCCGCGAACAGGCCGGGCACGGTCGACATCTGCGTGTCCGCGTCGACGCGCACGCCGCCCATGACGTAATGCGTCGTCGGGCCCACCTCCATCGGCGCTTCGGTGATGTCGAGATCCGCGAGCTGCTTGAACTGGTGGTACATGCTCGGCAGCTTCTTCTTGATGTGTTCGCCGGCGTTGGGAACCCTCGTCTTGATCCAGGCGATGTCCAGGAACACGCCGCCGTGCGGGCTGCCGCGGCCGGCCTTCACCTCGCGCATGATGCAGCGGCTCACGTGATCGCGCGTCAGCAGCTCCGGCGGCCGCCTCGCCGCCTTGTCGCCCTGCGTGTAGCGCCAGCCCTCCTCGTCGTCGGCCGCGGTCTGCGCGCGATAGTTCTCGGGAATGTCGTCCCACATGAAGCGGCGGCCCTCGCTGTTCTTGAGGACGCCGCCTTCGCCGCGCACCGCCTCGGTGACGAGAATGCCCTGGACGCTGGGCGGCCAGATCATCCCCGTCGGATGGAACTGCACGAACTCCATGTCCATCAGATCGGCGCCCGCCTCGTAGGCGAGCGTATGGCCGTCGCCGGTGTACTCCCAGCTGTTGCTCGTGATCTTGAACGCGCGCCCGATGCCGCCCGTCGCCAGCACGACGGCCTTCGCGCGAAACAGCCTGAAGCGGCCGCGCTCGCGCTCGTACCCGAACGCGCCGACGATGCGGCCGTCGTCCTCGAGGAGGCGGATGATCGTGCACTCCATGTGCACGTCGATGCCTCGATGGATGCCGTGATCCTGCAGCGTGCGGATCATCTCCAGGCCCGTCCGATCGCCGACGTGGGCGAGGCGCGGGTAGCGGTGGCCGCCGAAGTTGCGCTGCAGGATCCGCCCGTCGCTGGTGCGATCGAACATCGCGCCCCACGCCTCGAGCTCGCGCACGCGATCGGGCGCTTCCTTGGCGTGCAGCTCCGCCATCCGCCAGTTGTTCACGTACTGGCCGCCGCGCATCGTGTCCGCGAAGTGCACTTTCCAGTTGTCGCGATCGTCGACGTTGGCCATCGCCGCGGCGATGCCGCCTTCGGCCATCACCGTGTGCGCCTTGCCGAGGAGCGACTTGCAGACGAGGCCCACCGACACGCCGCCGGCCGACGCTTCGATCGCCGCCCTCAGCCCCGCTCCGCCTGCCCCGATGACGAGCACGTCATGTTCGTAGGTCTGGTGCTCGAGCATCACCAGATCCTGAGGTCCGACCACACGCCCATGGAGCACAAGCGGACGTAGAGATCACTGAGGCCGACCGAGAAGAGGCTCGTCCACGCCCACACCATGTGTCGCCGGTTGAGACAGCTCACGCACGAGTACGTCCTCGAGCCGAGCGGCGCGGTGGACAATCGATCGACGCACCCGCCGACGACATGCCGCATCGAATGACAGCCGAACAGATACCCTCCGAGCAGCACGACGTTGGTCGCGAGGAGCAGCGTGCCGACGCCGACGCCGAACGACACGACGCCGGTGGCCGGATCGGTGAACCAGAAGGCCTGCCAGACGTCGGACGCGAGGATCAGCAGCACGCCGACCGACAGGAACAGCATGTAGCGATGAATGTTCTGCATCGCGAGCGGAAACGAATTCTCGCCCCAGTAGCTCGATCGAGGCTCGCCCACGGTGAACGACGGCGGATCGGCCCAGAACGCTTTGTAGTAGGCGCCGCGGTAGTAATAGCAGGTGAGCCGGAAGAATGCCGGAATCGGCAGGATGAACAGTGCCGGTGAGAACGGCAGCCACGCCGGCCACGCCACGGGCTTGGGTCCGAACCAGCTGTGCGGAGACGAGCCCAGGAATTCCGGCGAGTAGAACGGCGAGAGGTACGGGCCGTACGTGTAATGAGCGCCCTGGAATGCCGCCCACGTCGAGTAGACGAGGAACGTCGACAATCCGAAAAACACGAGCAGCGGCTGCGTCCACCAGGCATCGCGACGCTCGGTTTGTCCGAACCGGCGCACAGGCAGGGGAACGGGTGCGGTCACGGTGGTCATGCGACAGATCCTCTCCAGGCCTCGCGTCGACGCGGACGACCGATGGCAACTACGTGTGACGAGCGTAACCATACCGACGCGTGTCCCGGATTTCAAGTCGTCGGTGCGGACCGTCTGGCGGAAGATCGCGACGTCCGCCGCTGTGTTCTTGCCCTGGCCGGCCTCGCGGTCCAGCCGACGCGCTCATCCGCCAACATCCGGCGCGCGGCGGCGCTGCCGCTCTCGTATCAGTTCTCGAACCCGAACAGGCCGCCCGTCGAGAACGAGTACGAACACGTCAAGGCCGAGAACGATTGGACGAGTCGTCAGGTGGCGCGCTTCCCGGATCGCCTGTGGGGCCGTGCGGCCGCAATCCGCTCGAGGCGTACGCACGATGTCACGACAATTCCAGTTTCTTCATTCATGCATGCCGGAGCGCGATCACGGGATCGACGCGGCGGCGCGCCTGGCCCGCCAGATCGTCGCGGCCGTCGCGACGCGAGCAGCAGCACGGAGACGAAGCCAAGCGCCAACGGGTCGGCCGTCGGCGTCCGGACGAGGAAACGCTCGAGGAACCGGCCGACCGCGATCGGCGTCCTCCGTGCTTCAGCGCTTTTGCGTCACGGTCGCGGTGAAGACCTCCTCCATCGCCAGCCCCGTCCGGCAGCCGCCGAACGCGTCGAGCTGCCTGCGGCTGTCGGTCCAGATCGGGTGCGAGACGCCGCCGTACGAGACGAGGCCGGCGTAGTCGCCCTGCTGGTTGCCGTAGTTGATGGCGATGCACGGGAACTGGCCGCTGCAGTCGTGCTCGTTCGAGCTGACGTCGGTGACCCGCACGTTCGGCGAGAGCCACGTGCCGCCGCCGCCGTGGAGCTGCGCGAAGTAGATGTCGGTCATGAAGCGCGAGCCGGTGGTGTCGTTGCGCGTGTCGTAGAAGGAGATGTTCGCGTCGCCGGTGACCGGATCCACCGACAGCCAGTGGTTGAACCGATCGACGTTCGCCAGCCGATCGGTGGTCGCGACGGGCGCGGACCACGTCGCGCCGCCGTCGTCGGAGGACGACGCGAAGATGTCGGTGTTGCCCGAGGCTGTGAGATCCATCCACGAGCAGTGGAGCCGGCCGCGGTGGGCGCCGGCCGATCGATCGGCGTCGCACGACGGATAGACGAGCGCACCGCGGTTGAACTCGGCGGGGATGGCGATGTCGAACGGCAGCGTCTTCGCCGCGATCGCGTGTGGCGCGCCCCACGTGACGCCGCCGTCCAGCGAGCGGTTGAACGCGATCGTGTTCGCCGCGAAATCGTTCCAGGCGACGTAGACCTCGCCGTTCGGGCCGACGAACGGCACCGCGCCGATCGCGCGGCCCGGGCCGCGCGGGTCGTCGACGCGCACGGTCGTGAACGTCGCGCCGTGATCCGTCGAGCGCGCGAGCCGGACGCCGCCTCCGGTCGATCCGCCGACCGCCGCATCCCATGCGATGTACACCGAATCGCGGAACCGGCTCGCCGGGTTGCTGTCGGCGGTGATGATCGGCTTGTCGTTGAAGTGGTCGCTTCCTCCAGCCAGCGAGAACAGCGTGAACTGCGGATAGGTCCGCCCGCCGTCGCTCGATCGCGCGACGCCGACCGCCGTCCCGTTGATTCCGTTCCCGTTCCCGAAGTAGACGACGATGTAGCCGTAGTAGACGTTGCCGCTCGAATCGAACGCGAGCGACGGATCGGATCCGAAGTTCAGGCCGTTCCCCTTCGCCGGCGGCAGCGGCAGATCGACGCCGCCCCAGCTCGCGCCGCCGTCGGACGAGAAGTAGCCGCGCATCGGCAGCCGGAAGATTTCATTCGAGCCGCCGGCGAGGATCTTCGGCTGCGCCGGGTTCAGCGCGATGTAGGTTTCGCTCTGCGGACCGCACTCGTTGGAGACGTCCACGTTGGGACCCACCTTGAAGCTCGGCAGACCAACGCAGGTGTCGGCGCCGTTCGCGACGAGATACTCGTACTTGTTCCACCACGTCGGTTTGTTCGGATTGTTCGTCTGACCGATTGCGGGTGCCGCGAATGCGAGGGACAGCGCGCATGCCGCGACGCCGGCCGTGAGGCGAGAGGGCATCAGAGATCCTCCTGGTGATGTGTGGGCGGATTATAGCGGCCGCCGGTCGCGGCGCAACCGCGATCGCACCGCGATCGCCTGTTCACGGTCTGAGCGCTCCGGGCTGAACGTACCTGCAGGGCAACTCGCGCCGGACGTTCTGCCAACTGAGCGTCTCGGACGTCTCGTCGGCGGCGCGGCATCGCGCCGATGCATCGCGCCTCGTCACAATCTTCCGCATCTCCATCGTCCAGCGGACGCCGCCGTTGTCGCGCAGCGTGGCGACATCGACGATGCCGCAGTCGCCGTCGGGACCTTCACGGCTCACCCAGTCGGTCGTGCCCTGCTTCTCGAATTGCCGCTGGTAGCCGTTCGTCGTCACGAGACATGTGTTCGGCGCGGCGTCCGCCGTCGTCAGGAAGAGCTGCTGGAAGCGGCAGATCATCGATCGGCCCGACGCATCGATGTCGCATTCGCCGGCTTCGAATTCGAGCGCCGACGGATGCGTCGCGTTCGCGAGGAACGGAATCGACAGATGCTGCGCCGCCGCCGCGGGTGGTGCGGCGTGCTCGACCAACGCGACCAGCATGAGCGCACAGGCACGGTTGACATGCCGGGAGAGATTAGCCATGGCTCGCGACCTCGCGCGAGGCACTCTACCATCCATCGATCAACTTCTCTTTACATCGCCTGCCCGCTGTGCGACGCTTCGGCCATTCGGGAGGACGACACATGGCAGCAGACAACGTCTCGGGACGCCGTGCGTTCATCGCCGGCGTGGGTGCGACGGTCACGGCGATCGGCGTCGGCGGCGTGGAGGTCTCGGCGCAGAGCTCGGGCGCGCCATTCCGGGCGACGCGCCACGCCGGCGACGACTGGATGGACAAGATGATCGGCCGGCACCGGATGGTGATCGACGGCGTCACGGCCAACGGCGCCGGCGACGCGGTGCTCTTTGCGAACAATTTGTACGTCGCGAACCAGAGCGCGTACAACCTCAACGACGCCGACCTGTCGGTCATCGTCGTCATGCGGCACTTCGCGACGCCGTTCGCGTTCACCGACGCGATGTGGGCGAAGTACGGCAAGGCGATGTCGGGCATGCTGAACTTCAAGGATCCGAAAACGAAGGAAGCCCCGTCGACCAACCTGTTCAACTCGCCCGCCTACGGGCTGACGCTGCCGAACCTGGGCAACACCATCGACGCGCTGATCAAGCGCGGCACGCAGTTCGCCGTCTGCGACATGGCGATGCATTTCGCGGCGACCCAGCTCGCCGCGGGCGGCGCGGGCGAAGCCGACGCGATCTACAAGGACTTCGCTGCGAACCTGATCCCGAACAGTCACATCGTGCCGGCCGGCGTGGTCGCGGTGAACCGCGCCCAGGAACGCGGCTATACGCTCATCTACGCAGGCTGAACTGGAGGACCTCATGAGGTACGTGATCGGAATCGCCGCGGCGGCGCTCGTCGCCGCGAGCCCGCTGGCTGCGCAGGCGCAGCAGGCGCAGTCGAAGGACGCCAGGATTGCCGAAGCGGTAAAGCCGCTGCCGGACGATCTCAAGGCTGGCGCCACGGTCGTCGGCTACGACGAGAAGACCGGTGAGCGGATGGTGCTGCGGCAGGGCAC
>Ga0307471_100001183_pt1 | contig 14130 bp, 10 predicted proteins | sample atmos_gasesAM3C__2_FD_204566 | JGI IMG/M metagenome (GOLD analysis project Ga0307471, IMG submission 204566) | Hardwood forest soil microbial communities from Morgan-Monroe State Forest, Indiana, United States - atmos_gasesAM3C_515 | ecosystem: Environmental > Terrestrial > Soil > Temperate... | reverse complement strand
GGGCGAGGTTGGTAAGCCAGTCGGCCGGGTCGGCCGCGGGCGGTATGAACTCCAGGCCGAGGTACGCGAGATACTGGCTCGTCGTAGAGGAACTGTGCAGCACGCCCGGCGCATCGACGACCACGAGCCGCAGCACGTCGTCCGGGTAGGCTGCCGCGTAGCGCAAGCACACCACCGCGCCCATCGAATGTCCCACCAGCGCGAAAGGCCCATGCAGAAAACGGCCGGCGACGTGCTTGAGGACGCGCGCGTAGTTGGCCGGCGAATAGAGAACGTTCGCCTTGTCGGAAGCACCGAATCCGGGCAGGTCGACCGCGACGACGTGAAAAGACTTCTTCAGCCAGGCGATGTGATCGCGGAAATCGCGCGCGGCCTCGTCGCCGATTCCGTGCACCAGCAGGATCTCGCGCGCATTGCCGCGCCCGGCCTCGTACACGACCATCTGCCCGCCGAACACGGGCTCGTCGATTCGGCGGGCTTCCGTCCCCGGAACGCGCGGCTCATCGGCGGCGTGCGCCCCCGCCATCGAAGCGAGCAGTGCCGCGGCCAGGCAGGCCCGCCACGGTCTCCGGAAAAGGCGTAGAGACTGCACTAAGTCGATCTCAGCGCGTAGCGGCCGTCCTTCTCCCTGACAAGGCGCCCGGCTTCGCGCAGCGCTTCGAGCGCGAGCACCACTTCGCGCCCGTCGCGGCTCGCAAGCGCGGCCATCAGCGCTTCGAAGGTCTTCGGTCCGTCGGCCAGGGCCGCTTCGACCGAGTCGAAGCGCTTGCCCTCGAAGCGCGGCGGCTCGGGGATCGTGGATTCGATTCCGCGCGCTTCGCCCGTCGGCAGCGTGAGATCGAAGCCGGCCTTGGCGCCCGTTCTCGCGCCGCGCAGAGACGGATCGAGCGGCAGCGTGCGGAACCCCGATTGCACCACCAGGTCCCGGTCGGCCTGGAAGCGGGTGGCGAGCGCCCAGTCCATCTGCTCGTCGGAAAAGATGTCGACGTCGGGATCGACCACGAACACGTGCTTGACGTTGGCGAGACAGCCGAACGCGGCGGCGATGGCGTTGCGCGCCTCGCCGGGCACTCGCTGGCGCATGGCGATGCGCAAGTTGTACATCCCGCCGCTGGCGGGCGTCGCGTACACGGCTTTGGTCTCGCGCACCGCGGTCTCCAGCGCGCGCCAGACCATCACCTCGGTGCGCAGCGCGTTCAGCTGCGCGGTGTCGGTGCGGGCGAGGTTCCGGCCGCCGATCGTCGCGGTCTGGAAGAGCGCGTCGCGGCGCCGCGTGACCGCGGTGAGATGGAATACGGGATTGTGCTTCACGCCCCCGTAGTAGCCGAGGAACTCGCCGTAGGGACCTTCGGGCTCCACGTGGCCGCGCTCGTCGAGATAACCCTCGAGCACCCATTCCGCGTCCGCGGGGACGCGGATATCGCAGCTGACGCACTTCACCACCGCGAGCGGCGCATCGCGCAGGCTCGCGACCAGCCCCAGCTCGTCCACCGGCAGGCGCATCACCGCGGCGACGTAGTCGGCGGGATGCGCGCCGACGACGAAAGCGACCGGCAGCCTCCGCCCCCGCGTCGCCGCCGCCTCGTAGAGCGCGCGCAGATCGGAGGGCGAATTCAGATCGACTCCGGCCTCGTGCCGGCCGCGCAGCATCAGGCGGCGCACGCCGACGTTGGTCCAGCCGTTCGAGGGATCGACGACGAAATCGATCGAGGCGGAGATGTACGGACCGCCGTCCATGCCGTGCTGCAGGTTGACCGGCAACGCCGTCAGGTCCGCCTTGTCGAGCGCGATTTCCTGCGCAGGTGCCGACTCTCTGGGCACCTCGACCACCTGCGGCGTCACTTGCAGGCGGCGAAGCACTTCGGCGAGCAGCTTGTCGGGCGCCGTGCCGAAGGCGCGCGCCAGGCGCGCGCGGCTGCCCATGACGTTGCCGACCAGAGCCGCGCCTTCCTTGCCGACGCGCTCGAAGAGCACCGCCTTGGCGTTGCCCTCGAGCGCCGGCGCAACCTCCGCGAGGTCGGCGGCCGCGGCCCGCACTTCGAGCTCGCCCGCCTGTCGCAATTCCTCTACGAAGCTGCGCAGCCTGAACCGCTCGAGGTCGATCCCGGTTTCGCGGGCACCCGTTTTCACCGCTTTCGACTCCTACTCGCCAAAATCAACGGCGTATCGTACCACCGCGGCCGAGCGCGGCCTTCGCGTTGCGCCGCCATCGCCCCGGGTCTAAACTACTTTCACGACATCGACAGGCCCGATTCCCGCGCGGCCGCACAGGAGGCTCCATGGCAAGCATCAAATTCGCCGTCGACGGCAAGACCGTGACCGTCAACGCCGACCCGAACATGCCGCTGCTGTACGCCTTGCGCAACGACCTCAAGATGAGCAATCCGCACTTCGGCTGCGGACTCGCGCAATGCGGCGCGTGCACCGTGCACCTGGAAGGCGAACCGATCCGCTCGTGCGTGATGCCGCTGTCGGCCGTGGCCGGAAAGAAGGTGACCACGCTCCAGGGCCTCGGCACGCCGGAAAAGCCGCATCCCCTGCAGGCCGCCTACGTCGAAGAGCAGGTGCCGCAGTGCGGCTACTGCATCAACGGCTGGATCATGACCGCCGCGGCGTTTCTGAAAAAGAAGCCCAAGGCGAGCGACGCCGAGATCCGGGAGGCTCTTGCCGGTCTCAAGTGCCGCTGCGCGACGCACGCGGCGATCATGCGCGCGGTCAAGCGCGCCCAAACGCAAATGGCGTAGGAGAATGACATGAACGCACGCATCGATCTGTTACTCTCCCGCCGCGAATTCCTGAAGGCGTCCGGGGCGCTCATCGTGTCCGCGGCCGGGCCCGCATTCATCGGCGAGGCCCTTGCGCAAACCGCCGGCGGCAAGCCGCCGCTCGTCCCGACCGAGCTCGATTCCTGGGTGGCGATCCTCCCCGACGGCCGCGTCACCGCTTTCTTCGGCAAGATGGACATGGGCCAGTCGCTCGACATCGCGATCGCGCAGATCGTCGCCGACGAGCTCGACGTGGACGTCGACAAGGTCGACGTCGTCATGGGCGACACGGCGCTCACCTGCAACCAGGGCGGAGCCTCCGGCAGCACTGGAATCCAGTCGGGCGCCCGTCCCTTGCGCAGCGCGGCGGCCGAGGCTCGCCGGCTGCTGGTGCAATCCGCCTCGCACAAGCTCGGGCTTCCGGCCGAGCAGTTGCGCGTCGACGGCGGCGTGGTGAGCGCCGCTTCCGACCCGTCGAAGAAAGCGAGTTACGCCGAGCTGATCGGCGGCCGCCACTTCCACCACCAGGTCGAGTGGAACAAGCAGATCGGCAATGCCATGGACATCAAGGTCCAGGCGAGTCCGAAGTCGCCTTCGGAATACCGCGTGGTCGGGAAGTCCTTCACGCGCCGCGACCTGCCGGGCAAGGTCTACCGCACGGACAAGTACGTGACCGATATTTCTCTCCCCAAGATGCTTCACGCGCGGGTGATCCGGTGCTCGCGCGCCGCCTGCACCGTCGCGGGCGTCGATGAAAGCTCAATCAAAAAGGTGAAAGGCGCGCGCGTGGTGCGCGAACGGGATTTCGTGGCGGTGGTGGCCGATCACGAGTGGGACGCGGTGCGCGCCTCGCGCATGCTGAAGATCTCGTGGAACGAGATCAAAAAGGACCCCTTCCCGCCGATGGCGGAGATCTACGACCACATCCGCAAGGCGCCCGTGCTGAAGCGCGAGGATTCCGTGAAAAAAGGCGACGTGGACGGTGCGTTCAAGACCGCCGCCCGCATCGTCGAAGCCGAGTACGAGTGGCCGTTCCAGTCCCACGCGAGCATGGGGCCCGGGTGCTCGGTCGCCGACGTGCGCGCGGATGGCGTCACCGTCTGGACCGGCTCGCAAAAACCGCACTTCGTCCAGACCGGGGTGGCGCGGCTGCTCGGCGTGCCACCGGAAAAGGTGCGCGCCATCTGGGTGGCGGGGCCCGGCTCCTACGGGCGCAACGATGCCGGCGACGCCGCGCTCGATGCGGCGCTGCTCTCCAAGCTCACGGGGCGCCCGGTGCGCGTGCAGGGCATGCGCAGCGACGGGATCGCCTGGGATCCGAAGGGTCCCGCGTCCGTGCACCGCGGCCGCGCCGCGCTCGATGCTTCGGGAAAAGTCATCGGGTACGAGTTCATCTCCAAGGGCTTCTCGCGCAGGAACATCGACACGAACGAATCGGACCCGCGCGACAGCCTCGCCGGCATGTCGATCGGCCTGGCTCCCAAGCCGAGCATCGACTTCGGCGTGCCCGCCGAGGCCTACGGCTTCGACAACAAGCTGCTCGCCTGGGAAGTGATCCCGCCGCTCCTCGACGCGAGCTCGCCGCTTAGAAGCTCGCACCTGCGCGATCCGGTGGGCCCGCAGATCCAGTTCGGAAGCGAGCAGTTCATCGACGAGCTGGCCGCCGCCGCGGGCGAAGACCCGGTCGCGTTCCGGCTGAAATACGTCAGCGCGCCGCGCGACGCGGCGGTCATCAAGGCGGCCGCTGAAAAGGCCGGCTGGCAGCCGCGCCCAGCGCCGCGCGCCGCCCGCTCGGGCGACATCCTGTCCGGACGCGGCATCGCGTACGCGCAGCGCAACGGCACCCTCGTTGCGGCGGTCGCGGAGATCGAAGTCGAGCGAAAGAGCGGGCGCATCTGGGGGAAGAAATTCACGGTGGCCCACGACTGCGGACTGATCATCAACCCCGAGGGCCTGCGCTACACCATCGAGGGCAACGTGGTGCAGGGGCTGTCGCGCACGCTCTTCGAGGAGGTGCGTTTCGATCGCGAGAAGGTGACCAGCATAGACTGGTTGAGCTACCCGATCCTCGAGATCCGCGACGCGCCCGAAGCGATCGAGGTGGTGCTGATCAACCATCCCGAGATCGCACCCAGCGGCGCCGGCGAGCCGTCGATCCGCGTCATACCGGCGGCCGTGGCGAATGCGTTCTTCGATGCGACCGGCGTGCGTCTGCGGCGCGCGCCGCTCACGCCGGAGCGCGTCAAGGCTGCGCTGGCACGCGCGTAGATCTACCGCTCAGCTTTTTGCCAGCTTGACCTTGCCGAGGGCCGCCTTCAGGCTTCCGGCCAGCTTCCCGGCATCGTCGTTCGCCCAGAAATGCATGAAGAACAGCCGCGGCTGTTCGGTAAGCATGTGGCTGTGCAGCGCCGTCACCTCGATCCCGCCGTCGCGCAAGGTCTTGAGCACCGGATTGACCTCCGCTGCGACGAGCACGAAGTCCCCGGTGATCGCCGCCCTGCCGCCCCCGGTCGGCTGGAAGTTGATGACGATGCCCGAGCCCATGCCGATGGGAATCGCCATTCCGTCCTCCATTATGGTTTCGGCCCGGGGGATGTTGAACGCGTAGACGCCGCTGTTGACGCTGCCCTTGGCGCCCAGCGCCTGGTCGATTGCGGCGGTGTCGAGGTCGAGCGGCGGCGGAGAACCCGCGGGTGCCGGCGCCGCCAGCGGGGTCTTGCTTTCGGCGAGGCCGGCGCGCAGCGCGGCGGCGAGCTTTGCGGGGTCGCCGCGGCCGTAGAAATGCATGTACATGGTCGCAGGCGAAGAGCGCAGCAAATGATTGTGCAGCGCCGTGATCTCGATACCGCCTTCGGCGAGTTTCTTCATCACCGGATTGACCTCTTCATGCAGGAGCACGAGATCGCCCATCACCATCGCCTCTCTTCCCATTTTCTGGAACGCGAGATAGGAGCCCAGCGCAAGAGTAGGTCTGATCTCGACCCCGTCGAGCGTGACCTTGAGGTCGCTCCGCCCGAGACCGACGCGGTAAATTCCGCCGGGCAACTGTGCGCCGGAGCGGCCCAGCGCCTGAGCCACGGGAGCCCAGTCGTCGTCGGCCGCGAGGGCGGCGCTGGACAGCCCGAACGCGAATCCGATGCTCGTGAGAATTATGTCGAAGCGCTTCATGGCATGACCTCCGGGGGAGTGGTTTTCGAATCGATGCTGCCGCGGACTAGGGGGCGAGGATATCTTGAACGATCTGACAAATGGGTGACAATAGCCGCCGGAGCTCGAATTTGAGAGAGGAGAGACAGATGAATACCGTCATTTGCCGCGCCCTGACCGCCGTTTCTTTCGCACTTTTCGCGGCAGTCGCGCAGGCTCAGGCGCCCGCGGCGCTGACCGGCCAGGTCAGTTCCGCGGAAGAGGGGGCGATGGAAGGCGTCGTCGTCAGCGCGAGGAGGGACGGCTCGACGATCAGCATCAGCGTCGTCACGGACGCGCAGGGACGCTTTGCCTTTCCGGCCGCGCGGCTCGACCCCGGGCACTACGGCTTGAAGGCGCGCGCCGCGGGCTTCGAGATCGACGGCGCCAGGGCCGCGGACGTCGCTGCGGGCAGCGTGGCCGGCGCCGACATCAAGCTCAGGAAAGTGAAAAATCTTTCCGCGCACCTGACCAACGCCGAGTGGATGTCGAGCATGCCCGGCACGGACGAGCAGAAGCGGTTTCTCCTCAACTGCAACGGCTGCCACACTCTCGAGCGCATCATGAAGTCGACATACGACGCCGACGGCTTCATGCAGGTTTTCCAGCGCATGGCCGGCTACTACCCCGGCAGCACGCCGCTCAAGCCGCAGCGCCTCGCCGGGAAAGCGACGCGCGACGTCGAGCGCGGCGGCAGTGGGAGGAAGACCGCGGAATGGCTCGCCAGCGTCAACCTGAGCGAGCGAGAGACCTGGGCTTTCCCGCTCAAGATCCAGCCGCGCCTCACGGGCAAGTCGACGCGCGTGATCATCACCGAATACGACCTGCCGAATCCGCTGATCCAGCCGCACGACGTGGTGCTCGATCGCGAGGGCAACGTCTGGTACTCCGACTTCGGCCAGATGTTCCTCGGCAAGATGGACCCGAAGACCGGCAAGGTGACGCAGTACCCGATCCCCGTGGTCAAGCCGGGATGGTCCGAGGGCACTCTCGATCTCGAGATCGACCGCGACGACAACCCCTGGGTCGGCGTGATGTACCAGAGCGCCATCGCGAAATTCGACAAGAAGAGCGGGAAGTTCCGGATGTGGACGACCCCCAAGGAATGGGACAGCGACGCGGGCCAGCTCGGCCATATCGCGATCCAAGGCGCGCACAGCGACAACAAGGTTTGGATCAAGAACTCCGACGGCGGCCATATCTACCGTCTCGATCTCGCATCCGACAAAATGGAGAACCTCGGCGCCTTCAAGGATCCGCGCAGCGGCAAGCGCATCGGCACCTACGGCATCCACTCCGACGCGCAGAACAACGCCTACCTGCTCGACTTCGCGGCCGGCAACATCGTGAAAATCGACGCCAAGACCAAGCAAGTGTCCATCTACCTGACCCCGACTCCGGACTCCCGCCCACGGCGCGGCCGCGTCGATCACGAAGGCCGGTTGTGGTTTGCCGAATACCAGGGCAACGCCATCGGCATGTTCGATCCGAAGACCGAGCGCATCACGGAGTGGAAGGTGCCGACGCCGTGGAGCGCGCCCTACGACGCCGTCGCCGGCAGGAACGGCGAGGCGTGGACCGGGTCGATGCTGACCGACCGCGTGTCGCGGCTGGACATCGCGAGCGGAACGTATACGGAATACATGCTCCCGCGGCCGACCAACATCCGCCGCGTCTATCTCGACGAATCGACGCGCCCCGGAACGCTGTGGATCGGCAGCAACCACGGCGCGTCGATCGTCAAGGTCGAACCGCTCGACTAGCTCTTGAAGGCGACCGCGCCCACGCTCGCGGCGATCGTGCGGGAGCAGACGGGCGCCGCGTGGTCGCGCGCGCGTGACCTGTGCGCCGAAGGGCGCGTGACCGTGAACGGCGAGCGGTGCCTGGACTCGGCCCTGCGCGTTCCTCCCGGTTCGGTGGTGGCGGTCGACGAACGCTCGCCGAAGCTCCGTCCCGGCGCCCTGCCCGAGAGCGCGATCGCGTACTTCGACCGCGACGTCGTCGTCGTCGACAAGCCGGCGGGAATCCTGAGCATCGCCTACGAGGCGGGCGACAAAGACACGCTCGTCGACCGCACGCGGGCCTTGCTGCGGCGGATGCGCGGGCGCGGCTTCGACCGCGGGCTCGGCGTGGTTCACAGGCTCGACAAGGACACGAGCGGCTTGATGGTGTTCGCGCGCACCGCGAGCGCGAAGCGCATCCTCGCCATGCAGTTCCGCGCGCACGACATCGAGCGCGTCTATCATGCGATCGCGCACGGCGAGGTCGCCGCGAAGCGTATCGAAACTCATCTGGTCACCGATCGCGGCGACGGAATCCGCGGCTCCTACGGGCACTTTCGGCGTCCCAAGGGTGGAATTCCGCCCGAGGCGAAGCGTTCGATCACACACGTCAGACCGATCGCTCCGCTCGCGGGCGCGACCCTGGTCGAGTGCCGCCTCGAAACCGGGCGGCAACATCAGATTCGCATCCACATGTCCGAGCTCGGCCATCCGCTGGTCGGCGAACGCGTGTATATCCGCGACTACGCGGGTCCAAAGATCGAAGCGATGCGCCCGATGCTCCACGCGCGGGTTCTCGGATTCGTGCATCCCCGAACCGCCCAGCGAATGTCGTTCGAGCGCGAAGCACCCGACGACTTCGGGGCGATGGTCGAATCGCTCGGCCTGGCGCGCCCCTGATTCAGTGCGGCCGGAGATCGAACGCGTTGGTGAGGTCACCCATGCTGGCACGCACTCCCGGTAGCGGCTCCAGCCCGAATCGCCGGGTGATGAACTTGATGACCGACGTCGTGTCGTAGGGCGTCTTGTCCACGTAGCCGCGCCTGGCGAAGGGCGAAACGACGATAGTGGGAACGCGCGTGCCCGGTCCCCAGCGGTCGCCCCAGCCCGATCCCGAAGGCGGCGGTACGTGATCCCAATAGCCGCCGTTCTCGTCGTAAGTGACGATCACCGCCATCTTTGCCCACTGCGGGCTCTTGCGCAGCCGTTCGAGCACGTCAGCAATGTGTTCGTCGCCGCTCACCAGATCGGTGTAGCTCGGATGCTGGTTGAGGCGCCCGGTCGGCTTGTAGAAGGCTACCCGCGGCAGCGTGCCCTTTTCGATGTCTGCAAGGAACGCCGTGACGTCCTTCAGGTGGCGCGCGCGGTCGGCCGTGCCCGGCGCGAAGCGCGCATAGTAGTTGAATGGCTGGTGGTGCGGCTGGAAGTTCGGGCTGCCCGTGTCGCGATTGTAGATGACGTTGCGCTTCGCTTTCGGATCCTGTCGGCCGTCGGCAAGCGCTTCGTTCCAGCCGCCTGCGTACCACACCCAGCTGACGCCCTTTGCGGAGAGCGTATCGCCGATCGTCTTCTCCCTGAGCGGCGGCACCGGGTGATGCGCTGTATCGGCGAGGTCCAGGCTCGCGCCCGCGGCAGGCGGGATGCCGCTCGGCTGGTACGGCGGCTGCGAGGTGTTCACCGTGTAGCCGTCGGGCGTCACGCGCCCGTCGAAGAGTTCCACCGGCCCCTGCATCACCGACGCGGGCGAGTTCGGCTTTTTCTTCAGGTTTCCCTTCTCGTCGAGCTGCGGTTTCACGCTCGCAGGCGCGCCAGCATCCATCGGCGTGCACGCGCAGACGAGCCACTGGTGGTTGAGGTAAGAGCCGCCGAACGCGGCCATGAAGAAATGATCGGAGAGCGTGTACTCCTGCGCCCACTTCCACAGCTTCATCTTCGAGCCGTCGAAATAGCCCATCACCCAGGCCCCTGCGGTGGACATGGCGACGAACATGTTGTTCTTGCCGCCGTTGATCTGCTCGCGGTTGTGGTAGTAGGCATGAATCGGGCTGGGAAGAACCTCGTCCATCCGGCGGTTCACCGGCGGCGCATCGATGCGGAACGGTCCGTTAGGCAGCGCCTGGGGAAACTTCGGGCTGGGCTTGCCGCCGTCGTATACCGGAGGGAGGTGTGGCAGCGGGTTGCCGTCGTGGTCGAGCTGAGTCTTCTGCTCAGGCGTCGCGCTCGCAATCCCGTCCGCACCGGGAAACAGCCCGTAGAGGTGATCGAAGCTGCGGTTCTCTGCGTAGATGACGACGACATGTTCGATGCGCGCGAGGTCTTCCGTCGCCCGGCCTTGCGAACCGGCGAGGAGCGCCGCCGCAGACGCCAGAATCAGCACGGACAACCGTTTGATGTTCATTCAGCATCCCCTTCCGATGATGATAGATTCGACCCGACTCTCCCCGCGGCTTCCCGGGCTAACGCCCGCGGTGCAGCTCGTCGAACGAGTCGAGGCTTCTTTCCAGGTCGGCGAGCAGTGCGCGGTGGTCGCCGCTGCCCGCGCCCTGCGTCGCGATCGCTCGCAGCAGCGCCGTGACGCTCCCCGCTTCTCCCTCCCGATAGCCCGTACGTTCGACAGCCGGCGCGGCGTGCTTGGCGTGAAGGTAATCGAGGATCTGCTGCTCGAAATCCTGCAGCCGCACGCCCACACCCACGCCGCAGGAGCAGCCCGATGCGAACATCACGTGGCCCTGAGCGAGCTTCGTCCACTTGCCGAGGAGCCGCGTCGCTTCGATCGCGGCTGAAGCCTTGTTCGCGCGCACGCCTGGCATGCTAGACGCAATACACGTCCAGCATCGTCGGAATATAGTCGTTCTGCAGCAGGATCTTCTTTTTCGCGATCCGCCAGTCTCCCTCTCGGAGCACGAGCTCGTGCTCCGAGCGCCCGAAGAACGCGTGGCTCTCCCTGGAACGCGGAAAGAAAACGTGGGTCACCCAGGTGGAATCGAGACGCAGCCGGTCCGCAGCAGGGGTCTGCTTCGGCAGAACGGTACCGAGGACGTGCGCAGTGCGCGGCATCGGCGTCGACGCGGGCGATTTCCCCGAACGGATGCGCACGATGCGGTCCTCCAGCCCCGCGCGGCTGGCGTAGTAGATGTGCGAGAGCTCGGCCTGCGGGTTGGCGGTAGGCGTGCCGTCCGCCTTCCACGCCGGCATCCAGTACTCGCAGTCCTCGACGAAGAGCGCGAGCCACTCGTCCCAGCGCTGCTCGTCCAGATACCTCGCCTCGAGATGGACGAGCTCGACGCCCGCCGCGACCGATCCGGCCTGCGCGCGGGCATTCACGGATAAGCCTTCCGACCCGTCACGCCCGCCTGGATCAGGCGCGCCCATTCGCGGTAGGGCGCGTGGAAGCCGACTTCGCTGAACATTTCGAACCGGCCTCGCACGCTCGTCTCGGGCCCGATGCCGATCGCGCTCGCCGCCTCGTCCGCGCCGGCTCTCATCGCCGCTATGCCGCGCGAGTAGCCCTGCAGGAACGAGATCGGCTGCGCGCCGAAGCCGCTGTGGCAGCCCTCGTAGGTGACCGTGTCGTCCGGCGTGGCCATTCCGGCGGGGTTGAAGAAATCCTCGAACTGGCGCAGCCGCCAGGCGCGCAGCTCGGGCGCTTCGCCGATCGGGGCGAGGCACCAGCTTTTCATCTCGGTGCGATCGACCGCGAGGGGCCGGAAGGTGCGCAGCATCAGCGTGATCGCGTCCGCGATCTGCATGTTGGGAAAGACGTGCACGTTGCGCGCCTTCAGCATCCATTCGGCCCGCTGCGCGCCCACGCGCGCGCGGATCTCGGCTAGCGCGGGATAGATCGGGCGCTTTTCCGGCTCGGGCTGCTCGAGCCAGGTCGCCGCGTGGCCGTGGGAGAGCGCGAAGGTCCCGCCGTCGGCCGAGTTGCGCTTCGCCCAGTCGTACTGCCGCGCCTCCAGGTGGCCTTCGCCTCCGCGGCGGCGCGCCTGCAGATCCATGTAGGAAAGGTGCGTCGTCGTCAGGTGATAGGGATCGAGACCGTTGTCGAGCTGCAACTTCCAGTTGCCGCGATAGGTGTACACCGAGCGCCCGGGGATGAATTCCAGACCCCTCGGTCCCTGATCCGCGACGACGTCGATGAAGAAACGCATGTCTCCGAGGAAATCCCCGAGCGGCGGAACCTCGTCGGAGAGGCTCCCGAAGATGAACCCCTTGTAGCTCGCCACGCGCGCGAGGGGCACGAGGTCGTGGTCCTCGGCGTCGAACGCGGGTGGATAGCTTCCGGTCTTGCGGTCCTTGATGTCGACGTTCTTCCCCGATGCGTCGTACGCCCAGCCGTGATACGGGCAGACGTGATATTTGGTGTTGCCTCCCTCGGCAGCGCACAGCATGGCGCCCTTGTGGCGGCAGACGTTGACGAATGCGCACAGGCGCCCTTTCGCGTCGCGCGTCGCGAGCACCGGCGTCCTGCCGATATGCGCGGTGACGAAATCGTTGGGTTTCGCGATCTGCGATTCGAGCGCGAGGAAATTCCAGGTGCGCTCGAAGATGAACTTGTGCTCGAGCTCATGGAGCTCCGGGTCCGCGTATACGTCGCGGTGCACGCGGAACACGCCTTCCGCGGGACGGTCGTCCACGTAGAGCCTGATGTCCTTGAGGTCCATGCGCTCGCGCTCGGTCGGGATAATTGTCTCAGATATCCGCAGCGTTGGTATCATCCGCGCACGATGAAGAAGCTCCAGCCGTCCGGCCGCCGATCCTCGCAGCACGCCTCCCCGCGCACGCGCCTCGCCGCCGATATCGGCGGAACGTTTACCGACGTCGTGTCCTACGACGAAAAAACCGGGCGGCTGCTTCTGGGCAAGGCGCTGTCGACGCCCGCTCGGCTGGTCGACGGCATCTCGCACGGAATGGGAAGGGCCGGCGCGCGCTTCGCGGGCGCCGCGGCCTTCCTGCACGGCTCGACCATCGCAATCAACACCATGCTCGAGCGCACCGGGGCCAAGGCCGCTCTTCTCACCACGGAGGGATTTCGCGACGTCTACGAGATCGGGCGCATCAACCGGCCCGACGCGTACAACCTCTACTTCAGGAAACACGTGCCGCTGATCGAGCGCGCGCTGCGCTTCGAGGTGCGCGAGCGCATCACCGCCGAAGGCGAGGTGCGCGTGGCGCTCGACGAGGCGAGCGTGCACGCCACCTGCGACCGGCTCGAAGCGGCGCGCATCGAAGCGGTCGCGATCATGTTCCTCCACTCCTACGTCAACCCCGCGCACGAAACGCGCACGATGGAGATCGTGCGCGAGCGTCTGCCCCGCGCCTTCGTCACCGCCTCGCACGAGCTCTCCCGCGAATACCGCGAGTTCGAGCGCTGCTCGACCGTCGTCGCGAACGCTTACATCGGTCCGGTCGTCAGCGAGTATGTGCGCGGGATCGACGAGCGCCTGAAGCAATCCGGTTTCGAGGGATCGTTCCTGCTGGTGCAATCGACGGGCGGACTCTACGAATCGCACCAGGCGAGGACCCAGTGCGTGCGCATGCTCGAATCGGGTCCGGCCGCGGGAGTCGTCGGCGCGCAGGCGCTCTGCGGCGCGCTCGGTCTCCCCGATGCCGTCGCCTTCGACATGGGAGGCACCACGGCGAAGGCGGGAGTCATCTACCGGGGCGAAGCGCTTACCACCGGGGCCGCGCTCGTCGGCGGCTACGCGCAGGCGCTTCCGGTGCAGATCCCGATGATGGACATCTTCGAGGTCGGCACGGGCGGCGGCAGCATCGCCGCTGTGGACTCGAGCGGCGCGCTCAGGGTCGGACCCCAAAGCGCCGGCGCGGAACCCGGTCCTGCCTGCTACGCGCTGGGCGGCACTCGAGCCACGGTAACCGACGCCAACCTCGTTCTCGGCCGGCTCGGCGCGGACCGTTTTCTGGGCGGCGAAATGAAGCTCGACCTTCGCGCCGCGGACCGCGCCATCCGCGGGCACATCGCCGGGCCGTTGGGCCTGGACGTGGTCCGTGCCGCTGACGGCATACTGCGCATCGCGGCCACGGCCATGTCCTACGCGGTGAAGGCGGTATCGACCGAGCGCGGCCTCGACGCCGCCGCTTTCACCCTCGTCGCCTACGGAGGCGCAGGCCCGCTGCACGCCTCGGCCATCGCCCGTGAGATCGGCATGAAGCGGGTCATCGTACCGCGCGTTCCGGGACACTTCTGCGCCTTCGGCATGCTGTTCTCGGACTTGCGCTACGACTTCGTGCGCACCTGGTTCGCGCGACTCGCGGACGTGTCCTTCGACGCCATAGAAAAAATCTACGAATCCCTGATCGCGGATGGAAGGAAAGCCCTCGCCGCGAGCGGCGTTCGGCCTGCGCGCGTCGCCATCTCGCGCGCCGCCGACATGCGC
>Ga0307471_100001181_pt1 | contig 14146 bp, 11 predicted proteins | sample atmos_gasesAM3C__2_FD_204566 | JGI IMG/M metagenome (GOLD analysis project Ga0307471, IMG submission 204566) | Hardwood forest soil microbial communities from Morgan-Monroe State Forest, Indiana, United States - atmos_gasesAM3C_515 | ecosystem: Environmental > Terrestrial > Soil > Temperate... | reverse complement strand
GCACTTCGAGATAGTGCTCCGTAACCTGCTGTGCTTCAGCGCGATCCTTGATGTTCTCTCCCAGGTGAGTGAATACCGTTCCGATTTGTTTCTTGGCAAGAGTTCTAGCCGCTTCCATCGCGTCGTCGAAATTCTCTCCCGGCATAAAACGGGAGACCGTTCTCTTCACAAAACGGTAGTGCGTTGCGTGATCGCGCAGCCACCGGTTCTGGGACGCTGCGAGCAACAGGGATCGCATGAGACTCATGAAACTCCCACCTGTTCGATTGTCAAATCCAAAGGATTTGCGCGAAATTCGAGCGCCCCATTCTAGAACAGATTGTTATCGCACGTACCTGCTTCCTCCGCGTAGCAGGCCAGCTTTCGGCGTCAACGGGCGGGAGCAAACGCTGAGGTTGGGAGAGACAGAGCTTCTGTGGCAAGCCCTTCACTCTTGCTGCGAACGGCCGCTGCATCCCGTCCGAGCCGAGCTTGGCTTTCAGTCCGGGCTTGAACCACCGCGGAGAGCTCGTCTCCGGGTGTAGCAGAAAGCAAACTTTCCGCACGCAACATGCACGCGAAAACGAGGCGCTCCGGCTGACGCTGCCGGCGAAGGAATTGGCCGTAATTCAACCAGTCGCTTGCTGCACCGCGGGCGTCAGAAAGCGCGGCGTCCACGGCAAGCGCGCGCTGATAGGACTGCGCTGCTCCTGCGGCGTCTCCCTGTTTTTCCTGGAGCTCTGCTTGATGTACAAGTGCCAGGCTTTCGAGGGCTTTGTCACCCGCCTTAGCAGCAAAGTCTATAGCAGCGGCGTACCCCTTCCGTGCCTCATCCGGCCGATTTGCGGCACTGTCCGCATCTGCAACTTTGATGAAAACCGCGATGATTGAGCTTCTCTTGTCGCGGTATTCCTGCGGATGAACGGCGGCAATCTGCAGGTAAGCGCGGTAATGGCGCGCGGCCGCCTGCACTTCGCCACGTCGTTCGAACGTCTGCGCAAGGTAGAGCTGCGCGTTGGCTTGCGACGGATCGGCGTCAACGGCGCGCTCCCAGCTATCCACGGCTTCCTCCTCATGTCCGAGCCGTTGCGCTAAAAGTCCAAAGTTCACCAGCGCGTCGATGTTCCGCGGCCACCGTGCCAGTATCTTTTCATATTGTGCGTAGGCCTCCGCGTCGCGTCCCGTTTCAATCAGGCCTCGCGCATACGCTTCCTGCTGCGAGAAGCTCCCCGCGTTGATCTCTGCCGCGTGACGAAAGGCTTCGATCGCAGCATTCCTATTTCCAGAAGCTATTTCCGCGCGCGCGAGCCGCAATTGCACCGCGCTGTCATCTGGATTGAGCTTCGCGGCACGCTCGAGCGCCGGAAGGCTTTCCGTTTTGTTGGACCAGTAGAAATGCACCTGATCGACCGCCCCCCATAGGAAAAGCAGAACAACAGTCCCGATTCGAATGGCGCGCGCGCCGGGCGCCGAACTCGCCAGCCAGCGTGACGCAGATTGCAACGGATTTGGTGCTTCTCTCGCTGCGTCCTGTTTTGCATTGGTATTAAGCAAGAGTGCGGCCACACGCGAATCACGCAGTTTCCACAGCGCGCCATCAAGGATGAAATGGTGGATATTCACGAGCGCCGTAAAAGTCAAGAAACTGGCGGCAAAGTCCGCATGAAATATCCGGCTTACAATCCATGGGCCGGGAATGAACAGCGCGATGCCCCCCGCGATAAGCGTGACCAGATAGCGCGAGAAACTCCATCGAGTGTCGCCCGCCGCACGCGCTTCGCGCCCCTGATAATAACTGGTGATCCACAAATATTGCGTCGAATGCAGTACCGCGAGAATCCCGCTGCTGTAGCGCGTCTGCGGCACTTCGTGGCCACTGAACAACTCCACCAGGGCAGGCAAAAGGAACCAAAAGAACTGCGTCACCGCGAGTGTCAAAGGAGCGAGGATTGCGCGCATACTGCTCCGCCGGGCTAAGGAAAAGAGCGCCCAGCCGGTAGCCGCGACGAAAAATAACGCCAACACTCCCCGCGCCGGAAGCGTGAATTTCGCAGGCAAGCCGAGTGAAAGAATTAGAGGATCGCCCGAAGCGCCCGTATGAAAGCTCAGCATCAACAAAAGAAAGGAAGCGATAAACGACAAATGAATCGCGGTCCGCTCGGCGGAACTCGGCGCAAGGCCCGAGCGCCGCGCGAACATCATCAGCAGCCCGAAGTTTTGTCCCGTGTAGTGCCACGGACTCCAGCAAATGTACAAAGTGAAGATCCAGGGAAGCAGCGGGAACCAAACGTGGGCCACCACTCCGGCTAGTGCTAGCAGCAGCACAACATGCACCGTGAAAATCCGGTACTTCTGAAATTCCGTGCGTGTGTGATACGCGCGATAAACCGTGGCCATGAAGTGTGGGTAGTTAAAAAGCAGGGCCAGAAAATAAAACGCCATCGCCCATGCGCTTGAATACGCGCTCGAGGCGTAGAAGGCCAGCAACAGTAGTGGCGCGGACCACGCGCCGCAGCCGATCAGCAAGTCGATCCACGGACGGTAAATCCATGGATTTGGTGCCGACGAGGACTGCTGCGCAGTTTGCTGCGGCTCGGATGTGACTACGGAATTCATCTCTTCGAAGAGTAGCGCACGAGAAGAGTCTCTGCCCTCCGCCGCCACAAGGCGAATGCGGAATCGGTTACTTGTAATTCTGCAGTTCGATTAGGAAATCGCCAGGACGCGCAGCAGCAAACCCGCCAACACCCCTCCGATCAGCGGGCCCACCACAGGAATGGGAGAGTAGCCCCAATCCGAGCCGCCTTTGCCCGCGATCGGCAGAATGGCGTGCGCGATGCGTGGGCCAAGGTCGCGCGCCGGATTGATGGCATACCCCGTCGGGCCGCCGAGGGAAAGACCGATTCCCCATACCAGGCTGCCAACAAGATAGGACCCCAGTCCCGCTGCGGGGCCCGCCGCGGCAACTCTCTTTGAGAAAATCGCGCCGACCACAAACACCAGGACAAAAGTAGCGATGATCTCACTGAGAAGATTCGGGAAGAAGCTCCGAATCGCAGGCGCATTGCAAAAACAACCGAGTTTTGCGGAGGTATCCGGTGTTTCCTTCCAGTGCGGGAGGTAATGCAGCCATACCAACGCAGCCCCTGTGATTCCTCCGAGCATCTGTGCCGCCAGATATGGCACAAATTTTGCAAAATCAGCATCCCGAACCGCGAAGCCGAGGGTCACTGCCGGATTCAGGTGCGCATCGCTGCTCCCGCAAGCGATAGCCGTAAACACGCCGGCCATTACGCCAAATGCCCACCCTGCGGTGATCACCATCCATCCGGAGCCTTCGGCTTTCGAGCGCTTCAACAGCACCGCTGCGACAACCCCATCGCCCAGCAGCACCAGAACCATCGTGCCGAGAAATTCTCCCAGCAGGGGTGATGTCATAAGAGTGAGCCTCCGTCAGGATTCCATCCAGTCAAACGAACGCGTAACCGCCTTCTTCCACAGTTTGTACATCTTCTCCCGCTCAGCCTCGCCCAGTAGTGGTTTCCACGTGCGGTCCATTGCCCAATTGGCGCGCAGCTCTTCCAGCCCGGTGAAAAACTTTACCGCCAGCCCTGCGGCATAGGCCGCACCGAGCGCCGTAGTTTCTTGAATCACCGGCCGGACAACTTCGCGGTTCAAAATGTCCGCCTGAAACTGCATCAGCAGCTCATTGCCAACCATGCCACCATCCACGCGCAAGCTTTCCAGCCCGATCTGCGAATCCTTTTCCATCGCCTCAACAACCTCGCGCGTTTGAAACGCCGTTGCTTCCAGGGCCGCCCGCGCCACGTGACCTTTGTTCGTATACCGCGTGAGCCCCGCGATAACTCCACGGGCATTCTCTTTCCAATATGGTGCGTACAGCCCGGAAAATGCCGGCACGAAGTAAACATCTCCGTTATCTTTCACCGTGCGGGCAAGCGCTTCCACATCCGAACTTTTCTGGATGAGTCCCAAATTGTCGCGCAGCCATTGCACCAAAGCTCCGGTGATCGCCACGCTTCCTTCGAGAGCGTAGTGAGCGTTTGCGCTTCCAAACTTGTATGCCACCGTCGTCAGCAATCCGAAGTTCGAAGGAACAATCCGCTCCCCTGTGTTCATCAGCAAAAAGCAGCCGGTGCCATACGTGTTCTTCACTTCGCCGGGCCTGAAACATGCCTGCCCGACAAGCGCGGCTTGTTGATCCCCGAGAATTCCGCTGACGGGTACTCCGGAAATAGCGCTAAGTTTCGCCTCACCATAGACTTCGCCGCTCGAACGCACTTGAGGAAGTATCGCGCGCGGAATTTCGAATGCCGCGAGCAACTTTTCATCCCAATCCAGTGTTTTTAAGTTCAGGAGCTGCGTCCGGCTGGCGTTGGTCACGTCCGTCACGTGCGCGCCGCCTCGCGCTCCGCCAGTCAGGTTCCAGAGGAGAAGCGTGTCAATATTTCCGAACAGCAACTCACCCGCGGCGGCTCTTTCGCGGGCACCGGGAACGTTTTGCAGCAGCCAGCGCAACTTCAAGCTGCTGAAGTATGTGCTCAGCGGCAGCCCCGTCTGCGGGCGGAAGCGATCCTGCCCGCCGCCTTCGGCGAACCGCGCCACATCCTCCGCGACGCGCGTATCCTGCCACACGATGGCGTTCGCAACCGGCTCACCGGTTTTTCGATCCCAGAGGACGGTCGTCTCCCGCTGGTTAGTAATGCCGATCGCCGCAAGGTCCTCCGCGCGCAATCCGCGCTGCGCGAGTCCCTCCGCAATCACTTCCTCCGTGCGGCGGAGGATCTCCAAGGCATCATGCTCGACCCATCCTGGCTTCGGGAAAATCTGCTCGTGCTCTTTCTGCGCCACGGCGACCACTCGCGCGGCTTTGTCAAAGACCATAAATCGCGTGCTGGTTGTCCCCTGGTCGATCGCCCCAACGTAGCTTTTCACCGGAATGATCCTTTTTGTGCGAGGCGCAGCATACTACGCAATGGCTGCCAATCGCTCCATCAAATGGTGCCTGCCAGGCGGTTAGCATGCCGGCTCAGGAAGCATTCGCGAACGGAGTTAGCAAAGGGTTACTTTAGACCTGAATTTGCATCTAAAGATATGAAGATAGGTAAAAGGGAGTTACAACGATGATGAGGAAAACAAATTTGTGCCGCTTTGCCCTGGCGTTTGGGGCGATTGCTTTAGTCGTAGGACTGTTCGCCACCGGCGCTGTCGCAGAAACCGGAGCCGTGAGCATGACGGTGACCGCCGTTGGCAAAAAAGACACCAACCCGCCGGCTGTCACCAAAGACGACGTTCAGCTTTATTTGAATAAGCAGCGCACGCAGATCGCCAACTGGAAGCGAGGTGAGAAGCTCTATCTCGCAGTGCTGATTGACGATTCACTGGACAGCGGCGTCGCCAGCCAGTGGGATGATGTGAAAGCGTTCTTCGCTGCCCAGCCGGATACAACCTACATTTCTGTTGCCTATGCTCGCAACGGAACTGCCAACCTCGTCCAGGATTTCACCAATGATCACGAGCTTGCCGCCAAGGCCTTGCGCATTCCGCTCGGTTCTGGCGGTGCGTTTTCAAGCCCCTACTTGGCCCTTCTCGATCTGATGAAGCGCTGGCCCTCTTCTGCTGATCGGCGCTCCATTCTACTGTTCTCCTCTGGCATCGACTATTTCCGAGGAGGATTCGACCCAAAGAGCCCGGACCTAGATCCAACAATCGAACGCGCGCAGAAGCAGAACATCAACATCTGGTCGATCTACTCGCCGGATTCAGGTCACAGGTCGCGCGGATTCTTCCTGGCTTCGCGCGCCCAATCCAACCTCAGCCAGCTCGCGGACGAAACCGGCGCCGAATGCTACGCTCTCGGCACCCTCGCACCCGTCTCTTTCAAAGCTTATCTGGATGAAATCGGCATGCATCTTAGTAACCAGTATCTTCTGACATTCAATGCCACCGGAGGGAAAAAGGGACGATTCGAACGCGCCCACATCGCGACGGAGCTTCCCAAGACTGAATTTCTGGCGCCTTCGCAAACCTATCTGCCCGCAGCGCAGTAAGAGTGCTGTTCCCTTACTTCAAAACACCAGAGGCGCGAGCTAACCGGCCCGCGCCTCTTTTTTTTGTTCGAACGAGCCACTGGTTGGACTTTTGACTTTCCTGGCCTAATCGTCAAAACCGGTGAGCGCCGCTGCTCGCGTGGAGTCCCGTATCACTAGCTCCGGATTCATCTTGTGGCGGGAAACACTCCAGTCCCGTTTCTCCAGCCCCGCGTTCACACCCTCCATGATGATGTTGACGGCGTGATTTCCCATGGCCTCCAGCGGCTGCCGCACCGTGGTCAACGACGGCGCCGCCAACGACGACAGCGGCACGTCATCAAATCCCACCACCGAACAGTGCTCCGGCACTTTCACGCCCGCTTTTGTCAGTGCGCGGATGGCGCCAAGCGCCGTCAGGTCGTCGAATCCCATCAGCGCCGTAAAGCGTTTCTTTCGTTGTAGCAATTCCTCCGTAAACCGATAGCCTCCTTCGAATCCGGAGTTTGGATCGAAAGAATCTGGCAGTTGCACCACCAGCGACGGATCGATCTCCAGCCCCGCGCCGTGCGCAAATTTCTGAATGCCGCGCCACCGTGGCGCGCTGTCAATCAGCATTTTTGGCCCGCGGATAAAGGCAATCTTGCGATGGCCGAGCTGGTGCAGATGCTCCAACGCCAGCCGCCCTCCCGCTTCGTTGTCCACCATCACCGAGCTGACTGTATCTCCAGGCAATTCGAATCCGATGGTGGTCGCCGGAATATTTCGCTTGCTGAGGTCCGCTAGCAGATGAATATCCACAAAAAGCCAGTTGGCCACCACAATTAGCGCTTCGACGTGATGATCCAGCAGCAATTCCAGGTAGCGTTCGAACCGGCTTCTCTGGTTATGCGCGTCCGCAAAAATCTGCACGTATGACGATTGATACAGCGCGTTCTCGATTCCGCGCAGCACCGGAGTGCAGAACGGATCGGCAATGTCGAAAAACATCACTCCCACGCTGTGGCTTCTTTTGCTCCGAAGAAAACGCGCCATGGCGTTCGGCCGGTAGCCCAGCTTCTTTGCCACTTCCTCGATCCGTTTTTTCGTCGCCGGCGCAATGTACCGCGCCAGCGGGGCATTATTCAGCACGATGGAAACTGTGGCCGGAGAAAATCCACTGGAGTTCGCCACGTCCCGCATCGTCACCGTGAGGTTCTTGCCGCCCTGCTGCTTCACTGCAGTTCGTTCCTCCGCGGACATCATCATCCTTCTATCGTCGTTCAACATGCAATGGGCCCTTTTGAATGAGTGGCCTCATTCCGGCGGCGCATCAAACGAAAGCGGTTCGCGGAACCACCGTGTCTTCCACGCTCCAAACGCGATGCCCAGAATCATCCAGATGCTCCCCAGGATTAGCGCCGACCTGCTGAGATTCCACCACAGCCCAAGGCAAACGAAGAATCCCAGAATCGGTGGGAAAAAATGCGTCAGTTGTTTTTTCTCCCCGCGCACGAAATAGTGCATGAAAGATGCCGCATTGACGCCCATGAACGCGATCAGCGCCCCAAAATTCAGCAGCTCGATTCCTTTTTCGAACGTCAAAAAGAAAGATCCTACAAGCACAATCACGCCAATAAAGATAACGTTATTTCGCGGAACCCGGTGCTTCTCGTCCACCACCCCAAAGAAGGATTTTGGCAACGCATTGCTTCGCCCCATTCCATAAAGCAGCCGCGCTGCCCCGATCTGCGCCCCCATGCCGGATCCAAAGTTCGCCACTAGCAGCGTCGCGCCAACAATCGAAAAAAGTGGCGCCCACGTTCGCGCCGCCGCAAACACGTACGCTTGATCCTGATTCGGAAACGGTTGCGAAGCCGGCCATACCAGCTGCGCTATGTACACTTCCGACGCCGACAAGATCCCGATGACCAGGCATGTCAGAACCGTAGCGAACATGATATTCCGCCGCGGATTTTCCGCCTCCTCGGAAAGTGTCGAAATTCCGTCGAACCCGATATACGTCAGCACCGCCAGCGATGTGCATCCAAACAAATTGCCGTAAGTGAATGTTTGTGGATCGTAAAACGGCCGCGTAAAGAATCCCGGATCGCTGTGCGGGTGGCCAAAGATATAGCGAATCGCGGCAACAAAAACCACGACAACCACGCAGCTCATTGCCACTGCCAGCCCCGCGTTCACCCGTGCCGATGTCTTGATGCCTTGGAGATTCAGCATCGTGAAAACCACCGCAAAAAATATCTTCCAACCCCAAATAGGTATTCCCGGCGCAAATACGTTCGCCTGCCCCGCGCACCAGATCGTGCAGATCAGCGGATTCACGATGTAATCCATCACCATGCTCCATCCGGTGACATATCCCATCGCCGGATGAATTTCCCGCGCCACATACGTGAACGCCGAGCCTGCGCTCGGGTAAACCCGCGCCATTCGTCCGTAACTGATTGCCGTCGAAAGCATCGCCACCATGGCGATCAGGATCGCCGTGACCACATGCCCGCGTCCGCGGTCGCTCAGCGCCCCAAATGCGCTCATCGGCGCGACCGGTTGCAGCACGATGATCCCGTAGAGCAGTAAATCCCACAGGGTGAGAGTGCGCCGTAGCCGTGGTCCGCCGCTGCTGCCGGTTTCGTTGCTCAAGCATTTCTCCTTGCCGCAGACGAACTGCTCCTCGTTCGAAGCGCAAACGTGTCCGCAAGAATCCTAGATACTACAGGAACCCGCGTCCACCGGCCGCTCCAAAAATACCCTGTATTCAATCGTTTCAATAAAGCAGTTTGAGCAAATTTGCTCTCTTCTGCAACATCAAAATGATTCCCTTTGCCTCTCCGGGCTCGTGCGCCCGACCGTCGCCATCTTTCGACCTGCACCGTCGTACAGGTCGCAATATCCACAGGACGGTATCTTTTCGCTCACGCGAACCGGGATTCGGTCACAACCTTCGCCACCGCTTCGGGGTCTAATTAAGTAGGCACCCAGCCCGAAGGATAGGGAACCGCTGGGAAACAGGGTCATGGGCCAAACACCTCTCGAGACCGGCCGCAGTCGTGCGGCGATCTTTCTGTCGCACGCGTCCGGCTTCCTTTTTGTCATCGCGGCGGCCTACTGGCTCCGCCGCTTCACCCTCGAGCCCGATCCGATCCTCCAGGGCTATCTCCAGGTCATCTCCGGCCTCCTGGCTTTCGTCTTCACCGCCGTCACTCTCGTTCGCTTCCAGGGCACGCAAGACCGCATCTCTCTGATTCTCAGCGCAGGTTTTTTCCTTTCGGGCGCGGCCTTGACAGCCACCAGCGTTCTCTTTTTTCAATTCTCGATGGATCCCCCCGTCCGTCTTCTTTGGGCGCCCGTGGCGTGGTGGCTTGGCCGGATGATTCTCTCGCTCTTGCTTGTCGTCGCGCTGCTCGTCGATCGCTTCATTCCTCGTTCGCGTCACCCGCGGCGAGAGATTGCCGGTGCTCTGCTTGCCGTCGTCGCCCTTACTTATCTCATTACTGTGGCGCTTCGCGGCTTCCCACCCGAAGTTTCCCGTCATCCCGGCACATTTTTCCCCAGCCCGCAGCAGTTGCTCCCTGGAGCTATTTTTCTCGTCAGTCTTATCTGGTATCGCCGCCGTTTGCGGGTGGAAGTTTCCGCCTTCGACCACTCAATCTACGTCGCCGCCTGGCTGAACGTCGCGGCCCAACTCTCCGCTGCGGAGTCAGGGCGGCTCTTGGATGCGCCTTTCGTCTTCGCCGAGTCCCTCACCGTCTTGAGCTATGCCGTCGCTCTGGGGGGCGCCCTCATTGATAACTCCCGCCTTTTCGAACAGGTCCGCCATCTCGCCGTCAGCGACCCGCTCACCGGCCTCGCCAATTATCGCCGCCTGCTCGACGTCCTCGAAAACGAAACCGAGCGCACCAACCGCAGCGGCCGGCCCTTCTCCGTCCTTCTCCTCGACCTCGACGGCCTCAAAAGAATCAACGATAACTACGGCCATCTCGTCGGCAGCCACGCCATTTGCCGTCTCGCCGACGTTCTCCGCATCCACTGCCGCGCCATCGACACCGCCGCCCGCTACGGCGGCGACGAATTTGCCCTGGTTCTCCCGGAAACTCAGGAAGACGAAGCCCGCCGCGTCGCCAATCGCATTCGCGAAGTGCTCGCCAATGACGATGAGCAGCCCTCGCTCTCCGCCAGCATTGGCATTTCCATCTACCGAGGCGATGGCGAACGCATCGAAAAACTTCTCTCCGAAGCCGACCGCGACCTCTACTCGGAAAAAGCGCGGCGCGGACGGCGTGCGGTCGCCGCCTCACATCCTCGCCGTCGTGGACCAAAATCGTGAATCGCAAATCAGGACGAATCAGGTGTGAAGAATCGAAACGCAATCTTCCAAACCGAGCATCGTCAGCATTAAAACTTACTTCTTCTCCGTTGCGCCGCTTAGTTTCGCGGCGAATTCCGGATACTCCTCTCGAATAGAGCTCGCGAAATCCGCCTTCATCTTTGCCCGCGTGGCCTCCGGCCATAGATTCAAGTCGCTCATCGCCTCGTCAAATTGGCGGCAAAACACATGTTGCATCGCTCGCGACAACAGCGCACTCACAACTTCTTCGTTGTCCCAGCTGCCCTCGCTGCTGCTCTGTAGCTTTTCGAGGCCTTCCGCCGTCAGCACCTGCTTCTCGATCCGGTAGTCTTCCGTTTCATCGCTGAATATCTTCCCGCAGAATTCCGGCGTGGCATCCACCAGCTTGCCTTCCCGGACCCGCAAAACTTTTTCCGCGAATGGCTGTCTGGCCATGGAGGTGAATCCATACGGCCCGCCCGTCCTCTTCCAGATCACCATCTTTCCATCTTTGTCTTTCTCAAAATCAACCCGGCCCTCCATGGCAATTTCGAAGAGTTTGTGCGGTTTTGGCGAAAGGGAATAGATAATGTAGCCCCAGCAGCAGTGATTTCCCCCTCCCGAATCCGTTCGAAAGACCACGTCGGGCTTGCCGTCCCCGTCGAAGTCTTCCCCTGTCAATTTTTCGTCAAACACCACATTGAATCCGCTCGTGCGGAACACCACTCTGCCGGCGCCGTTGTAAATCGCCCCCGTGCAGCGGTATTCCACTTCCTCTGGATTTGGCACGGGTCCCAGCGAGATTTCATAGCCGTCCCAGAGTTTCTTCTTGTACGCCTGGTTCTTTTCTCGTTCCGCGTAGCAGGCAATCTTGTCCTCCGGCTTCTGCGCTCGAAGAACTGGTGAAAAGCAAAGTAGGCAAATCAGCGAGAATAGGACCCGGGTCATGAACACACTCCATTTCCTTCGATGTTAAAAAACCGCGCGGTTCTGCGTTGTCGCTTTTGTTCCCAGTGAAAACCGCGGCTCCGGCTCTCTCCGGTCCAGCAGACGCCCGGTCACGTATTCCCCCACCGCAGGCCCATGCTTGAACCCGTGCCCCGAGCCCCCGCCCACAAACCAAACGTTTTCCATCCCCGGGTGCCGGTCGATCAGGAAATCTCCATTCGATGTGTTCTCGTACTGGCACACTCGTGTTTCCACGATCGGCCCATCCCGCAATGCCGGGAACCGCCGCGCCACATACTTTCGAACTTTTTCTGTCATCTCTGCGGAGACGATTCTCGATTGCGTGTCCGGATCGACTCGTTCTCCATGATCGTCATATGCAATCTTCAGCCCGCGGCTCTCAAGGTCCGGCATCCCGTAAAAAAGATCTTCTTGAAACAGCCACGTCGGCAGGGCCGGTGGAGCAAACCTCGTATCGCCCGCCGGCACCCCAAAGAAAAAAACTTCTTGCCGCGAAGGAAAAATCCGCGCCCCCAGCACTTCCGGAAACACCTTGCCGAGCCACGCTCCGCAAGCAAAAACAAATTCACCTGCCGCAATCTTTTCCCCATGGCTCGTCACAACAGTTTCCTGCCGCCCCGATCCCGCGGGCTTCAAAACCTGCGCCGAGCGATACTCCACGCCCAGCCCCACCGCGCTGGCAACCACCGCCGCCACGGCCCGCCGCGCCATCAAAACGCCGCTGTTCGTTTCCAGTATTCCGGTTTGGATGTCCTCAAACGAAACTTGCGGATACTTCTTTTCCAGGCCCGCCTGGTCAAACATTTCGAACGGAATCTTGTTCGAGCGCAAAACGGAAGCCGTGCGCTTCAGCTGAGAATCATCCCGGCCGCCCAGCCAGAGCACACCGGTTTCATGAAACAGCGGCGGCTTCGCATCCCCAAATAGTTTTTTCCACTGTCCCAGCGATCTCTGCGACCACTGCGTGTACAGCTCATCCGCCCCGTAGCCCATTCGAATGATCCGCGATTCGCCCCCGGAGCTCGCCAGCGCGTTCGCCGGCCCATACGCATCCAGCAGCACCACCTTCTTGCCGCGTTTCGCCAGGTGCCACGCCGTCCACGCCCCAAATGCTCCCGCCCCCACGACCGCGACGTCGTACACCTTATGCCCGCTCATCGTCCAAGCATCTTATCAAATGTATTTGCCCGGGGAGGTTCTGGGTCAGTCTCTGGTGAGCTCGTAGTGGGCCTGCGTGTTTTCCTCGAAGACCATTTCAAGACAGTTTCGGGCACTTATCCAGTAACGAGACGCAACGGGAATTGGCGGGCAGAGCTTTTCAGTTGCTGCTATTGTCCTCATCGTTGCTAGCCTCCGATTTGTGGCTGCTGGCGAGACCCAGGGTGATAAAGTACGGAGTTCCTCTTTGCAATCTGGGTGGAAAGAGCCGGATAAATGTTTTTCGATAGAGGAAAAGGCAGCTAGTCGCTACCCCATACGATACCGGGTAACTCAACCACGCGCCTAGATTTCCCGGAAGCCAGCTCGTCAATAAAATAAGAGTGCAGAGAAACAAGGAGCCGAATCCAAACGCAGCTGCAAATCGCATTATGTTTTGATAGCCGTCGGAAAGACTTATAGACTCCCCGCATAACGGACACTCGAATACTTCACTCAGCTTGATTTGCAGTAGCTTCAAATGTGTCTGACAAACGGGACATTTGGTTCCCGGGATCTGCCAAGTTTTGCGGCTCTTTCGGTCTTGGGGCAATTGTCCCACTCCCCACAGGTACACTGTCTGAACCGCTAGATGAGCCGTAAAGGGGGCGAGGAAAGATCCCTGCCACAAGAAAAGGAACCCGAAGAACGCTCCCTCGAGGCTGGCGACGGCCGCACGCTGGAGGCCTAGGCCTAGGTATCCGCTGCCAAAAGCGATGCTGACGGCGACGACCGAAAAAAGAGGCGAATTCCGGCTAGTCATCAGAGCTGCGATTGCCGTAACCCGCCACGTCTCTTCCGCTAAAGCTCCCGCCAGCCAAACCGCAATCTGGATCTTGAGCGGGGCCATTAGTCCAGGGATTTCACGCCGCATCCGTCCCGTTGCGGCACCTAGCGCCAGAAACCAAATTGAAACGCCCGCCCAAGATACACCTAGGTATCCTCCGATCAACGCACTCGGTGACCGCAAGTTAGCGAAGAAACTGGCTTTGTCTAGACCCCCGGAAAAGAATAGCTGCCATAGGAGGGTGCCACACATCAAACTGCCGTAGATGAAGAGCGATATTGAAGCGCCAAGGCGCGCCCTCGCAGCCTGCTCAGTTTGGAGCACCGCGCCTGCGGCAAAGTTCACAACTGGCGGTCGCTTATTCGGCCATAGCAAGTAAAAGACAACGGGCGCAGCCATGCCGATGACAGGATACAAAACCAGAAGCAAGACTGAAGGAGACATGCTATCTCCGGCGGAGAGTGTACAACGATTTTATGACCAACTGACAAACGCGCTTGCCGGACGCGTCCGACCCGAAACGAAAAACGCTTTCCATCCCGCCTGCCTCCGCGCTACTATCTTGCGTTTCACGCCCTAATTCCGGAGGTCTTTGTGAAAGCTTCTCCCAGCTTTGTTCGCTTTTTTGTTTCTGCTCTCATCTTCCTATTCTTGGTTTCCAGTGCCGTTCACGCGCAGCAAGCCGCCGTTCCTCCCATCGATCCAAAATCCTATTCCGGTATGAAGTGGCGCCTGGTTGGCCCCTTCCGTGGAGGCCGGGCCCTCTCCGTCGTCGGCGTACCCAGCCAGCCGAATACCTACTACTTTGGCGCGGTCGCCGGCGGCATTTGGAAAACCACC
>Ga0307471_100001180_pt1 | contig 14149 bp, 10 predicted proteins | sample atmos_gasesAM3C__2_FD_204566 | JGI IMG/M metagenome (GOLD analysis project Ga0307471, IMG submission 204566) | Hardwood forest soil microbial communities from Morgan-Monroe State Forest, Indiana, United States - atmos_gasesAM3C_515 | ecosystem: Environmental > Terrestrial > Soil > Temperate... | reverse complement strand
AACGGGAAGATCACCATCACGAACGTCCCGGCAGGCCGATACTCCGCGCAGTTGTGGGCAGAGGGTGTGAGTGCGGAGAATCTCAAGGCCTTGAGTCGCGACATCACGATTTCAGGGACCGAGCAATCGCTGGGGGTGTTTCGCGTTGTCGAGGACAGCTTGACGTCGGTGCACAAGAACAAATATGGACGCGAATACGACGCCCCGGGTTCGGACTATCCGCCGAAGGAACCCAAGTAGTCGTTCGCGCTGAGTCGTCCCTCATGAGCGCCGAAGGCGTGCCGACGGGTGCGTGGTCACGAGCGGGGCGCACTGATTCACCTCTAGTCGCCCGCCGGACGCCCAGCCCTGGCGATTCACCCGCCTTTTACGACTTAATGCTCTTAGTCGCCAGGTCGAGTGAAACTGCAGTCTTTCTGAAGTAAGACTCGTTTGCCATGTGGCAGGCGAGCGCAGCGTGATTTCCGAAGACCGCGTCCTCAGTCACCGGCTTACGCGTGCGCACAGCTTCAAAGAATCTCCACAGGTGCGGTTTTACGTCGTCGTACGACGGGCCTTTATAAGTTGTTGTCTCTGCGATCGATTCCTGTCCGATAGCCGGATCATGCTCGGCGTGCCACTGCTTGAAATATTCCTCACGCATGGCTCGGGGAAATCCAAAGGCGTAATAGCTCGGGGCCGTGTCCAGCCCTGTTTGCGGGAAGTACGTCATCGAGAATTCACCCACCTCGAGGATGCCCTTTGAACCTTGGAAGCGCACGACCTCAGGGCTTTCCGCGCCAAGGTTGAGGCGCGTGTAGACCGGCAGGTTGCCATATTCGAACATCGACGCGTGCACGTCGGGCATGTTGCGGCCGTCCTTCCAGCGCAGAATCCCGCCCATGGCCATGGCTCGCTTCGGAGGTTCATTCAGACCCAGGCCATACAGGATGCCGCTCACAAGGTGAACCAGCAGGTCGCCAGCGACGCCCGTGCCGTACTCCTTCCAGCAGCGCCAGCGCGCGTAGATCAAGGGATCGAAGGAGCGTTTGGGCACGGTGCCTTGCCACGTATCCCAATCGAGGGTTTGCGGAGAGAGATCCGTGGGCGGCGGGTATTCCCAACAACCGGTTGGATCGTTGCGGCCAAGCGTGCCTTCCACGAGATTTACCTCGCCAATCGCCCCTTTGGCGATCATGTCTCTGGCTTTGGCGTAGATCACGGAACTCACTCGTTGCGAACCGATCTGCACGATGCGTCCGGTTTTCTGCTGAGCGGCGGCCATGTCGAAGCCTTCGGCGGCGTTGTGTGACATGGGTTTCTCGCAATAGATGTCTTTGCCGGCGCTAACCGTATCCACGACGATCTGCTTGTGCCAGTGATCAGGAACGGCCGCGATGATGCAATCGATCTCTTTGTTGTCGAGCAGGTCCTGGTAGCGGCGGGTAGTGGGCAGGCCGGGTTTAACGATCTCTTTGGCGAGCGTTTGCCGGCCATCGTACAGATCGCACGCAGCCACACACTCCACGCCCGGCAACGTAATGGCTGAACCCAACAGGCCACTGCCCTGCATGCCAATGCCGATGATGCCGAAACGAACCCGGTCGCTGGGCGGGACCGGTCTCGGCGAGGCGGCCATCGGGGCGGGATCGAGCAGGACAGTACGAGCGGCCACCAGGGCGCCAGCGGCGGTGCCGCTGGTCTGCAGAAATTCGCGGCGAGAGAAATGCTTCGTCATAAGTCCTCCGATGTATCGAAAATTCCTTGTGAATTCGATCGGTTTACTTCGACAGCGGTTTCATCGCGACTTCTTTGAAAAACACAATGTCATTGTCGCTATGGTTCTGCAGGCCCAGGTAGCCCTCGTTGGGCCGGCGCCCACGCTGCGGCTCGAAGTCAAACTTGCGTTCGGGAACCGGTCCGCCCTCGGTGTAGTCCGTGACCTTGACGCCGTTCAGGACCACCGTGGTGTGGGGACCGTCGAGGGTGATTTCCATCGTGTTCCACTCCGGTCCCGGCTTGCCCGGGCGCGCCAGCGGTTTTGTGAGCGAGTACAGCGTCCCCGTGACGTGATAATCGTCTTCGTTGGATTTCTCCGGCTCGTTGTCGATCTGAACCTCATACCCGTAGTGGACAGGCATCCACTCTTCGCGCGGTTCGATAGGAATGCGGATAAAGACTCCGGAGTTTGAGTTGTGATCACGCATCTTGAAAACCACGCGGATCTGGCAGTTCCCCACCTTTCCTCCCGTCCAGTACAGCAACCCCATCCCGCCGTGGGTGTGGATGAGACCATCTTCGACCGTCATGTTGCCCGGCCCGACATGCTTCCAGCCGGTCAGGTCCTTACCATTGAAGAGTTGCTTCCAGCCGGATTGGGCGCTTGCAGTAAAGGAAGCGAGAGCAACAAGTAGGAAGGCGAATGCAGTACGCAAGAGATTCACCTCAGCCGGCTCACATTGGAAGATCAGAGCCTGAGCGACCGAGCATTATAGTCTCATCGCGCAAGTTGGTGGCGATGGTTTGGAGTGAGTCCGAACTGCGACCCTGCCGAGCGCCTAGTCTCCTTCGACTGCGCGGGCTGCTGCGGTTGGGACAGCCGTTCCCGAGAGCGTGGCCCATCCTCGACGCGACAGATCCCAGAAGATGAGATAGCCCGCAACCGCGGCAAGGGCGAGCAGCAGGAATCCCCAGAGCCATTCGCCGAAGACCAGTTTTCCGATGCCGAAGAGGCAGCCATAGACGAGGATGACACCCATCACCCAATTGAAGGCATTGCTGGCGACATCGCGAACTTCGGGAAGTTCAGGAACGAGTGCGGCAATGCGGCGCCATCCGTAGACGGTGGGATGGACGCGTTTGTAGAACGCGATCAGCGTCTCGTCGGACTCCGGAGCAGTCACGAAGGTTGCCATGATCCACGCAATGGTTGTTACCAGGCCCGTGATCAGCGCCGTCTTTGCGTAGACGAGCGCGTCATTGCCGCTGAAAGAGATACGTCTTAGTGCGATGGTCATGGCGGCGGCTACCGCCATGGCGACGATCTCGCTCCAAGCGTTGATGCGGGACCAATACCAGCGCAAGATGTAGACCGCGCCCGTCCCGAATCCAATGTTCAACACCAGTTGCCAACCCTGGTTGATGGAGGCGAGCTTGGTCGCCGTGTATCCACTGCCCAGAACAAGGAAAACGGTAAACAGTTTGCTGATCAGCACGTAATGCTTTTCGGTTGCATCACGCACGAAAAATCGCTTGTAGAGGTCGTTCACCAGGTACGAACTCCCCCAGTTCAACTGGGTCCCGATGGTCGACATGAAGGCCGCCAGAAATGCCGCTACCATCAACCCACGCAAGGCCGGAGGCAGATAATCGCGCAGCACCATCACGTATCCTTGCTCGGGATTCTGGGCGAAAGCAGCGCTGGGATTCAGGCCTCCGTAAGGAGAGTAGACGACGACCGCCACTAACCCGGTGACCACCCATGGCCAGGGCCGGAGGGCGTAGTGCGCGATGTTGAACCAAAGAGTCGCGCCTAGGGAATTCTTCTCGTCTTTCGCGCTGAACATGCGTTGCGCGACGTAGCCGCCGCCACCGGGCTCCGCTCCCGGATACCACGCCAGCCACCACTGCATCCCCAGATAGACGATGAAAGTCAGCACCGGCAACGTCCACAGCGCGTCGGTGGTCAGGCCCAGGTGAAAGTCAGGAAGAAAGGCGGTCGGGTCCGACACTTGCATTCCACTCTGTCGAGCATGGTTCTGGATGACTTGCAGATGCACCTGCAATGCCTGCATGCCACCGATCTTTGCCACCGCGACCCAGGCCAGCACAACGATCATGGTCATTTTCAGTGCAAACTGAAACAGATCGGTGACCAGCACACCCCAAAGGCCGCCGATAAAGGTGTATAGCCCCGTGAATGGAATCAGAATGAAGACGCAAATCAGCAGCGCCGTGCTGCGTGGATCGCCCAGGGCATATTGAAAGACGTGGCCGCCCAGCGTCATCTGCACGATGCGCCCTGCGGCGATTGCCGGACCCAAGAGAACCGTGATGATGTTCACCATGGCTTGCGTCACCCATCCCAGGATGAAGCAGTTCATGAACAGGCCCAGGTAGATCGCCTTGAATCCGCGCAGGAACGCCGCCGGTTTCCCGCCGTAGCGAATCTCGACCAATTGAACGTCGGTAAGAATCTCGGCGCGCCGCCAGTAGCGGGCAAAGAAGAAGACGGTAAGCATGCCGCCTACGCACGACCCCCACCAGATCCAGTTACCGGCGATCCCCTGCCGTGCGACCAGTCCGCAGACGAGCAGTGGGGTGTCCGCAGCAAATGTGGTTGCGACCATCGAGGTGCCGGCCAGCCACCAGGAGACATCGCGACCTGAGATGAAGAATTCCTCAGTGTTGCCGCTCGCCCGACGGCGGTAGTACACACCGATCAAAAGATTAGCGAGCAGGTATCCAACGATCACGATCCAGTCGGTGGCAGTGAGAGGCATAGGTCTCCGTGTCAGACAATGTCTGCATGCGGCAAAGGCATTGAGACGGGCGAAGGTCGAGAAGATTGCCGCATTTCCATGGGGCCCGGTGCAGCGCGAAATATACGCGTACTATCGGAATCTGCGAATGAACAAAGTGTGACGCTCGGAGCGGTAAAAGCCCACGACGTAAATCACGGCCTTCCCCGTAGTCGAGTAGATAACCTGCCGAATTCGTAGCAAGGGTGCGCCGCGCGGGACCGCCAGCAGTTCGGCATTATGCACGTCTGCGGGAGTGGCGTCGACCTCTTCGTCGGCATACGCCAGTTCGACGCCGTAGTCATGCTGCAGCGTTGCGAACAGCGAACTCTTGCCGAGCGGCGCCGATACCAGGCCCGCGAACTCGGGCGCTGGCAAATACACGGTTTCCAGCGCGAAGGGCTCTTCCCCTGTGAGGCGGAGACGATCGACCTTGACCAGGGAACTCGTGGCGGGAAGCCCGAGCCGGGCGGCGATCTCCAGTTGATGGGCAATCACCTTGGTAGAGAGCACGCGCGATCGCGGCGCGAGGCCGCGGCTCGACATGTGCTCGGTATAGCTCATCAGCTTGTTGAAATGGATCTTGGGTGGCGCAACAAACGTTCCGGAGCCACGGCGGCGCTCGACCACGCCTTCGCGTTCGAGGCCTGCGAGCGCGTGGCGAGCGGTCATCAGGCTGACGCTGTGAATCCTGGCGAGCTCGCGTTCGGAGTCAACCGCGTCGCCGATTTTCAGGTGCCCGCCCTCGATCCGCTTGCGGATCACGTTCTGGATCTTCTTGTAGGCAGGCGTGTTACCGTTCCTGCTGATTCGCATCGCTGTCCCTTGTCCGAGCCCGCCGTCCAGGCCCGCCAGCCACTAACCGTTGCAAAATCGTTATTGCCAACTCTCTTACCTGCTATATAGCGCACCTATAGGAAGTTGTAAAGCACAAGTTATCGCGACTCCGCTGGCGATCCTCCCACGGTGCAGTGCAACGCTATATAGCGGTTGCGGCTATCGAACTGATTCTGGTCGATTTAGGGCCCAAACGGCCCGTTTCGGTCCGGCCAGAAAAAGCTTAGATACCGGCAAGCAAAACCCATTTAATACCGAAAACTGGAGGTTGTAAATTCGGAAACTTCATTTTTCCATAGGCACCCCTGGTGTCGGTGACGTTCGTCGACACGCACTAGAGCGCTTGCCACGCCGGGTAAGTGCAATTCCTAGCCTGCGTCCCGTCTATCAAAATTTTTTGCTTGACCATGCATGCTGGACTGCTATATAGCATATGCCCATTGTTAGTCAACTGGTCTTTGGGGTTTGTTTCGCACCTTAAGCGCGTGGGGAGGTTCTGTGATGAAACGAGCAGTGCTGGTTGTTTTGATAGTGTTGGCCGCGCTCTCCGGGCTCACGATGCCCGCGTGGAGCCAGGAAGTCACCGCCGCCATCGTCGGCACAGTCACGGACCCAAGCGGTGCAGCTGTCCAAGGGGCCACTGCTACGGCAACGTCACAGGAGCGTGGTCTCACTTACTCCGCGGTTACGAATGACTCCGGTCTTTATCGTATCGCGCAACTTCCCGTCGGTACGTACAGCCTCAAAGTCGAAAAGTCGGGGTTCGCATCGGTCGCGCACCCGGCATTTGTCCTTACGCTGAATCAAGTCGCGCGCATCGACATTGGAATGAAAATTGGACAGACGACTGAAACAGTGGAAGTGACCGGAGCGGCGCCTGTGTTGGAAACTGACGTCACGCAGGTCGACACGATCATTAACGCCGCAACGAACGACAGTCTTCCACTTGCGTCGCGCAATTACGTCCAACTTACTCTGCTTTCGCCGGGGTCTGTATCGACCAACCCGGCCAGCTTCACCAGCGGTAACAATACCGATTTTTATAGCGGCCGTCCGTTGATCAATGGCAACCGCGAGCAAGCGAATAATTTCTTGCTCGACGGCATGGATAATAACCAGGTGTCGGATAACCTACTGGGCTACACGCCAGCCCCCGATGCCATCCAGGAGTTCAACCTGATTACCAGCAACGCACCGGCCGAATTCGGAAACTTCCAGGGAGGAATTGTCAACACGTCCATCAAGTCCGGAACCAACCAGTACCACGGCGATGCTTGGGAGTTTTTCCGCAACGACGTGTTAAATGCGAACAGCTGGGCGAATAAGTTCAGCGGGCTTTCCAAGGACAAGCTCCGATGGAACATGTTTGGTGCTACCTTTGGCGGACCAATTCTCAAAAACAAACTTTTCTTTTTTGCTGATTACCAGGGCCAGCGCTTTAATCACCCAAGCTCATCGACTGCAAACACCGTTTTCACCGCTGCGGAACGCACTGGGGACTTCGGCGCTATTTGCAAGGGCGGCTTTGATGCTGGTGGAGCCTGCCAAGGGAAGGGTCAGTTGTACAACCCGTGCGTATCGTTTGCCGCTCCGTGTACTCCGGCTTCGACCCCGGCGGCGACGCGCAATCCTTTCCCGTTCAACAGAATTCCTGCCGTGATGATCAGCCCAGTGGCGGCCAACCTATTCGCTTCGAACCAATATGCGTCCCCTGTCAACGATAACCTACAACAAAACGCTGTTAATACTACAGCCCAGGCCCTTAAGGTGGACCAAGGCGATCTTAAGATAGACTTCAAGGCCACGGAAAAGGACAGCATTTACTATCGCTTCACCAGGGCTTACCAGAATAATCCAGGGACCAACTCGCAGGTGCTATTGGGGAACTCCTACTCCTCGACTCCGATTTACAACACAGTTGGCGACTGGACCCGAACGCTCAGTAATAATCTTGTGAATGATTTCCGCATTGGCTGGAGCCATATTACGTTTGGCAGTGGCACTAGCTGGGATTCGAGCGTTGGGGATTTCGGGAATACCCTTGGAATCGGCAACGGTAACCCTACAGGTCACGACGGACTGCTGGCTCTCAATTTCAGCAACTCCACCCTCTCTAACATGGGTACTCAAGAGAGCACCACGAGCTTCGACGACCACGTCTGGCAGTTCGAAGATTCGCTGGGTTGGACCCACGGACGGCACAACTTGAAATTTGGTGGCCAATTCTGGCGTCAGATCATCAAGACATTCTATGCAGGTAACAATGGTCAACTTGGGCTTATGGATTTCGACGGCCGGTTCACCAGCAACGTCATCGGGAGTGCTGGCAACGGCACCGGCGATGGTGGTGCGGACTTCGTCCTCGGTCTCCCCTTTCAATACGGCCGTGGTGTGAGCACGGGTAAGACCTGGGAGCAGTCCAGCAACGTCATTGGTATCTACGCTCAAGACACCTGGCGCATTTCGAATCGCTTAACATTGAATCTCGGCCTGCGCTACGAAGCGCATACCCCATGGGTTGAAAGTGGCGATAACCAGGCGAATTACAACTTCGCTACTGGCAATGTCGACCTTGCGGGCAAGAACGGTGCCAGCCGGGGACTCTATCGGGGTTTCTATGGGGGGAGGGACTTCCAGCCACGCATCGGTTTTGCCTGGACTCCTGCGATGCTGGGCGACCGTACCGTGATCAGGGGCGCGTACACAATCTCTTCTTATCTGGAAGGAACGGGTACGAACCTTCGTTTGACCTTGAATCCACCTTTTACCCCGGCAGAAATCAACGCCCTCTATAACAATGCTCCACTACCTCTGACAGATACCACCGACGGAATTGCGGGCGCGGCGACGGCCGCATCCTGCGATCCGCCAGCCTATGCCTGTTACGCCCGAGCATTTCTCCGGGTGTGGGATCCCGACGTGCAGCCCGCGATCGCACAGCAGTGGAACCTGACCGTCCAGCACCAACTTGGCAACGATACTACTTTCCAAATTGGATACGTGGGGCAGAAGGGAACACACTTGATGGTGCCATTCGACTACGCACAGAGGGCGCTGCTTCCAAATTCATCTTGCGCAACCCCACCCTGTACCGCTCCCAGCCCATACTTTGCCAATAATCCCACGCTCTATACCGTCTTGGGCAACCCTGCCCAAAACGGCGAGGGGGCCACGGTTTCAGGCACGAGGTCGAACGGCAACATGGAGTACAACTCATTGCAAGCCGTGCTGCAGAAACGGATGACTCATGGTTTGCAGTATCAAGTCTCCTACACGTTCTCCAAGTGCATGTCGGACAGCACTGGTTATTATGGAGCTTGGGTAAATGCCCTCAGCGCCTCGGCATACTGGCAGAACGTTTACGATTCGAGGGCGGAGTGGGCGCCATGCTACTACGATGCTACCCACGTCGTTTCAGCTTATGCGATTTATGACCTTCCCTTTGGGCATGGCAAAGCATTCGCCCAAAATGCGAACAAGGTGGTGGATGCCATTATTGGCGGGTGGCAGGTCAGCCCCATCGTCGCATTCCGCACGGGTTTCCCCTTACCCGTTTATGGAGCCTCGGATCAGTCCGGCACCTTCTCTCGCGGGGCGCGGGCCGACTGCAATTCCATCCCGAGTGTTACCTCGGACGCGCCAATTCAGGGAGCCGGTGGTATTCAGTGGTTCACGAACAACGGGAACTTCACTACGCCGGCAGTTGGCACCTTCGGCAATTGCGCACCGCAACTCGGAGCGTTGCGCTCGCCGCGTTACGCCGACTTAGACCTGAGTTTGCATAAGAGCTTCCAACTGACGGAGCGGTTCCGCTTCGAGTTCCGAACCGACTTCATCAATGCTTTCAATCACGTGCAGCTCGACGCACCAAACATGAGCCTGGGGTCAACCATGGGGCAGATCACAACTGCCCAACCCCCAAGGAACATACAGTTGGCTTTGAAGCTCTACTACTGAAACCAAAGCACGTATAATGACGCAGGCGACAACCGCCTGCGTCATTTTTTTTGGCCGTGATTTTCAGAAGAACCTTCGAAAGAGAATTTCCTGATTAAAGATGTATAGATCCTCACGCAAGTCGGCGTTTACGGTCCTATTGATCGGGTGTTTGTGGTCTGAACCAGTCGTTCTGGCTCAGCAAGCGAAGGTCGCTGCTGCGCCCGGATCTGTGCTATCCCCGGAGAAAGCGCTCAGCTTGGCAGAGCAAGGGCGCTGCGCGGAAAGCCTTTCGAGCCTCAAGCGCGCCATGACCGGCCAAGTCCCTGCGCCAACCCGAAAACAGGCCGGCGTACTTGGTGTGCGCTGCTCCTTGGCTGTGGACGATCGTGACTCCACCGCCGACTTTATCCGACTGCTGAACAAACAGTTTGCCAGGGACCCTGACGTACTTTTTGTCATTGTCCATGCCTATTCCGATCTGTCGACGCGAGCGGCCCAGGATCTTGGCCGCACGGCCCCGCAATCCCTTGCTGCTCATAAACTCAACGCTGAAGCCCTCGAGATGCAGGGGAAGTGGGAACCTGCGCAGCTTGAGTATGAAGAGATGATCCGAAAGGAACCTGCGGCACGCGGCATTCACTTCTTGTTGGGCAGATTGTTGCTTTCGCGACCGGATGCGCCCCAAGACGCGACCGAACGCGCAAAGCAGGAATTCCTCAAGGAACTACAGATCGACCCGAACAATAGCGGGGCGGAATATATCTTAGGAGAACTTGCTCGGCGTGAAGAGAAATGGGACGAGGCGATCTCTCGATTTTCGCAGGCCGCAAAGCTCGATCCCAATTTCGCGGAAGCCTACTTGGGCTGGGGGTTTTCTCTGGTGACGGTCAAGCGATACCAAGAGGCAATTCCGCCTTTGCGCGTTGCAGAGCGCCTCACGCCGGGTAACCCGGAAGTCCATCACGCGCTCGCTACAGCGCTGCAAAGATCCGGTCACAAGGAAGAAGCAGAAAAGGAATTTGCCATTCACCAGAGCCTCAGTTCTACGACATCGAGGACGCCAGTGCCGGATAAACCAGAATAGCCTTATCCCCAGTTGATCCGGGTGCTCACACTCCGAAAATCTGAAAATTTAGTGGCGTAGACTGAATGAAGATGCCCGGTCTGTTTCGTGCAACACAACTAACCCGGCGCAACTTCGTCTCCAGAATAGTAGCTGGAGTCGTGGTCCTGCCGCGATGGGCGGATATTGCTTTTGCCGACGCGCCACCAATTCCTTTCGAGGAAGTTCTTCCTGGGAAGAGTGGAATCAAGTGGGTTCACTCCAGCGGAAAGTCACCCCAAAAATATCTTCCGGAAAGCTCCGGCGCGGGTTGCGCATTTCTCGACTACGACAACGATGGTTGGATGGATATTTACTTGGTGAACAGCGGCAAGTGTGATTTTTTCACACCGAACACGCCCTTGCGCCACGCACTTTACAAGAACAATCGCGACGGAACGTTCACTGATGTAACGGAAAAGGCGGGAGTCGCCGCGGGCGGCTACGGACAAGGTGTTGCCGTGGGTGACTATGATGGCGACGGTTTTCCAGACATCTATGTTACGCAATACGGCCGCAGCATCCTGTACCACAACAATGGCGATGGAACGTTCACTGATGTAACCGAGAAGGCCGGCGTGGCCGCTCCGGGATGGTCCTCGAGCGCGGTCTGGTTCGACTATGACAACGATGGCCGCCTCGATCTATTCGTTGGGCGCTTCGTGGATTTCAGCAAAGAACTGAACAAACCCTGTGGAATCCACGAGGATGGCCGGCTCCACTATTGCATTCCTAAAGTATATTCGCCGATGCCCAGTTGGCTGTTCCACAACAATGGTGACGGCACCTTCACCGATGTCAGCAAGGAGTCCGGCATTGCCGCTCAACTCGGCAAAGTATGGGGCGTGGTCGCGACCGACATCAACAATGACGGACTGATCGACCTATGGGTGAGTAACGACACACTACCCAATTTCCTATTCGTTAATCGCGGCAAGGGAAGATTCGAGGAAATTGCCACGACTGCCGGTGTTGCTTACAGTGATGCCGGCCGGGCGCGGTCCGGCATGGGAGTGGATTCCGCCGATTTTAGTAACGAGGGCTGGATGGGTTTGTTCGTCGCAAATCTCGATCGCGAGCTGTTCTCCATATATAAAAACAATCGTGATGAGACATTTGATGACTTGGCACTTCCTACCGGTATTGGCAAAGCCACCAAATTCATGAGCGGATGGGGTTTGAAGTTTTTTGATTACGACAATGATGGCAACCTCGATCTGCTGCTCGCCAACGGTAATCCGGATGATCTGATATCAACCCTGCATGGAGAGGTCACCTACGAAGAGCCATTGCTCTTGTTCCACAACACGGGGAAATCGTGGGAGAACGTCAGCCCCCAAAGCGGCCCCGTATTCGCGAAGCAGTTATCAGCTCGCGGCATGGCAATTGGGGACTTCGATAACGACGGTGGTTTGGACGTCCTGATTTCCGTGAATGACGATGCGCCGATTCTCTTGCGCAACAAGGTCGGCACGCAAAGTCATTGGCTCGGGCTGAAGTTAATCGGGAAGAAGGCGAATCCTGATGCCGTCGGCTCTCGTGTGACGTATCAAGCGGGCGATCTGAAACGAAGCCGCATGAAGGTTGGTGGCGGGAGTTATCTGTCGTATCACGACCCTCGCATGGTGCTCGGGATCGGAACGCGGGCGAAGATTGATTGGCTGGAAGTGAAATGGCCCCTGCCGAGCGGTCGCGTGGAGCGATTTACCGAGCTTCCCATTGACCGGTACATCACGATCACCGAGGGAGAGGGGAAGTGGAAGTAGCGTCACCAGTCGTCGGTCCTCAGGGGATCGAGTTGACGACCAACGACTGATAGCCAGCAGCCAACTTAGGGTGTCAGCTTACCGGTCGAGAGGTAATCCTGCGAAGGGACGCCGAAAGCGTCGGCGACCCGATTGAAAAAGGCGAACAACGCCGTCACATACACGGCTTCCGAAATCTGGTCATCACTCCAGCCCGCGTCCCGCAGCTTCTGCACATCCTCCGCCGTCGAGCGCGACGCGGCTTTTGTAATCAACTCTACGTAATCGAGTAAGACGCGCTCGGCTGAAGTCAGCCCCGCATCGTCCAGCTTACCCTGCCGAATCGCATTCACGCATTGATCAGTGGCTCCCTGAACCCGCAGGAAGAAGGCGTGGCTATCCAGTCAATAGGGACACCGGTTGAGGTAAGAGACGTGGCTGGCAATCATCTCCTTGTGGCGGCGGGTCAGGTGGCCTTCGGAGAAGTGAACCGTGTTGGAAAACTCGACCACCTGTCGCAGGAAGTCGGGACGCGCTCCGAAGCACTTGATGATGCCGGGAACTTGACGGCGTCCGGAGCCGGCGCGCCAGAAATCATAGGCGGCGGCGGTTTCGCCCGTGGCTTCATGGTCTTCAAATATCCGGATTTTAGTCGGCTGCTTTGCGGATGGGTTGCTGCCGGGCGCTCCTGGCTTCTTTTCCTGCTCCATACCGGTTGATCGTGCCTCGTGCTGCAAACAAACGTGAGAAGTTGATACTCGGCTATTTCGCCTCGGCTTGAGGTTCGATCTTTTCGATCACAAAAGCGCGCGAGCCTCCGCGTTCGAAAACCTTGCCCGTCGCCGTGACTTTCTGGCCCGCGAATGGCACGAGTTTTTCGTTTTGGCTGCTGGAAGGGGTAGTGTCGGCGATCGGCCAGTAGATGGTGCCATTGGCGGTCAGGATCACGAGCGGTGATCCAGCCTTCGCGCAGGCGAGGGCACAATCACGACTGATCGGCTTGTCCAGACCCTTGGTGAAGGCGCAGGCGGAATCGAGCACGTAGCCCTTCACGGTTTCGGCCTTCGCCTTCGAGTCCGCGCCCCACAGCGCGGCCACCAGCGATAGGGCAACCACCGACTTCACGATCGTTGCTGCGATGTTCATGATGATCTCCTGCAATCAATTTCAAAGGTCAACGCAACCGGGGCCCGGGTTTGCCATGCTCAAAAAAGCTCCAGCTGGTCTCGGGACCAGCTGGGATCATTTTATGATTGCACCGGCAGTCGTGCCGCCGGCTCTCTAGGGGTGCCTCGGAAGCGCGTGGTGGGCGCAAACGAGGACTTGATAAGTTGCTGCGGACTTTAACCGGATTATAAAAGGGGAACAATACTGTAAAAGTACTACAGTCAGTGTCATAGCGAACGCAAGGGCTGGCTCGTGCATGCGGTGAGTCGCAGCTTTTCGATTCGAAAACGGACATCCCGCCCGGCGCGCGGACAATCAGAACTGCTTCGCAGCATACATTTCAGAATACATACCAACCATCGCCACGACATTAAGCTTCTAAGAGATGCCCTTCCGAAGCTCTCATGACGATCCCGAGCACCTCTCCGCTACGGCAACGCCGAACACCGCTTGCCGGCATCTTCCTCGGAATCGTCGTGATTCTTGCCCTGGGCGGCACGGCTTACCTCGCACGGAATTGGCCGTTCAGCGAAGCGGAAGTCGCGAAGTCCCTCGAAGAGGCCAGTTCCAGCAAGGTCAGGATCGGCAGCTTTCGCGCCACTTATTTCCCCCGTCCCGGGTGCGTCGCACGAGACGTTGTGTTCCGCCATCAATCCGGAGGCAATACCCCGCCGCTGATTACAATTCACGAACTGCGGGTGGAGAGCTCCTTTCTGGGCCTGTTAAGGAAGCACATCGCGACGGTTCGCGCGGACGCCATGCAGATCTATATTCCGGTTGAGAATCAGGAGAAGTTCCAGTCTTCCACCGACTTGGTGATTGATGAGTTGATCACCACTGACTCCAGCCTGAAATTTGCC
>Ga0307471_100001178_pt1 | contig 14164 bp, 16 predicted proteins | sample atmos_gasesAM3C__2_FD_204566 | JGI IMG/M metagenome (GOLD analysis project Ga0307471, IMG submission 204566) | Hardwood forest soil microbial communities from Morgan-Monroe State Forest, Indiana, United States - atmos_gasesAM3C_515 | ecosystem: Environmental > Terrestrial > Soil > Temperate... | reverse complement strand
CGACCGCAGCCTTATCTGCGTGGTCGAGGATGTTGCCGATTTGTGGGCACTGGAACGCAGCCACGCTTTCCGCGGGCTTTATCATGTTTTGGGCGGCACGCTGTCGGCGCTCGAAGGCGTACGGCCCGCCGATTTGCGCATCGAGGCGTTGCTGACGCGGCTAAAGGACGGGCCGGTTAAAGAAGTGATCCTCGCCCTCAACGCCACGGTCGAGGGGCAGACAACGGCGCATTATGTGATCGAGCGTTTGGCCGGCAGCGGCGTCGCCGTTTCGAAACTTGCGCACGGCTTGCCGGTCGGCGGCGAACTCGATTATCTCGACGACGGCACGCTGACGGCGGCGTTGCAGGCGAGAAGGGCAACTGGAGGCTAGAGGCTAGAGGCTGGGGAAAGTAATTAGCCTCTAGCCTCCAGCCTCCAGCCTCTAGTATACTCACCCATCAATCATCTACGGATCCGCACTTCTATGAATATCGGCCTTGTCGTCAACGCCCGCGGAAAAATGTGCCTCGTCCATGACGAGCCGTTCGAAGCCACGCCTTTATGGGTCGGCTATCACGTCGACAAGAAACAGCTCGAGATCATTTTCGACACCGGCTCGACCTTTCCCATCGATTGGGAGGCCACCGACGAGATGAACAACTACCTCCTGCGCATTAACAAAATTCTCATCATACGGATGGAAGATAAAAAGCCGGTGGAAGGCTATGACACCAGCTTTTTAAGGTTGAAGGATGGGAAGACCATAAATTAATCCGAGGAAGGGTAGTTCATGGCCGATATAGCCGAAAAATCGGCGCCGACGATCAGCACGTTCGGCGCCGCCGTCACCAAGGGCAAGATCGACGGCGACGCGCAGGATGTCGAGGAAATCATCGCCGGTATCATCCGTGGCTGGAAGCATCTGGTGAAAGGCGGTCTCAACGCCGTGCTCACGGATTTCGGCGCTGCCACTCGCGCCTCGGCGCAATTGATCGTCAACTGGAGCGGCGATTTTACCGCCATATTCGATTTCCTGGTGGAGATGGGCCTGATCGAGGATCCGCGCAAGAAGCGACGCGAATGGTGGCGCGGGTTGTTCAAGAAAAGACCGGGCCTGGCCAAGGGCTAGGAAAGATTGCCGACCTGCGCGGCAAAGGGATTGGCGATTTTTTCGAGACTGTCCACATTCTTGAGAATGATTTCGTCATTATGCAGGGAAAGATAATCTTTGGCCGCGAAAAGCCGCAATTGCCGGTTGATGCTTTCGCGCGAGGCCGCGAGTTGCTGGGCAAGATCGATTTGATTAAGGCCCGCGCGGATTACGAGCTTGCCATTTTCCTCGACGCCATAATGCCCCGCGAGGCGCAGCAAATGATGTGCCAGCCGTCCCGGTAAATTCTGCAGGGCAATCAATTCGAGCGTTTCGGTATGCGCGCGCAGGCGGTGACATAGCATCTTGATGACGCTGAGCATCGCCTCAGGCTGTGCATAGAGGATGGGCAGAAAATCCTCCCGGCGGATCATCAGAAAGGTGCAATCGGTCTCGGCGGTGGCGTCGACTGAGCGCGGCAGGCCGTCGATCAGGGCGGTTTCGCCGAACACCTCGCCTTTCTCGACCATGGCGAAGAGAATGCCCTTGCCCTCGACCGAATGCACGCTCACCCGCACGCGACCCGACATGATGGCGGCCAGATAGCTGCCTTCGTCGCCGCGTCGGTAAATGACTTCGCCCGCTTTGTAGCTTTTGGCGATGGCCTTGTTGAACAGGGCCGATCGGGCCGCCATCGGGAACAATTCGAACAGTTCCAGATAATGGAGGCGGTCAATCAGGGTTTGGTGATTGATATTATTCATGTCAATGGCCGGGGCTCGTTCTGCGCCTCTCTTTTTAGCACAGGGCGCATACCCTTGTCATAGGCCCTTGCTTAAGGCAATTTGGCCGCGCGGCGGGCTTCGCGCCGCCGCCGCATGTGGGAAAACTTTCCTATGGTCTTCGTTCTGTCCAAAATTCTGTGGATGTTCACGGCGCCCGGCAATTTGCTGGTGCTTTTGCTGTTGGCGAGCGCGTTTCTTGCCATAGCCCGCAACGAGGAGCTGCAGAATATCGGGCGGCGCCTGTGCTTCAATCTCGCCTTTCTGATGTTTTTCATCGCCATTTTTCCGGTCGGCAAATGGATGCTGCTGCCGCTGGAGAACCGCTTGCCGCTGGTGCGGCCGGATCATGTGGATGGCATTGTCGTGATCGGCGGCGACGAGAATCCGTTGCTGACCGAGGCGCGCGGCCAGCCTTCGTTGCGCGCTTCGGCCGATTATTACATCGTCTTTGCCATGCGTGCGCGCGATTACCCGCAGGCGCGCCTCGTTTATGCTGGCGGCAGCAGCCAGCTGGTGCCGCTCAGCAAGCTGGCCGATGCCGAAGTGGCGCGGCAGGCGCTGGCCGCTTATGACGTGCCGCTGGATCGCGTGACGTTCGAAACCAAATCGCGCACCACGCACGAAAATGCCGAAGCCGCGGCGCTGCTCATTCATCCCAAACCGACCGAGAAATGGCTGTTGGTGACGAGCGCGCATCATATGCCGCGTGCGATCGGCGCGTTTCGCAAGGCCGGCTGGAATATCTATCCGGCGCCGGCCGATTACCGCACCGACGGCAAGTTCACCTCCGACCTGCATTTCGATTTCAGCGATCATTTAAGCGAAATGAGCATCGCCGTGCATGAGTATTTCGGTCTCGTGGCCTATCGGCTCATGGGCTATAGCGATGCCTTATGGCCACGGCCGTGATGAACAGGGCGGCTGCCGCATGTGGGTTGGTTTTGGCGTTGGTAGGGTTGGGCGGTCCGCTTTACGCCCAAACGCCGGATTATCCGCCTTACTCCCGCGATACGATCCAGGAGAGCCGGAGCAGCGCGTTTGAGGCTTGGCTGCAGGGCGTGGAAGACGAAGCGGTGCTTGCCGGCGTTTCGCCTACGACCGTCCGCAACGCGTTGGATCATGCGGCGCTTAGTCGCCGCGTGCTCGACCGCGACCAGAACCAGCCCGAGACAACGGTCACTTTTTCAATCTACAGCGCGCGCACGATCACGCTCGATCGCGTGACGGAAGGGCGCACTTTGTTGCGCAAACATGCGCGCGTGCTGCGCACGGTTTCGCAGCGCTACGGCGTGCCGCCCGAGATCATCGTGGCGCTGTGGGGCATGGAAAGCAATTTCGGCCGCAACCGCGGCGATTATAACGTGGTGGATTCACTGGCGACGCTGGCTTATCAGGGGCGGCGCAGCGATTTTTTTCGTCATCAGCTGATCGATGCCTTGCGGATTCTCGATCGGGAACATATGAGTGCCAATGAGTTGCGCGGCTCCTGGGCAGGCGCGATGGGACAATGCCAGTTCATGCCGACGACCTACCTGCGCTATGCGGTCGCCTACAAAACCGGCGGGCGGCGCGATATATGGGATAGTGAGCCGGATGTCTTCGCCTCGATCGCCAATTACCTGAAGGCCGAGGGCTGGCGCAGCGATTTAACCTGGGGCCGCGAGGTTATGCTGAAAAAAGCCATTTCCGTCGACGAGGTCGGGCTGAGCGTCACACATTCGCTGGCCGAATGGCAAAGGATCGGCGTGCGCAACGTGAAAGGCGAGCCGCTGCCAAAAAAGCTGCTGCAGGCCTCGCTGGTGCAGCCGGATGGATTCAGCGGGCGCAGTTTTCTGGTCTATGATAATTTCCGGGCGTTGATGCGCTGGAACCGCTCAACTTATTTTGCTTCGTCGGTCGGGTTGTTGGCGGACAGGATTAAGGCCAGATGACGGAACAGAAGACAGACGACAGACGACAGAGGACAGAAAAGGGACAAAAATTTGTCTTCTGTCTTCTGTTGTCTATCGTCTGTCTTCTGAACGCTTGCGGCGGGCCTTCACGCGCGCCGCAAATGGCGCAGCCGACCTATAAGGTCGGCCAGCCTTATGAGATCAGCGGCAGCTGGTATTACCCGCGCGAGGATTACAGTTACGATAACACCGGCATCGCTTCCTGGTACGGGCAAGGCTTCCATGGCGAGCGCACCGCCAACGGCGAAATTTTTAACAAGGATGAGCTAACGGCCGCGCATCCGACGCTGCCGATGCCCTCGCTCGCGCGCGTAACCAATCTCGACAATGGGCGCTCGATCGTGGTGCGCATTAATGACCGCGGGCCGTTCGATAAGGGCCGCTTGATCGATGTCTCGCAGCGCGGGGCGCAACTGCTCGGCTTCGAGCAACAAGGCACCGCCAAGGTGCGGGTGCAGGTGCTGGCCGACGAAAGCAAAGCGATTGCCGATGCCATGCGGCATTATGGTCAGCCGGTACCAGGGCCGGTTTTGGTGGCCGCCAATCCGGAACAACCGCCGCCCGTGCAGGCAGCACCACTGGCGCCGGTCGAGACGCAGCCGCTTGAGCCGCCTTCGAATACAATCGAGACCGCGCCGAAGCCGGTGCGCACCACGCCGGCCATTCATCAGCAGCTGGTCGAGACCAGGCCGGTGCCGCAAGCGGTGCAATTGCCGGTCACCGGTGCTAATCATATCTTTGTGCAGGCGGGCGCGTTCAAGAACGTCGATAACGCCACACGGCTCAAGCTGCGCCTCGCGTATCTTGGCCCGGTTGGGGTGTCGAGCGCGGTTGTCAACGGCGCACGCTTTTACCGCGTGCGCGTGGGGCCGCTGTCCAATGTACAGCTGGCCGACGACATGCTGGCGCGCGTAACCAAAGCCGGCGTCGCCGCGCCGAGGATTATCGTGGATTGAGGAGAACATGAAAAAAATCTGCTTTCTTGCCGTTTTATTGCCGCTTTGGTCGCTGCCGGGGTACGCCCAAACCGTCGCGCCTGTTGATACGGCCGCGAAGCAGGCTTTTCTGATTGATGCCAACACCGGCACGGTGCTGTACGCGAAGGACGCCGATACGCCGATGGCGCCGTCATCGATGAGCAAATTGATGACGATTTATCTAGCGTTCGAAGCGCTCAAGACCGGCAAACTGACGATGGATCAGGAATTGACGACCAGCGAGCACGCCTGGCGGCAAGAAGGCTCGCGCACATTCCTTAATGTCGGGCAAAAGGCACGGGTGGAGGATCTACTGCGCGGCGTGATCGTGCAATCGGGCAACGACGCGGCTGTTGTATTGGCCGAGGGGCTGGGCGGCTCGGAGCCTAATTTCGCTGAGGTGATGAACGCCAAGGCGCGCGACCTCGGCCTCAACAACAGTCATTTTACCAATTCAACCGGTCTTCCCGATCCGCAGCATTATATGACCGCGCGCGATCTTGGATTGCTAGCGACCGCATTGATCCGCGATTTTCCGGATCTCTATCATTATTTTGCCGAGACCGAATTTATCTGGAACAACATCAAGCAGGGCAATCGCAATCCGCTGCTTTACCGCAATATGCAGGTAGACGGCCTGAAGACCGGCCATACGGATGATGGCGGTTATGGGCTGACGGCCTCGGCCCTGCGCGACGGGCGGCGGCTGGTGCTGGTGCTGAACGGCATGAATGATATGCAAATGCGCGCCGATGAATCCGCCAAACTGCTCGATTGGGGTTATCGCGAATTCGGCCTTTATCCGGTGGCGAAAGCCGGCGCGGAGATGGCGACAGCGAAAATATGGCTCGGCCAGTCATCTTCGGTGCCGTTGCTGGCGGCCGAGACTGTGGCATTGACCTTGCCGCGCAACGCCCGGCCTGGGTTGAAAGCCTCGGTCTCCTATAACGAGCCGATTGTAGCGCCAATAACCAAAGGCCAGCCGCTCGGCAAGCTCACCGTCATCGCGCCCGGCATGGAGGCCAAGGAGATACCGCTGCTGGCCGGGGAAGACGTGCCGCGAGTGGGGTTGCTAAAACAAATAAAGGCAAAACTGCGTTATCTTGCGGGACACAGCCCGCTCAGTTAACTATTATCTTCGCCAAATCTGTGATTTGGCTCACGTACGTTGCTTTTCTTTGGTGTCTATTTAAAGTGAGTGGTGGAATACATTTTTTGTCAATTCATTGAAAAGGAGAAAAAAATGGACACACTTCCGGAAATACGGGTAATAATTGGAACAAGAATGGAGATTTTGAATCCTACGGTGGAAACAATTGCAGAAATTGACGCAGCCACGGATCGCGCCGCGCGGGAAAAAGAATGTGTTGTCGCTGTTTCCGTGCATTTTGCGGATCGGCACTCTAACGGAAGTTATCAGGAATTACCGATACCTAACGTGCCACCTCGTATTGCTCGAATTGTCGCAACCGGCTTGGCGCTTAAATTGCGGTGACCGGCCCGATCATGGTAGCTTCGCGTGTGCAACGCGGTAAATTCATAACGCTGGAAGGCGGGGAAGGGGCCGGGAAATCGACGCAGGCGCGGCGGCTGGCGGCGTTTTTGCGCAAGCGTGGCATCAAGGTGGTGCTGACGCGCGAGGTGGGTGGCGCGCCGGGCGCGGAAAAAATCCGCAAAATCTGGCTGGAAGAGGGCGAGGGCTATTGGGATCCACTCGCCGAATTATTGCTGATCTTCGCCGCGCGGCGCGAGCATCTGGCGAAAACAATTTGGCCGGCGTTGAAAAAAGGCCATTGGGTGGTGTGCGACCGCTTCATGGATTCCACCCGCGCCTATCAGGGCATGGGCGCGATGAAGCCGGTGATAGAGCGGCTTTATTGGGAAATTGCCGGCGCTTTCGAGCCTGATCTGACAATTCTGCTCGATATGCCGGTGGAAAAAAGTATGGCACGCGTCAAAAAGCGCGGCGGCTGGAACGACCGCTATCAATTAAAAGCCGCGCCGTTTCATCGTAAATTGCGCACGGCCTATCTGTCGCTGACGAAAAAATATAAAAAGCGGTTTGCTATTATAAATGCCGGACAAAATTTGAATAAGGTGGCTAAAGATGTTAAGCTGACCGTCGTTAGGGAATTTCGGTTATAGAAATTAATTTATTAAAAAAGAGAAGTGGCTGATTGATATGGACAGTTTACTCCAAATGCCCGATGAGCAGAGGTTCTATACAACCTCGCTGCCGGTTATTTCGAAAGACATGATTGATGAATGGCGAGCAAACGGCCATCGCAAGCTCGCCTCCCTGGTTCGTTTTTCAAATAAACCATCGGTTTTTTCGTGCCGTCAAATCAGGCCGAATGAACTGCGGATTTGGGATCGAGGTATACCGTCGCCGGTTCAGCAATTCGTTGATACATCGTTGGAAATATTTGGCACGGGTGTTGTTGAAAAAATCAGCACGTTTTTTGAAACATTCGACAATCTTCGCTTGGATCGCTCGCGGCGCTACCCAGATCGCGCTATAGGCAACCGGTTAATCGGGCAAAGCAATCCCGAGAGCCCGCTTAGGACCCTCCGCGCGGAAGATTTGGCCGCAATCTTCGCGCATCCTCGCATTGATCCGCGTCATGCCCAAACTTTTTCAACGCATTTATTCGTTTCACTTGAAAAAATTCTGGCCTATCTGCCGTCAAACACATTGTTGTGGATTGAGGGCGATGCTATAAGCAATCAATACGACGCCAAAGATTATTTTTGTGAACGTCACCCGGACGACGATCCATATCTTATAATTCATCTTTCCGATCCCGGAACGCCGTATTTTATTGAGAACTGCCTATTTCGAACGGCGTGCGGACATGTAACCGCGCATGGCGGCGGCGTTGATCATGCCCATGCTTCAGCTCCCTATGCCAATGGCGCCCCGAGACCGCGTGTATGCATTAAGTTTCAGATACATATACCTGGCTAAAAACATTTACTTCGTCCGCCCAGATATGAATAATCAGTACATGTCACCCTCTGACCCCGCCCATAACCCCATCCTCATCGGCCACGATGCTGCCGTGGCGCAAATGACCGAAGCGTTTGCCGGTGGCCGCATGCACCACGCCTGGCTGATCGCCGGCATCGAGGGCATCGGCAAGGCGACATTGGCCTGGCATCTGGCGCATCATGTGCTGTCAAACGGCGCCAATCCGATCGGTAATATCAGTCCCAAGCATCCGGCGGCCAAGCTGATTATGGCCGGGGCGCATCCCGACATGCTGGCAGTGCGCCGCGCGGCTAATGACAAAGGCGAATTACGCGATGTGATCGTAGTGGAGGATGCGCTCAAAATCGCGTCGTTTCTGCATAAGACCGCGACCCATAACGGCTGGCGCGTGGTTATCATCGACGAGGCGCATGCGCTCAACAAGCACGGCCAGAACGCGATTTTAAAAATTCTCGAGGAACCGCCTGTGCGCGCTTTGATCGTCATGACGGCGACCGCGCCCGGCGCGCTGCTGCCGACTATCCGCTCGCGCTGCCGGTTGCTGCCTCTGGAGCCGCTCAACGACGCGGCGATGAAGGGTATTCTCGCGCGCTTTGCACCAGATGTGGCTGGCGAGGAACTGGCGCGCCTGATCGCGCGCGCCGGCGGCAGCGCCGGCTTTGCGCTCAAGATTATTCGCACCGAGGCCTTGCCGCTTTACGAAGAATTGCTGGAGATGCTGGGTGGCTTGCCGAAGCTCGATATCGCGCGGTTGCACAAGCTGGCCGATCAGATCGGGCGCAAGGCGGATGCCGAAAGCTTCGATGTGGTGACCTCGCTTTTGGTCGATCTGTTGCGCCTTACCGCGCGCGCGCAGGCGGCCGGGCAGGGGCTGGACAAGGCGCCGCCGCGGCTGCGCGACTTGCCGCTCGACCGCGCCTTGCAGGTTTGGGACAAGACGCGCGCCACTTTCGCGCTGGCCGACACGGCCAATCTCGACAAGAAGCTGGCGTTTGTGAATGCGGTGACGGAGATAAGGCGGGCGGTGGGTTAGTGTGGCCGAAGTTTTGTTGTCGTAGCGCCGCGCGGCCTGAATTCATAATTATTGGGCAAGCCAAAGTGGCTTATAAAAGCACGTGCGACGGCATCCAGAAAAGCATTTTCGACGGACTTTTCTGATAAACTCGTCCGGAGATATAGCAAGGATTCCAAATCGGAAATTCGAGATCTTGAAATAGCAAGGCCCACAAGAGTCGATTGCAGGCCGCGCCAGAATGATCTTTGCTCCATAGAGGCGAAGGCTTCGCTCAAATCGACTCTTTTTCTTGCTTCGTCTCGCGAGATCTGTTCGTTATGAAGATCGAAAATCTCAAGGCGAAGCAAACGCCAATGTTCTCTAAGAAAAACCATAAAAAATGATGCGCGCCCGATTCCTTGGTAGGATGATTTTCTGTTGGCATATAAATCGCCGAAATTTTGTCCGGATAAAGCAATACAACAGACTGTAGGGGTGGCGCCTTCCAACCGCTGTTTCAAATCAGGCGGATTATCGTACTGTAACGCTTCCTGAAATAAATAGGATTTTTTGACAAAAGACCTGCGAGGATCGCGCCCGAGAATCAGGTTGGTGAACGCGGCGCATTGCTTGGGGCTTAGCGGGCGGAAATAATCGCTCATGGGTAGCCGAAAGTTTTTGAATATAATTCTTTATCGCCTATCCACTTACCAATAGCAACGATTTTTGTGAATGCAGTGACGGAAATCCGGCGGGGCGGTGGGTTAGGGCAAACGTGCCAATGCATTAATCAGCCGCGGCCTTTGCGAAGCCTAGAGATGAATAAACTATTGCTCGGGGAAACTTAGGTCTAATCTCATCAAGAGGCCTTTCCACCGCAAAAACCTCCGTGGTGTTCAAAAACAGAAGAGAGCCGCTTGGCGACAGATGGCGGGTTTCTTCCAGCGCATCGACAGGAGCCAGCGCTTCGACGTGGTTTATTCCGAAAGGCAAAGGAATTGTCGCGGCGGCTCGGTCTGTAATCTCATCAGCGGAAAGTTTCTGTAGATCAGCGAATGATCCCAACCGGGCGGCATCAAATGTATGCCCTAGGGCTGGAAGATTTTTAGAAAACAAATCCATACATTTCTCCATCATAATTCGTAATCGACAAAAGTCGGATACGCGCCGGCTTGATCGGCAGCGGTCTTGTCGTCGCATTGTGCGAGCTGGGGCAGGATTTATCGGCGATTTTCATTTGTGGCGCAACCAAAAAATTGCTTCCTTGGGGGCAAACACACTCGTATAAAAGAGTTAATATTTGTTTTACAAAAAACAGGTAACTGCGCGTCTCATGAGCAAGGTTTTTTACGTCACCACGCCCATCTATTACGTCAACGATGCTCCGCATATCGGGCACGCCTACACCTCCATTGCTTGCGACATAATCGCGCGTTTCAAGCGCCTCGACGGCTTCACCACCATGTTTCTGACCGGCACCGACGAGCACGGGCAGAAGGTCGCCAAATCGGCGGCTGCCGCCGGCATGCAGCCGCAGGAATTTACCGATAAGGTTTCGCAGAATTTTCGCGATTTGTGCAAAGCGCTGAACCTGACCAACGACGATTTCATCCGCACTACCGAGCCGCGGCACAAAAAGGCCTGCCAGGCACTGTGGAGCGAGTTGCTCAAGCGCGGGGAGATTTATCTCGGCAAATATGCCGGCTGGTACGCCATGCGCGACGAGGCCTATTACGGCGAGGATGAGCTTAAACCCGGCCCCGGCGGCAAGAAGATCGCGCCCTCCGGCGCCGAATGCGAATGGGTGGAGGAGCCGAGCTATTTCTTCAAGCTCTCGGCCTGGGGCGACAGGCTGCTGGAATTTTACGAGAAAAATCCCGATTTCATTCAGTCCGTCTCGCGCCGCAACGAAGTGATCAGCTTTGTTAAATCCGGCATACGCGATTTGTCGGTGTCGCGCACCGCGCTCAGCTGGGGCATTCCGGTGCCCAACGAACCCAAACATGTCATCTATGTGTGGCTGGATGCGCTGACCAATTACATGACCGCGCTCGGCTATCCCGATACGCAGAGCGAAAAATTTCGCCAATTCTGGCCGGTGGCCTTGCATGTGATCGGCAAGGATATTTTGCGTTTTCACGCCGTTTACTGGCCGGCCTTCCTGATGGCGGCCGGCTTGCCGGTGCCGCAGCGTGTGTTTGCGCATGGCTGGTGGACCAATGAGGGCGAGAAAATATCAAAATCGCTCGGCAATGTGATCGATCCATATGAGCTGATTAAAACTTACGGCCTCGACCAAACGCGCTATTTCCTTTTGCGCGAGGTGCCGTTCGGCAATGACGGCGATTTTTCGCGCGCGGCCATGATCCGCCGCATCAATAGCGAGTTGGCCAACGACTTTGGCAATCTGGCGCAAAGATCCTTGTCCATGATCAACAAGAATTGCGGCGCGAAAGTGCCAGTGCACGGCGCTTTCACCGAGGCCGACAAATTGCTTTTGACGTCGGGGGGCGATTTATTGAAATTGGTGCGGGCGCATATGGACAATCTCGCCTTTCACAAGGCGCTCGATCAGATGTGGGAAGTGGTGGGCGCCGCCAACCGCTATGTCGACGAGCAGGCGCCTTGGGCGCTGAAGAAAACCGACACCGCACGCATGGAAACGGTTTTGTATGTGGTGGCCGAGGTGCTGCGCCATCTCGCCATTCTGCTGCAGCCTTTCATGCCGGACAGCATGGGCAAATTGCTCGATCAGCTGGCGGTGCCGACGGATGCGCGCACTTTTGCGGCGCTTGACGAAAAACATGCCTTGAAATCCGGCACGCCGCTGCCGGCGCCCGAAGGTGTGTTTCCGCGGTATGTCGAATCTGCGGCCTGACGATGTTGATCGACTCCCACTGCCATCTCGATTATCCCGCGCTCGTAAAGGACCGCGAGGGGGTGATGGCGCGCGCGAAGGCGGCCGGGGTGGCGCGGATGGTCAATATCGGCACTACCAAAAAAGGGTTCGACGAGGTGCGTACGACCGCCGAGGCTTGCGCCGAAGTTTATTGCAGCTTCGGCGTGCATCCGCATCACGTGAATGAGGATGGCGAAAATCTGGCCGAGGACGAGATCGTTAAACTGGCCTCGCATCCGAAAGTGGTCGGGATCGGCGAAACCGGCCTCGATTATTATTACAATCATTCGCCGCAGGAGATGCAGCAGGAAAGCTTCCGCCGTCATATCCGCGCCGCCATGAAAATGGGTCTGCCCATTATCGTGCATAGCCGTGACGCCGAAGCCGACACGGCCCGGATTTTAAGAGAAGAAGCTGCGACCAGCGTTCCCCTCCCCTTGCGGGAGGGGTCAGGGGAGGGGTTCTCTCCGCGAGGACATAAGCCCGCGTTTGTTGAGACAACCCCCCTCCTAACCTCCCCCGCAAGGGGGGAGGAACATTTTAGGCTTAGAGGCGTGATGCATTGCTTCAGCTCGAAACGTGTGCTGGCCGAGGAAGCTTTAGCACTTGGCTTTTATATTTCGCTGTCGGGTATTTTGACGTTTAAAAAATCCGAGGAGTTGCGCGCCATTGCCCGCGACGTGCCGCTCGACCGGCTTTTGGTGGAAACGGATTCGCCGTTTCTGGCGCCGGAACCTTACCGCGGCAAAATCTGCGAGCCGGCCTATGTTGCGCAAACCGCCCGCGTGCTGGCGGAGATAAAAGGCGTCAGCGAGCAGGAGATCGCGCGGCAGACGACGGAAAATTTTTTTCGTTTGTTTAATAAAGCTTCCTCTCCCGCTGCGCGGGAGAGGGGGATTTCGTGAAAATCACCTTCCTCGGCTGCGGGTCCTCGGGCGGGGTGCCGCTGATCGGCAATGATTGGGGCGCCTGCGACCCGGCCGACCCGCGCAACCGGCGCACGCGGGTGTCCGTGCTGGTGGAGAAGGGCGATACCGCGATATTGATCGACGCTTCGCCCGATCTGCGCGCGCAGGCGTTGGCTTGTAACTTACAAAAGCTTTCGGCCGTGATTTTTACCCATTCGCATGCCGATCATTGCCATGGCATCGATGAATTGCGCAGCCTTGCCCGGCTCGATAAAAAACCCGTTCCCGTTTATGCCGATGCGCAAACATTGCGGGAGCTTGAATCCCGTTTCGATTATATATTCCACGGCAGCAAGCCGGATAAGCTCTATAAGCCCGTGGTCGTACCGCAGGCGATTAACGGCCCGTTTGACCTTGGCGGCATTCGCGTCACGCCCTTTGTGCAGGATCACGGCCATATGACCTCGCTCGGCCTGCGGCTTGACGATTTTGCCTATTCGACGGACGTCAAAAATCTCGATGACGCGGCGTTTGCCGTCCTCAAAGGCGTGAAAGTATGGGCGGTCGATTGCGTGCGCGAGACGCCGCATCCCACGCATACGCATCTGGCGCAGGCTTTGGAATGGATTGCGCGCGTGCGACCAGAAAGCGCCTATCTCACCCATATGAGCGAGACTTTGGATTACGCCGTGCTTGCCGCTAAACTGCCGCCGGGCGTAGTGCCTGCCTATGATGGGCTGGTAATCGAATGCTGAAAATCGGCGAAAAACATTACCGCACTGCGATGCTGGGTATTCTCGGCCTCGTCGCGGTCATTATTGCCTTTACGTTCCGGCATTACGGCATCACCTGGGACGAGGAATTGCAGAGCCAGTATGGGCTCGCGATTGTCGATTATTATTTGTCGCTGTTTGTCGATCAGCGTTATGCCGAGATTTACAATCTTTATCTCTATGGCGGCATGTTCGACGGGTTGGCGTCGGCCATCGACCGTTTCACGCCGTTCCGGATTTACGAAACGCGCCATCTGATCAATGCGCTGTTCGGTTTGCTGGGATTATGGGGCACGTGGCGCCTGGGGCGCTTCTTTGGCGGCGGTGCGGGTGGGCTCGGCGCGTTGCTCTTGCTGGCGCTTACGCCAATGTATTACGGCCATATGTTCAACAATCCGAAGGATATTCCTTTCGCCGCCGGCATCGTATGGACGATTTATTATATGGCCAAAATCCTGCGCGACTTACCGCGCATCGACCGCGACACCGCCATCAAGCTCGGCATTATTCTGGGCCTGGTGCTCGGCATCCGGGTGGGCGGCGCGATGGCGCTTTTATTCTGGCTGCCGGTGCTGGGCTGGCGCGTGATGCAGATTTTACCGAAAAAGAAAAAACAATGGCGCGGCTTGCTGGAGGCTTTGTGGTCCATCGGTTTGCGGCTCGTTTTGCCCGTTTCGGTGATCGCTTATCTGGTGATGCTGGCCTGCTGGCCGTGGGCGCAACAGAGCCCGATCCTCAATCCGCTCAATGCTTTCAACGAATTTCGGCATTTCCCGCATAATGTCGAAATTTTGCTGGACGGCGTCACTTTT
>Ga0307471_100001177_pt1 | contig 14170 bp, 12 predicted proteins | sample atmos_gasesAM3C__2_FD_204566 | JGI IMG/M metagenome (GOLD analysis project Ga0307471, IMG submission 204566) | Hardwood forest soil microbial communities from Morgan-Monroe State Forest, Indiana, United States - atmos_gasesAM3C_515 | ecosystem: Environmental > Terrestrial > Soil > Temperate... | reverse complement strand
CACCTATCTGTTGTTTCGGGATTGGCGCGCCCGGTTAACCTTCCGTCAAACGCTGTTGCGGAATGCTCTCTTTATTACCGCGAGTGTTCTACCTCTGGCCGGTACCGTATTCTGGTTGTGCCGGGCGGGCGTACTCGCAAAATTTTGGTTCTGGACGGTGCTTTATGCGCGGGAGTACGCCGGTGTAATTCCGATCTCTCAGGCGCCTCGAATGTTTTTTCAACAGATTGGGACTGTTATCGGTCTTGGATGGCCTCTGTGGGCGTTGGCCGCGCTCGGTGTCGCTGCCAGCTTCCTGGACAAAGCCATGCGTAATGCTGCGTTTTTCATTCTGACCTTTATTGCGTTTTCAGGACTCGCCCTCTCCTCCGGATTTTTGTTTCGTAAGCATTATTTCATTTTTGTTCTTCCAGCGATTTGCTTGCTGGTGGGCGTGGCCACGGCGAGCGCCTCCAATTTTTGTTCGCGGCTGGCGCGGCCACTCAGCTTCCTTCCCCTTGCCATCTTTGTGGTGTGCTCGAGGGTGGCGCTGTCCGGAGAGTTGCCTCTTCTGTCGCAACGTCCGTCCGATGTGGTTCGAATGATCTATGGTCCCAATCCTTTTTCGGAAGCTGTTCGAGTTGCCGAATACCTGCAAGCGCATACCAATCCTACGGACACCATCGCGATTCTCGGTTCGGAACCGGAAATTTACTTTTATGCGCATCGGCATTCCGCGACTGGCTACATTTATACCTATGGATTGATGGAGCACCAGAGGTATGCCGTGCAAATGCAACGTGAAATGATGCGGGAAATAGAGGCCGCGCGGCCAAAATATCTGGTTTTTGTCTCGGTTACGACATCCTGGCTAAAGCACTCGAACTCTGAGACTGAAATCTTCGATTGGTTTAACAGATACTCGGCAGCGGACTTCCAATTGGATGGACTTGTTAATATCGTATCGCAAGAACACACCGATTATTATCTTCCGCTATTGGTCGATCCACGATCGATCCCGCCTTCGGAATATTACCTTCTGATCTACAAACGAAAAGAGTCGCTCCCTGAGCCGGTTGGCGGCCGCACCAGAACCTCGTGTTACGGCTTCCACCCTGTCATCACGAAAACCGGCAGGTTCTCAAATGGATTGACGCAATTTGTGGAAGGAGCGATCGCCACAGCGGAGCGCTGGCAATGAGCTGAAAGGAATTGAGTTACCTCGGCACCCCAGTAGAAGGAGTAACGCACGTCGAACCAGCCCCACGGATTATTCGGTGCCGGGAGAATTTCCGGGAGCGGCTCTTGGGTGAACGGGAAGTTTCCCACAAGCCAGACACGATTTCCCGATTGAAGCGTCGAAGTAATCCGATCGATTACCGGCGCAATGGGGTCCTTTGTTTGCATCTTTGCCTTAAGCAGGTCGTAGCGCTGTAGTGTGTAGTCTTCCAATGGCGGAAGTGTTGTCCATGGCGCGGCGCCTTTGTAATAACGTTGAAACGTCACGCCACAGTGCCACGGATGGACGATCACATAGTCATTCGGAGCCACCTCGGTGGAAAGCTGGGCAGCGGTAAAATCTACGTTAGTCTGGCGGCATATCACCGAGGGCAGCTCAAATACAAAGGCCGTAGAAATGGTTACCAGTGCCAGGATCATCGCGGCAGGTCGCACCCAACGCCACGCTGCGAAAAACACGGTGTCGAGGCATATTGCCGAAAAAGCCATCAGCGGCACGTAATTCCACGGCTGCGTCGGGTACTTCGCTAGCTTTAGAAAGAAAGCGTAACCTGCCGCCCCAAGAACGAGGCTGGTGCCCGCAAATAGAATCAGTCCCCGGACACGGTCTGGAAGACGATCCCCGCGCCAAAAAAGGACGTAAATTGCCGCTGCGATTGCACCTATCCACAATGCAACCCAAATCCAGATGAAAACCGTCAGCGGGGAACCGATCGCCACACAGAGCTGCTTCCATCCGCGCGAAAAACCAAAGCCAATCTTCATGATGATGTGCCAATCCTCCGCGCGAATGATCATCGGAATGTAAGGCAGCAACGAGACTGCTGCAGCGACTCCTACAGCAAAAAGTGGAAGCGCGTCACGCCAGCGTCGTTCCACAGCGCATAACACGAATCCGCCGCAGCACGCGGCAAATACAAAAAGCGCATTTTGGTAAAGCGACTGAACACTAAGGACGGCTACCGCCCCTGCACAGAAAAAAGTTGCAAGGCTGGGACGACAGGCTAAACGCCAGATAACTGCCAGCGTGAGCACCGCTAGGGCTGACCCCAGACCATAACCGCGAAGCGAATCTCCCGCGCGGACTATCGTCACATTCAAGCCGGCGAGTGTTACGGCCAGCAGCGGCGCGCCGTTACGCATCGTCCAACTGGCAAGCCAAAACGCCAGCAGCAAAAACAACCCGACGTACAAACCCAAGACACGCAAACCATTGTCCGCATTTCCGAAGCCGGCCGCCGACCATGCGCGCACAACGAGGTGCATGAGAATCGGGCAGGAATCATGTTGCAGGTTTTGCCACACTTTCGAAACCGACGGCAACAGTGAGAGATGTACAAGATCGATTTCGTCCCGCCACAGCCCTCCGGCATTCAGGAAAAAAAGCGCGTGCAAATACACTGCGCACAATGTTACCAGAGCGGCAGCGATCCAATCAGAGTAACGGAGAACTAGCGTTGCCGGGCCGAAGTGTCGAAGACGCGCCATGAATAGTCCGCCGTCAAAAATCGTGAGGCGTCAATGAGAGTCAAGTGCTGCAGCCGATCAATTCCAAAACGTTCCGGTGGTTTCGTGAGAGCCTGCTTTAAATTCCTGGGAATCGAACTTGAAGCTGTACACTTTCCGGGAGCCTGGTCTTCGGCCCATCTTTGCACTTTATTGCGGTAATGCGAGCGCCCAGGGAGCGGCCGCAATCAATCGAAACTGAGCAAGCGCCGGATTCGCTCGCGAGCTCTCTCGGGATTTCTGCTCAAGTGGATGAGTGCATGCACAATTTTTACGCCGCTTTACGGTTCAACGCTTCAACGCCGCTCTGCGGGCGCACCGATCTACAGCTCGTGGATTTACAGCTGATCGGTGCGAACGTTTGCTTGAGATGCGGGTACATTGACTGCCTTTTTAGGGGGAACATCGGGGATCGGTTCAACCATCCACTTCCAGCTGAGGTGTCCTTTCTTGTCGAAGGTCCAAGCTCCGCCACCGCGTTTCCAGATCTCCATTCGCCAGTAATCGCTGTTAGCCGGAATTGTGAAAACAACTGTAACCGCAGCCGCCATGATTACTCCGCACAAGATTCCAATGAGGAATGTGCGTATCATTTTATATCCCTTCATATCCCTTACGATAATCGAAGCTCGGCCTCATGCCGATTGTTTATTTGGCGGCTATTATACCAAACCACGAATGGACACTAATGGACACAAATTCGTCGTACGCTGTAGCTGCTGGCGAGCATGCATAGCTCTCAATCGAATCTTCCAATTGGATTCGCGCCGTGGTATGGTTGTAAAGTCGTCATGAAAAAACTTAAGTTCGTTGTCGAGAAACATCGCGACGGCTATGTGGCATATCCGCTCGGCTTGAAAGGCGCGGTCGTTGGGCAAGGTGAAAGCTCCGAATCAGCACTGGCCGATGCGAAATCAGCAGCAGCGTTTCATATCGAGAGTTTTGGAAAAGAAGCTTTCGACGATCAAGATGACGTGATGGAGGCTTTCGTCACCGAGGCTTCGCTCACGAGGGGATGAAATTCCCGGTCGACGGACCAAAGGAGAAAGTTCTTCGGACATTGCGCGCGCTCGGATTCACAATGGTGCGCGAGCGTGAATGGAGCGAACGGGATGAGCGACATGGCCGGCAATGCCGCGAGGGTAGCGGTCGAGGCAACGGGAGTTGCCGAGATACAACACATCTCGATGGTGCGGCAGAATCCGGACGGGTCTCGCACTCCGTTAACGATGCCCAATCATCCGACGCTTAAAGCCTCGACTCTGCGCACGATCTGTTCTCAATCACATATTTCGCGGTCGGAATTTCTTGAAGCATACCGCAAAAGTTGAGCAGTTCTCATTTTCTACCCCCGCTGCCGATGGTAATACCGACTTTCCTTTTGAGACCTCACGCAGACGGCGTGAAATTGCCTGCATCGATTTCAGCATCGATTTTCTCGAGTGCTTTTTCGTGCTTGCCCCCTGGCGAGAAGTCGTCTTCGATTTCCTTGTCCCAGGCGATCTTGTCGCGGCGCGCGATGTGCGCAGCCAATTTCGCTAACTCTGCCGGCGACAACTTATCGACGGCCTCTTCAATTTCCGCGAGACTCATGAGTAAACACTAGCCGCGTGGGTTTCATTTTCAATTACCGGCGATCGCGAGTTGAGCGATGCCGTGCACCTCGTTTCCCTCAACCAGCACGCGCGAACAAAATACAGGCTTCGAATCATACAATGAATAAATCTCGAGGCGGCGAAGTCGAATGCCTTGATTTCTCATTCTTATGAAAAAAATTCTCATTGCGTTAGCCATGGTTGCATTTGGCGCGTCTGCTCTTCAGCAGGCGAGGGGAGATGCCGATGTATCGATTGATTTCTTTTACAATAATCTCTCCGGCGGAAACTGGATTGACGTTGAAGGTTACGGATACGGCTGGCAGCCTGACGTAGCCGTAAACGATCAGAACTGGCGTCCGTACGCCGACGGCTACTGGGCTTACACGGATGACGGATGGACATGGGTCTCGTACGAGGATTTCGGCTGGGCGACTTATCATTATGGCCGCTGGGCGAATCTCGCGGATTACGGTTGGACCTGGTTTCCTGGAGAGGATTTGGACTGGGGTCCCGCATGGGTCTCGTGGAGGACTGGCGGTGATTATGTCGGCTGGGCGCCTCTGCCTCCCCGCGGTCCGGGCGTCGTTTATGAGGGCGGGCCTATCGGCCCTCAGGTGGACATCGAGTTCGATATCGGGCCGGAATATTACAATTTCTGCGAGGTCCGCTACATCGGCGAACCGGTCCTGCGCAGTTACATCGCCCCACGAGTGCAAAATGTTACCTACATTAACAACACGGTGAACGTCACGAACATCACCGTTCAAAATAATGTGGTCTATAATTATGGTCCGAATTACGAGGTGCTGAGCGCGCACTCGAACCGGCCGATTCAACGGCTTAGCATCGAGCGACAGTCGGCGGCGAATCTTTCCGCAGCGGCCAAATCCGGCGCGCTCACCAAAGTGCAGGGGAATAAACTGATAGTGGCCGCTCCGCCCAGGCTCGCCAAAGCACCTCCTGCTGCCAAGCCTCCAGTTGTGAAGACGAAAGTTGCGCAGCCGAAGATCAACCGCGGCTGGGCCGGAGTTCAAAACGAAGCGGAGCTAAAACAGAAAATTAAGACTGAAAACCCGAAGAACGTTCCGCCGCCAACGGCAGCTGCAGCACGCGCGCCCGGTGGTCCGTCACCAGCAGTCGGGGCGAGTCCAGCGTCGCCTGCCGGGGCTGCGCCGCCAGTTTCGCCCGGTCCAAGAGGAAAACCCGGTCGCGTACCACCGGCCGCAACGGGAGCGCCGGTGAGATCTCCAGCAGCTGTTTCACCTTCGCCATTTGAACGAGGCAAACCTGGCGGCAGACCGTCGTCCGGAGTAAGACCGACGCCGGCCGGGCCACCGCGGGACGTCTCGCCGGCACCCTTTGAGCGAGGTCGTGGCAGACCTGGCGGCCCGCCTCAACCCGGGGCCACAACCAGCCCGGCTGGAGGGGCATCATCGCGCGAAGCAACTTCGCCAACCTTCCGACCTTCAACACCGCCGGAACGTGGTCAGCCATCGAAAGGCATGCGGCAAGGCGCAACTCCAGGCGTGGGGCAGCCTGGCGGGCCTCCGAGCATGCCAGAGCGAGGCCGTGGTAGAGCGCCCGAGATCCAGCGCGCCGGAACACCTCCTCCAGCCGGCCCAGGTGCTGGTGAGCGTCGCGGCGGCCCAGAGCGAGGACAGCCTGGCTACGGCCAGCCTGGCGCGCCGCCTACGGGAGCTGGTCCAGGTGAATCGCGAGCCCGAAAAGAACAACCCGGACTCAATAGACCTCCGACCACACCGGCTGCCGGTGCAGGTCCAGGCGAAGCGCGAGGTGGAAGGGAGAGAGGCCAGGGTGCGTATGGTCAACCTGGCGGCCAGCCAAGAGGCGGACCGCCTGCGTCTGCTCCAGCTGAGCGCGGGCAAGCGCAGCCCGAGCGCGGAAAGAAAAAGGGCGAGGGGACCCCACCGCCACGAGGACCACAATAACTTTTTGTTAATTACCTTGGCGGCCCCGGAGCAAAAACCGGGGCCGCTTTTTTTGCGCGTCTCTTGTAGGGCATTCGCCGCGGCGAACGCCAATGATCTTATCAGCTTGCTGGTTCAATTAATTCAACTGCGGGGAAATAGAAACGGTAACGCTCGACATCGCGAGTCGCTAATTTCCATCCCATCAACTCGGCATGCGCACCAATAAAGAAGTCGGGCAACGGTACGTGAGGAGCGTCACCGCCGCCTGATTTCCGACGGCTGAGACGATAGCGCGTGTAAGCACGGGCACACAGCACAGAAGCGGCAGCAGGAAAATCGACAATGGTTAGGCCATCCGCGCGCAGCTCTGCTTCGATTGCCTCCGGAGTTTTATGTCCGACACAAAGTTCCGCCAGAACGATCGCATTCAGCGCAAGCCCCTCGGTTGAGAGCGCGTGCGCAAGAATATTCTGAGCCCAGGTACGGAACCGCGATGCCGGATCGCGCGCATCAATGATGATGTTGGTGTCTACCAGAATCACAGCTCGCGCGTAAGCGCACGGAGCTTCTCCCAGCTCATGGCAGGCTTAAATTTCCAACTACGAACTGCTTTGAGAGCCTGCGCTTTCGTGAGTCTCTTTTGCGGGGCGGGGCGACGATATACGCGTCTTAGAACAATTCCTTCGCTGGTTTTTTCACAGGCGAATACGTCCCCCGGGGCGGCACCCGGAACCACAACTCTTTTCTTTGCGTCGGCTGTCAGTGTCACTTGTGGGATAATCCCACATACCGGTTGCGCTGTCAAAACTGTAGAGCGTCTGTGTGAGAGACCAAACCGATGGTCCGGTGTTTGACAGAATGGAACCGCGGGGGAGCGGGCGAATCAAACGCCCTACAAATCTTGTTTGTCTCTCGCCTCTACAGCAGCTCTGCAATTTGCACCGCGTTCAGTGCTGCGCCTTTGAGCAATTGATCGCCCGACACCCAAAACGAGAGTCCGTTTTCAAACGCGCAATCAAGTCGCACGCGACCCACCTGACAATTATCCTTTCCTGCCACGCCGAGCGGCATCGGATAACGATTGCTCTGCGGTTCGTCGACGAGTTCCAAGCCCGGCGCTTTGGCCAAAACTTCGCGCGCCTGCTCGACTGAAATTACGCGCTCAAATTCGGCGTTCACAGCTACCGAATGCGCTCGGTAAACCGGCACGCGGACGCAAGTCGCCGAGATACGAAGTTCCGGCAAATGCATAATTTTTTGCGCTTCATCTTGCATTTTAGCTTCTTCCTTCGTGTAACCGCTTTCAAGAAATGCATCAATATGCGGTAGAAGATTGAACGCAATCGGATGCGGATAAAGTTCCGGCTGCGGCTGTAAATCTTTCGCTGCCACCTGGCACTTCAATTCTTCAATGCCGCGTGCACCGCTGCCGGAGACGGCCTGAAAACTTGTCGCGAACACGCGGAGCACACCAAAGACGCGGTGAAGCGGATAAAGCGCCATCAGCATGACAGTCGTCGTGCAGTTGGGGTTCGCGATTACTCCGCGATTTTGCCTGACGTCCTCGGCGTTGATCTCTGGAATCACGAGCGGCACATGCGGATCCATCCGAAAGGCCGACGATTTATCGATCGCAATCGCGTCCGACTGGCAGGCCATCGGAACATAGTTTCGGGAAATGTCGCCGCCCGCGCTGAAAAAGGCGATGTCGATTTTATCGAATGATCGATCACCAAGTTCTTGCACGGGGATCGGTTCTTCGCGAAAAGGAACAGATTTTCCAACTGAGCGCTTCGAGCCAATCGGACGCAGGCTTGCCACAGGAAAATTTCGCCGTTCCAGAACTCGCAACAATTCCGTGCCCGCGGCGCCGGTCGCGCCCACGACAGCGATGTGGTAACCTTTCATTGATACGCGGATTTTATCGCTGCGTTCAAGTTATGCAAAGCAACAAGGAACGACCTGTCGAGCAAGCGGCCGCGACATTGAGAATTCGCTACCCGCTAACGAAGGGCGATTCGGCATCAAATTTGTGATAGCGAATTGTCCGAGCGGAACGACTGAAATGAAAGAAATACATGTGTCCATTCGAGATCAGCTGCTCACCCTCAAGGATGATGAGACACCGGTCCGCAGCTATCCAGTGTCCACTTCGCGATTCGGCATTGGAACAGAACACGGGAGTTTTAAAACTCCGGTCGGTCGCTTTCGCGTAGCGGAGAAGATCGGGGGCGAGATGCCGGCTGGCACAATTTTTCGAAGCCGTGTTGCGCTCAAGCCCGGCGAACCACTTCCTCCAACCGAGGACCTGGTGATGTCGCGTATTTTATGGCTCGACGGATTGGACGAGCACAATGCCAACACGCGCGAGCGCTTCATTTACATCCATGGCACAAAACATGAGGGCAAAATTGGCAGCCCGGCGAGCTGCGGCTGCATTCGGATGCGCAACGCGGACGTCGTCGAGCTATTCGATCTCGTGGATCACGACACGCCAGTAATCATTGAAGAGTAGGCTGGTAGCGGCGACCGCGTGGCGCGCCGTCTGCTGCTCTTATACATCCAAAAAGGGTGAGAAAAACGTTGCTTCCCTGTAGTTCCCTGCCTAAAGAGACCGGAGCAACCTGCTGCGAAAGGAGGCGAGATAGATTTGAAATTTTTTAAAGTGATCATGATTGTGGCTGTTTTGGCCACTGCTTTGAGTTTTGGTGCTTGCGCTCAACATAAGGAGACAGTGACCACGGGCGCGGGCACGACCGGCTACTCAAAGTAAAGTCTGGTGCCCGGTTGTGACGCGTTCAAATAAATTGAGAAAAGCATTGCCTCCAGAGAGTTCCCTGTCTAAACAGACCGGAGCAACCTGCTGCGAAAGGAGGCGATATAGATTGAAATTTTTGAAAGTGATCATGATCGCGGTCGTAATGGCCAGCGCTTTGGGACTCGGGGCTTGTGCGCAAACGAGGGAAGCGCCGCCACCTCCGACAGCCAAAAAATAATTACAGCGGCTGGTTGTTTATTGTGGGCGTTTTTCGCCCAAGAGGCCAGGTCGTGTGTCGACCTGGCCTTTTCTCTCTTGCGGATCTCATGTGTGCAATGCGCCGCATAGGCGCATATGCGGCTCATTGTCCGTTACCTTTTCATCTTCTCGTTTTCCCGCTAAGCTGCGTGAATGGAATTGAACGGCCAGGCACTGACACTCAGCGACGTCGCTGCCGTGGCCCTCGGTGGCGAAGCGGTTAAGATCTCCGAGTTCGTGCAGCCACGTATTCTGGCGTCGCGTAAACTTATCGAAGAAATCATCTCGCGTGATGCGACGGTCTATGGCGTCACGACGGGTTTTGGTAAACTCTCTGACGTTCGCATTCCGCGCGCGGCATTAAGTGAGCTCCAGCTCAATCTTGTTCGCAGCCACGCCTGTGGAATCGGTGAACCGCTTTTGGGGCCCGAAGTTCGCGCAATGATGTTGCTGCGCGCAAACGTGCTTGCGCTCGGCTTCAGCGGTATTCGCCCAGACATCATTGAAATGCTTTGCGAGATGCTGAACCGCCGCGTGCATCCGGTCGTTCCAGAAAAAGGCTCGGTCGGCGCCAGTGGCGATCTCGCGCCGCTCGCACATCTGGCACTTACGTTAATCGGAGAAGGCGAAGCGTTTCTCGACGGGGAACGAATGGAAAGCGGTGAAGCATTGCACCGCGCGAAATTAAGACCAGTACACTTGGAGGCAAAAGAAGGGCTTGCGCTATTAAATGGCACCCAGGCCATGCATGCGGTCGGAGGGCTCGCACTTCTTCGCGCGAAACGGCTATCGCGTCTCGCGGATGTTTCAGGCGCCATGAGTCTCGAGGCGCTCAAGGGCACTCCCTCTGCGTTTGATGCTCGGTTGCAAGACGCTCGGCCGCACGCTGGACAAAAAGCCGCGGCAAAACATTTGCTGATGCTTGTGGAGGGAAGCGAAATTCGTCAGTCGCATCTAAAGGACGATCCGCGTGTTCAGGACGCCTACAGCCTGCGTTGCATGCCGCAAGTACACGGCGCTGTGCGCGGTGCATTGTCGCACTGCGAAGATGTGCTGTTGGTTGAATCTGCGTCGGCGACTGATAATCCACTCGTCTTTGCTGAAGCAGGAGATGTCATTTCGGGCGGGAATTTTCATGGTGCGCCGCTGGCCCTAGCGTTCGATTACGCTGCGATGGCAATGGTCGATTTGATGAGCATGAGCGAGCGGCGAATCGATCGGCTGGTTAATCCGGACAAGAACGAAGGATTGCCCGCATTCCTGGCCCAACGACCCGGCCTTGAATCCGGTTTCATGACTGCGCATGTCGCGGCGGCTTCCCTGGTCAATGCGGCGCGCGTATTCGCGCACCCGGCAAGCGTCGACAACATCACAACCTCGGGCGGAAAAGAAGATCACGTTTCCATGGGAATGACGTGCGCGTTGAAACTACGATCGATTGTTGATCTTGCGGAAAACCTGCTTGGCATCGAATTGCTCGCTGCCTGTGAAGGCCTGGAACACCGACGACCGTTGAAAAGCGGCGTGGGTGTCGAACGCGCTTTTGCCATTGTTCGCAAATTCGCTCCGCCACTAACGCACGATCGGTCACTTGCGAACGATATTGCGCGTGTTGCCGAAGCGATTCGCCGCGGTGACTTTGATAGCGAGGACGAAAAGTTATGAGCGGAAAGAGAATTATCCACGCACCGCGCGGCAGCGAGCGAAGTTGCAAGGGCTGGCAGCAGGAAGCGGCAATGCGAATGCTCATGAACAATCTCGATCCCGACGTCGCGGAGGATCCTGATCGACTCGTGGTTTATGGCGGCACCGGCCGCGCCGCGAGGAACTGGGAAGCTTTCGATGCAATTGTTCGGTCACTGCGCGAGCTCGAAAACGACGAATCGCTTCTCGTCCAATCCGGCAAACCGGTGGGCAAATTCAAGACGCACGATGAAGCGCCGCGCGTTCTCATCGCCAACTCGAATCTCGTTGGCCAATGGAACAATTACACAGAGTTCAATCGCCTCGAGCGTCTTGGCCTGACGATGTACGGCCAAATGACTGCCGGCTCCTGGATTTACATAGGCAGTCAGGGAATTGTACAGGGCACGTTCGAAACTTTCGCCGCGGCTGGACGCAAACATTTCGGTGGTTCGCTCGAAGGAAAATTTGTCCTGACCGGCGGGCTCGGGGGGATGGGTGGCGCGCAACCACTAGCTGCGACCATGAACGGCGCGGTGTTTCTCGGCGTGGAAGTGGATCCCGCCCGCATCGAGAAACGATTGAAAAGCGGATACTGTGATAAGATCGCGCACTCGCTTGATGACGCGCTCAAGTTGATCGACCAGGCACGCAAAGATCGACAGTCACTTTCGGTGGGACTGGTGGGCAATTGCGCCGATGTTTTGCCTGAAATTGTGAAGCGCGGAGTTGTTCCCGACGTTGTCACCGATCAAACCAGCGCTCACGACGCGTTGAACGGTTATGTACCCAATGGAATGTCGCTCGAGGACGCACTCGCATTGCGGAAGAAGAATCCCGACGAATATGTCGAGCGCGCAATGCAGTCGATGGCTGTGCATGTCGGGGCGATGCTCGCTCTGCAAAAGAAAGGCGCTGTGACGTTCGATTACGGAAATAATATTCGCGCGCAGGCAAAGAAAGCTGGAGTCAAAAACGCGTTCGACATTCCCGGATTTGTTCTCGAATACATTCGTCCGCTATTTTGCGAAGGAAGCGGCCCGTTTCGCTGGGTCGCTTTGAGCGGCGACGCCAACGATATTGCCCGGACCGACAAACTCGCGCTCGAATTATTTCCGAAAAACCAAACCCTTGCGCGCTGGATGAAGCTCGCGCGTGAGCGAATTCAATTTCAAGGATTGCCGGCGCGGATTTGCTGGCTCGGATACGGCGAACGCGCCGAGTTCGGCGTGGCTATGAACGAGCTGGTGAAGCGCGGCGAAATCAAAGCGCCGATTGTGATTGGACGCGATCATCTCGACGCGGGTTCGGTCGCATCACCCAATCGCGAAACTGAAGGAATGCTCGACGGAAGCGACGCGATTGCAGATTGGCCGCTGCTTAATGCGCTGATTAACACTGCCGCTGGCGCTTCATGGGTGTCGATCCACAACGGCGGTGGCGTTGGCATTGGCTTTTCGCAGCACGCTGGGATGGTTGTCGTTGCCGACGGTACCGATCACTCCAAACGCCGCATCGAGCGCGTTCTTACGAGCGACCCGGGCACTGGTGTTCTTCGTCACGCGGACGCTGGCTACTCGCGCGCGATCGAATTTGCCGGTGCGCACAACATCGAGATCCCGATGCCGCCTCAACGGCGTGACTAGGATTGCGCTCTAAGACTTCATGCCAGAAAACGACATCCAATTGCGTGACGGCAGGATTGTTCGAAGCGAAGAGCCGCTTAACCTGGAGATGCCGTTTGAAACGGTCGAAAGCTTCATCACGCCGACTAAATCATTCTACGTCAGAACGCATTTCCCGATTCCGAAGATCGACAGGGATGCGTGGTGGCTGCACGTGGAAGGCGAAGTCGAAAAACCGTTCGCGATTAATTATGAGGAGTTGGTCAAATTAGAGTCGTGCACGATCCCGGTGACACTGGAGTGTGCCGGGAACAATAGGGATTTTCTCGAGCCGAAGGTAAAAGGAGTTCAATGGGGACTGGGTGCTGTAGGCACGGCTGAGTGGACTGGCGTGCCTTTATCGGCCTTGCTTGATCGGGCCGTTGTTAGGTCAAATGTACGCGAGGTTGTTCTCGAAGGAGCGGACTGCGGTTTGCTCGACGACCCCCAAAGCCCCCCAGGTGAGTTGACATTTGCGCGCAGTATCCCGGTGAGCAAAGCACGGGCAGACGTTTTACTCGCCTACAAGATGAATGGAAGCGAACTTCTATCACAACACGGTTTTCCTGTTCGCGCCATTGTGCCCGGATGGTACGCGATGGCTTCGGTTAAATGGTTGCAGCGTATCATTGTCACTAGCCAGCCGTTCACCGGCTATTATCAGACCCTGGATTATGCGTACTGGAAAAGGCGAGGGGACATCGCCGAACTCAGCCCGGTCGCAGAACTGCAGGTGAAGGCACAAATCGCGAAGCCGTCGCAAGGCGAAACCGTTCCCGCGAGTTCCAGTGTGCGCATTTACGGCGCCGCCTGGGCAAGCGGTAATGAAATCGTGCGAGTGGAAGTAAGCACCGATGGAGGCGCGACCTGGAAAGAGGCGACACTGCTCGGGGAATCAAAACCAAATGCCTGGCGATTTTGGGAATTCAATTGGAAAACGCCAACTACGCCAGGGAAACAAACGCTAATCGCTCGCGCAACTGATTCACTTGGCCAAACGCAACCGGCATACCGTGATCCTGATCGAGGCACCTACATGATCAATCATCTTCTGCCGATCGAAGTAACCGTGGGACTGTAGAGACCTTTGCGAGCAAGTTGCGAGTTCGCCAGAGGACGAATCCGCCCGGGGCGGACTTGCGCGGCATTCGCGCTTCGCGTTAAATCTCGGCGTGTCGCTAGTCTTCAAAACGATTCAGACGGAAGGCATCGCCGAACTTTCGTACTTGCTTGGCGACGATGACGAAGGTGTGGGAGCGATTTTCGATCCGAGAGCCGATGTTGAAGTTTATGTTGAGATGGCACGCGAAGCGGGGCTCGCCATCACGCATATCTTCGAGACGCATATTCATGCCGATTTGGTCAGCGGTTCGCGCGAGCTTTCTGCGCGTCTTGAATCGGCAAAGATTTATTCCAGTGGGGAAGGCGGCGCTGAATACGGCTTTGGACCTGAAAAGATAAACGATGGCGATCGGTTCACATTTGGCGAAGTGCTCGTTACGGCGCGGCATACTCCGGGGCATACGCCGGAGCATATGTCCTATCTGCTGGCAT
>Ga0307471_100001176_pt1 | contig 14174 bp, 17 predicted proteins | sample atmos_gasesAM3C__2_FD_204566 | JGI IMG/M metagenome (GOLD analysis project Ga0307471, IMG submission 204566) | Hardwood forest soil microbial communities from Morgan-Monroe State Forest, Indiana, United States - atmos_gasesAM3C_515 | ecosystem: Environmental > Terrestrial > Soil > Temperate... | reverse complement strand
CGACGGGGCGCACGAATGTCGATTTGGCCTGACGGCAAAACGATCGGTTCCCTCAGCGTGGGATGCCTCGAAGAAGAAGCGACGCTGCGCGCGCGCGAAGGTGACACCGCGGGGTCCTTCGACTCCGCATGGCTTTGTTTGGGATGACAGGGGCGGTTATCCTGGCTGCGGGTGGATCGTCTCGGTTCGGGCGGCCAAAGCAACTGCTCCCATTTGGTGGTAAAACGCTCGTTCGCACCATTATTGATGCAGCATGCGAAGCCGGCTGTTCGCCGGTTGTCGTCGTAATCGGGAGCAACGGCGAAAAGATTCGCCCGGAGTTAGCCCACGCGAATGTGATGGAAATCCGAAACGCAAACTGGCAGCGCGGAATCGGCAGTTCGATTCGCAGCGGCGTGCAGGCTTTGACCGATCACGCGCCGGAGGTTGAGGCAATTCTTCTGCTGGTCTGCGATCAGCCAGCGGCGAACGCGTGTGTCATAGAGGATTTGATCGCGACGCACGAAACAACAAAGAAAGCGATCGTCGCCTCCAGTTATGCGGATACTGTCGGCGTCCCGGCCCTTTTTGATCGTTCCCTTTTTGAGCGATTACTTTCACTCAGCGACGAAGCCGGCGCGAAATCAATTATTATGCAAAACCCCGAGCGTGTTGCTCAATTCGCGTTTCCAGAAGGCGCGATCGATATCGATACCTGGGAAGATTGGGAAAAGCTCAACGGGAAATCGGCTTCTCCGAAGACGATAAGTAAAGGGCCCGCAAAGTCACCCGGTGAGCCACAGCGATCCTAACGGGCTTATCGCCCGCCGAAAAGTTTCCGGAATGATTTGAACACCCGGCCTGGGAAGGTTGCCGCTTTTTGTGGCAGACCCTGGAACTGCTGAGCAAATGGAAACTGCTCGCCGCCGTGCACCTGGCACGCAGCAGTCGGCACCTTGTCGGCGGGCAGATCAATGTCGTACGCTGTGCCGGCGGACATGCATCCCGTGGTGGCGAGTTGGCTAGAGATTGAACAGACTGTGGCGTGTTGAATCGCCATCTTGGGTTGCAACGGCTCGGCTGGATAATGTTGCGCCGCCTTGTTCATTACCTGTGTCCAGACCGGCAACGCCAGCGCGGCACCGTAACCGTGTGAAATAATTGTCGTTGGCTGGTCGAAGCCCACCCACACACCGCAGGTGAGAGTACTGGTGTAACCCAGGAACCACGCATCCTTGTAATCGTTCGTCGTACCGGTTTTACCAGCTGCTGGCAATCTGAAGCCCAGGGACCGGGCGCTGGCGGCAGTCCCGCTGGTCAAAACTTCTTCCATTAACTGCGAGGTCATCCAAGCCGCGCCCGGATCGAGGGCTGGCGTAGAGATATGCGCCGCGAGATAAATGGGTTTGTGGTTGGAGTCATCAATTCGCTCGATGACGTAGGCCTGCTTACGCACCCCTGCGTTAGGAAAAACGGAGTAAGCCGCGGTCAAATCTTTCAGGTCCGTCTCGAATGAACCGATGTAGATCGCAGGACCATGGGGAATATTTTGAGAAATTCCCAGTGTGTTCGCGACTTTTTGGACTGTGTCGAGGCCGGCGAATTGTCCAACGCGCACGCTCATGGTGTTGCGCGAGTGGATCAGACCGTAGGAGCAAGGAAGAATACCGCCGTAAGTTCCGTCGGAATTTCCAGGCGACCAATTCCCAGCACCGTCGATTTCACCGGGGCGAATCGGTCCATCGCTGATCGCCGCCCCCGGCAAAAGCCCGTGGCTAAAAGCGATCGTGTAAACGAATGGCTTAAATGCGGAACCTACCTGTCTGTTTGCTGGAGCCAGCGCGCGATTGAATTTGCTTTGCCCATAATCGCGCCCACCGACGAGTGCGCGAATTCCACCGCTGGCGTTGTCAACTACAACCACCGCGCCTTCCAAATAAGGCATGGCCGAATCACCTTCTCCGTTTTCGGGCGGCTGATAGTTTGCTTTTACCGGATGATGAAAATTGGATTGGTGCTCGATTTTGGTGAGCTGCGTTTCGAGCGCGTCTTGGGCGGCATTTTGCACTGACGGATCTAGCGTGGTGTAGATGGAGAGACCACCGTTATCGATCTGATCCTGTGTCAGGATCAAATTCAGATCGCGCTGGACTGCGTCCATCGCGTAATTTTCCTGAACGAAAGGCATGCGCCTGGGGTGCGGCGTGATTTTCGCCCGCTTGGCGGCTTCGGCATCCGGCGACGAAAGTTTTTTCAATGCCACCATACGATCCAGAACGGCATTGCGTTGGGTCTTCGCGCCCTCCGGATTCTTTAGCGGTGAAAATCGATTGGGGCTGCGGATTAATCCTGCCAGGAGCGCCGCTTCGGGCAGGTTCAGCTTGGAGGCGCTCTTGCCGAAGTAAGCTTGCGACGCTGTCTCAACTCCGTAGCAACCGTTGCCGAAATAAATCCGGTTCACGTAGAGCTCGAGAATCTGCTGTTTCGTAAACTGGCGTTCGACCCGTAGCGCCACCATCGCTTCGAGCAATTTCCGGCTGAGAGTGCGGCCGCCGAGTGGAAGACTGTTTCTGGCGAGTTGCTGCGTGATACTGCTTGCGCCTTCTTTGGGTGAACCGCTCATAACGTCGCGGACCAACGCGCGCAGAATTCCGCGCCAATCAATCCCCTTGTGCTCGTAAAAGCGACTGTCCTCGCGCGCCAACACCGCGGCGATAAAGAAAGGCGAGACTTCGCTAAGAGAAACCTTTAGGCGATTTGCACCCGCCAGGCGGCTATAAATTTTTCCATCGACATCATAAACCGTATTTCGCTCCGGCATTTCGCCGACATTCTTCATGTCGAACGTTTGCGCCCAGGTGCCGTAAAAGAGGAAAACCGCGAAGCCGGCTCCCGCCAACAGAATGAGCAGCGTGACTTTCCAGCCGTAACGGAAAAGACGGCTCCCTTTCTTTTTTCTCGATCGGAGACGCGCAAGGAATTTCATCGGCTAGAGAGCAAGACAATCTAGCCGCAGATTCCGTTGTGGAAAAGGGACGCGGGAACTGGACGAATCCCACCCAAAAGACCGATGTGATACGCCGCCCGCGGATTGATTGTAGGGAAAGCCGTCAGGTTCCTCTACAGATCCTACAAATTCAGCTTTACCACGCCTTCGTGTTGCTCGGTAGCACACGGTGCATTTGTAGGAACATCCGTTTCTGCATCGCTGGCCTGGACGAGTTTGTTGTCGATCAAGTAGCTCTCGACCTCTTCGCCGCTCACATCCGCGAGCATATGCCCATTAATTTCCACGCTGGGCGAGAGGGGTTGCCCGCTCTTGGTCTCCATCTCCCACCGAAACGCCGGATTCTGGATAATATCCTTCTCCGTATAAGGAAGTTTGTATTTGGCCAATACGGCGCGCACACCGGCGCTCCAGCCGCAATATGTTTTTAAATAGGCGGTAATTTCAGGCGTTTGCATTCGAAGAATATATCACAACTTCGCAAGTTGTAATCCGTGGGGTTCAACGGGAACCTTTTTAGAGATTCTGGATCTCCTTCCGCAAATCTTCCTTGGATTTACCGAGTTTTTGTTGAAGTCGCCCCACCAATTCATCGTCTTTCCCTTCGGCAAACGTGAGGTCGTCATCGGTTAATTGCGCGTATTTCTGCTTCAGTTTGCCTTTCACTTCGTTCCAACCACCCTTGAATTGTAGTTTCGTCATCGTGAGAGAGATTTCGCACGCGGAGACAGGATCAGTTGCCTTGTGATACAAATCGATGCACGCAGGCGCCGATCCCGGCGCGAAATTCATTTAGGGAAACAAAGAAAGGAACGCGATGAATAACGCTGTTGTCGGACTGGGACACATCGCGCAAGCAGCCGTGCTGCCTGCGTTTAAAGATGCGGAATATTCCAAGTTGGCGGCGAGGAACCGCCCCTAGTAGTTGGAGCGGGGGAACCAAACAGCAGCGGTGCTCCGAATCTGATGGGATATTGCCTTCGCATCCAATGGGCGACAAAGGGTCCACTACCTTAGCATTGCATCAGACAGCCGAGCAGTTCCACATTCTCGTGGATAGCGTCGAAGAATACGCTATCTACCTGCTCGATCCGAACGGCACTGTCGTGACGTGGAACACAGGAGCGCAAAAGATCAAAGGCTACAGGCCGGAAGAAATTATAAGGAAGAACTTTGCCTGTTTTTATACCGCAGAAGATGTTGCTGCTGACAAGCCCGAACGCAATCTGCGCGAAGCAGCCCGTCGCGGACAAATTCGTGATCAGGGCCTCCGCGTCCGCAAAGACGGATCAACTTTCGAGGCCGAAGTTATACTAACCGCGCTGCGCAACGACGAGGGAAAGCTTCGGGGGTATTCCAAAGTCACACGCGACATCACCGATCAAATCCGCAGCCGGAGTTCGAGGCTGAGAAAATCGCAGCGCAAAAAGCGAGCAAGGCCAGGGATGACTTTCTCGCTGCTCTAAGCCATGAATTGCGCACGCCGCTTACGCCGGCGCTTGCGGCAGCAACCTACTTGGAAGACAACGCTGAAAAAATTCCGCAGGAGTTCGTGGAGGACGTCCAACTGATCAAGCGCAATGTGAAGTTGCAAGCACGTTTGATTGACGACCTGCTCGATCTTACCCGCATCACGCGCGGCAAGCTTCGCCTCGACTTGGAAAACTGCGACGCGCACACCATCATTCGCAATGCAATCGACACCGCAAGTTCGGCAATCGCAGCGAAGAAATTAAAGCTCTCGACCAACCTGAACGCAAAACAACATCATATATTGGCTGATTGCATCCGACTTCAGCAGGTGTTTTGGAACTTGATCAACAATGCTGTGAAATTCACGCATCCAGCTGGACAGATTACCATCGACACATTCAACGACGATGCAGCCCGTTTCCATTTCGAAATTACCGATAACGGGATTGGAATTGAACCTGAGCGGATGGCCTCGTTATTCAAGCCATTTGAGCAGGCTGATCCGTCTGTAACGCGCCAGTTTGGTGGACTTGGCCTGGGACTTGCGATTTCCAAACATCTTGTCGATCTGCACCATGGCACAATTGGGGGAGACAGTCGTGGCCGGAGTTTCGGTGCCACATTCAAGGTCACCTTCGACACCGTCGAGCAGGGAGCTGCGAAAGCTGAGTTGGGTTCTCCCGCTCGTAACAAGCCGCCAAAACCGTTATGCGTGCTGCTGGTAGAAGATCACCGAGACACTCGGCACATGTTGTCGCGCCTGCTTACCCATTTCGGCCATCACGTTTTGACTGCGGATAACGTACGCAGCGCGCTAGACATCGTCGGCTCGGGAGAAATCGATGTGCTCGTATGCGACATTGGACTGCCAGATGGAAGCGGCTACGATGTCATATCACAAACTCGTCGAACGCGGCCAATCAAGGCGGTTGCGCTCACTGGCTTCGGTACGGATGAAGATCTGCGGCGCTCCAAAGAAGCGGGATTCGACTTTCACCTCGTCAAACCAGTCGATCTTCAGGAGCTACAAACCATTCTCGACAAGCTCGCGGCGTAACTGATCGCGTGTTGCTGACAGTTCTTGCCGCGCATGAGCGTGCATCCGTCTAGTGAGATCTGATGATTAGAGGTCTAAGTCTTCTAAGCTACGAATGCTCTCCCTGAGGTTCCTCGTCCTCGCATACGCTTCGGCCTACGAGCGTCCCCGGAGAAAGATCACGGTCGAAAACGCGATGAAGATTACTAAAAGCCAAACTAATTGACCGCGATACGGTCAGAGCGCTTAAATCTCGTCTTCGGCGCATCCAATCTTCTTTTACCCACGCGAGTTCACTAATTCACGCCCAGAGATGACACACCCATGTGGGGGACCGCGCAGCTCGCGTTTCCCTTCCCGGCGCACTTTTTACAAGCGCGCCGGAATCATAACACCGTTTACGGAACCCTCCTGCCTGCCGATATTCCGATAACAAAAAAAATCAGGCAAACTCAAATCCAAAGACGGTGCGAAATGCGTTGTGTCTGCATAATGAGCACAATTCTCTTGATCATTCTCATTCTCCTTTTGATTGGAGCGTTACCAACATGGCCGTATAGCACCGGCTGGGGATATTATCCCAGCGGGGGTTTGGGTCTTATCTTGCTAATCGTGTTACTGGTCGTTTTGCTGCGTTAGAGGTGAAACGCGTTGACCTCAACGCGTAGACCAACAAGGAGCGGCGTCGCAGTCTTTAATCACCACGCTCTCGAATCCTGAATCTTGCGCCTTCGGGGATTCATGTCCCATCGGTCCGAGCCGGACTGCCATTTTCAGGAGAAACCGATCCACCTCTGAGTGGCGTGAATCACACCTTGTGGCGCAGCGGTCCCAGAGTGTGGGTGAGTTTTTGCAGGCCAAGTTCCAGCCGTGTTTTCACCGTTCCCAGCGGAGCATGCGTCGCTGCGGCAATTTCCCTGTGGCTGAATCCCTTGAAGAAAGCGAGCTCGAGCGCCTCGCGCTGAAGCCGCGGCAACACTCGCATGCACCGCTTGAGAAAATGACGCAGATCATTCAAGACGAAAACATCGTCCGCCTCGCGCGGCGAATTGGGCACCTGCTGGATCACGCGCTTTTGATAACGCTCGCGTACGCGAGAATAAGCCTGCCGCCGGCGCAAACGGTCGATGGCACGGCGGCGCGCGATGGTAACCATCCATCCAAGCGGCTTACCCGCTTTAGGTGAATAACGGCCTGCCTCTTTCCAAATCTGGATAAAGATCTCCTGCAAAACATCATCAGCCTCGGCTTCTTCATGAACGACTCCGTCGATTGTCGCGCGTAACCTTTTGCCATGCCGGTCATATAACTCGGCAAGCGCATCATAGCGCTGTCGTGAAACCGCTTTCATCAGCGCCTCGTCGCGCGCTGAAGAAACTCCCGGTTGATCAAGAGTGGATCCAATCATACTCGATGCTTCCGTGCGTGTGGCATTGACTCCGCGGCGCGACGCGCCGCTTGTTTGCCGGCGCGCCACCACTCCGGCTCACCCATCCCAGAAACGACCGCAGCTCGAGGATAAAGCCATTGATGCGGTTCTGAAGTGCATCCCAGAGTAGGACAATGCAGTGTATATCTGCCGCTATTGAAACGCCGGATCTCGACCTGCCTGCCTTTGAATTTTCGCTCGCAAACACTACAAACCCGCTGATCGTCGAGCGAATTCCATTTCCGGAATCGATCTCCCGCGCGCAGTATCGACAGCCGATCGTCGAGTGTGACATGAGCAATCATAACAGAAAAAAATCTGCTCATTGAGGCGAAACAGACAATCGGGACGCTGGATGATTAGGTGATCAGATAAAATCCTACCAAGCTTCTCTGGTTCTCTGGGACACGAAGGAACTCTGCGAGCCCGCCCAGGCTCGAACCCTCAGAATTCGGAAAGATCAGTCGTTAGGAAGCTCGCTTGAAATGCACGGCGAATTGCGCAACTGCGATGTTAGACCTTGTTCTGCGGGATGTTCAGCCGCCCTCGGAGGAACAAGGCTGCGTTCTTCGGATGCCGCCATCTCCGCCACGGCCAGAATTTCATCCGTAACAAGCACCCAATCCATCGGGATCGAGTTACACCGCTCTGTTGGACAACTTAGCCGTGACTGTCTGTTCCCGTGTGTACCATTAGCAACCTCAATTTGCCGGCCGGTAATGATTTTGCCGCAAACGAGGCAGTAACGTTTGTCATCCAGAGAACGCCACTCGCGGAATTGATCGAGCCTCCGCAGCGCATCCAGTCTGGCCGCATCGGGCGGTGGAGTGGGAGGAGATAATGCCATGAAAAAGATATATGCCAAAGCCGAGCCGCACCACAATCAGGCACGCGGCGGATTTGCCTATCGGTGAAAATCTTATGGTGGCTGTGCGCAGTAACCGGGATCGATGATCTCGGCAGAGACGAATGTACGCCGACGTTCCACAAGCCGGGATCACCGTCTGTGTTACAAAAAAACCACATCCAATTCCCCATAGGCGTGCGTTCTAAACGCGAATGAAGAAAAACAGTGGTCACACTTCGCATGAACGCCACTCCATGGACTATGCGCTAGCGGCAATGGAACAGATGGAGCTGTATTGCCAGGCTCACCCCGGGAGCCCGGCGGCGGTTCGCTGTCCCCGATTGTTTGTTCGCGGCGAGCTTTGGATCGCGTTGCTCGGCCCAAGCGTCGAAGAAGGCATCGTCGGAATTGGGCGTACCGTTACAGAAGCCTTGCGTGCGTTCGACGCCCAATATCTCGCCGGATTACGTCCGCCCGCGGAGATGATCGGCGACTGTCGAACAGCGAGAAGCACATCCCCTGCGATTATCTGATTCTATGCAGGTTGCAAAACAAATCTGTCACAACCACTGCCACATCGTAACGAAACAAGTGAACAGGAAAAGGGTTCAAAAAGAGGGAGAGCATTGATGGAATCACGACGATCGAGGCGCTTAAACTTGAGAACGTCGAAGTCCAAACAGAAGGGGCTAAGACAGAGCAAAAATTACAAGGTATTGGCTCGTGAGATGACGGATGATGACCAAGCTAACCAGGTTGAACCAGCACATAGCCTCCTTCTTTCGTCGCTCAGATTTTGGGAAGTCGATCGCGATCTAATCGAACAGCGTAAAGCGGCCATTAATCGGTGAGCGTTCCTTTGCACGGAAGCAACATCGCGACTCGAAGGACTCCCCGAAATCTCGCGTAGAAGTTTAAGATGATTCGGACTCCTGATGGCCTGGGCACCATCCGAGAGCATGGGGGCATTCCAAAAATGCAAGCGCGATGCTCCGCTATTTTGTGAGGACCGTGTCAGCAGCACTCTTTGCCCTTTGAGGTGGACTGTCGTAGTATCTACCGTCCGTTCCGAGAGTTTTTGCATTTGTTGGGTCGCGTATGAGCAAAACGAAGGTCGCCCGTGGCAAAGCGCGCCATTTCAAGACACCACGGAGATCGCCGGCCGACGATGTTACTAGAGGGACGATGAGAGCCAATACAGACGGCATCAATCAGACGGCGATCGTCGACCTGACGAAACTCAAGCGGACCGAAGACAAAATTCGAGAATCGCAAAAGCGTTATCGTACTTTGTTCGATCTTGTGCCGGTCGCGGTTTATACGTGCGATGCAAACGGCGTCATCCGAGAATACAATCGTCGTGCCGTTGAATTGTGGGGACGCAAACCCGGCCAAAATGGAGAAAAGCCGAGATTCTGCGGCTCCTACAAAATCTATTATCCTGACGGCCGTTACATGCCGCACAAGGAATGCCCGATGGCACGGCTGTTACGCGGCGAAAAACTGAAAGCGGAAGATTTGGAAATTATCGTCGAACGTCCGGATGGCGAGCGGAGACACGTGATTCCGGCTCCGCGAATTCTTACAAACATTCACGGCAAAATCACCGGCGCAATCAATTCCCTTTTTGACATCACCGAGCGCAAGCGGGCAGAGACGGCAGCCATGCGCCTGGCCGCGGTAGTTCAATCGTCGAACGACGCGGTCGCGGCAAAAACTTTGAATGGAATCATCACCGATTGGAACCAAAGCGCCGAACGCATCTTTGGATACAAACCAAAAGAGATCATCGGCAAATCGGTCCTGACTCTGATTCCCAAAGACCGGCAAAGTGAAGAACAGAAGATTCTGAGAAGAATTCGCCGCGGTGAATCATTGGATCACTACGAATCGGTTCGTCGCCGGAAGGATGGACAGTTGATCGATGTTTCGTTGACGATTTCGCCGATCAAGGGCCCGAAAGGCGAAATCGTCGGCGTTTCAAAAATTGCGCGCGATATCACCAACCAAAAACAAACGGAACAACGCCTGGTTGAACAGGCGCGGCTCCTCAATTTGACCAACGACTCAATCATCGTCCGCGATCATCAAGACCGGATCGTTTATTGGAACCATGGCGCGGAGGAAATGTACGGCTTCTCTGCCAAAGAAGCGCTCGGAAAAATTACGCACGAGCTGCTACAGACGGCGCATCCGGAAAATTTAGAAAAGATTCGAAAAAATTTGGAGCGCGATAATCATTGGTCGGGTGAATTGGTTCATACCCGAAAGGACGGCAAAACTATTACCGTCTTTTCGCGGTGGACGCTGGACCGAGATGTGCGCGGACGACAAACGTCAATTCTCGAAACCAACACTGATGTCAGCGCGCGCAAACGCGCAGAGCAACAACAGCGGGCACTCTATCAATTTGCTCAACTGCAACACATCGCCACCAACGTTGGCAAAATTCATGACGCGTCGCTGGACGCGATTCTTTCCGCTATGGACTGCCATCGCGCGTCGATTTTGCTTTTCGATAAAGAGAAGGTGATGCGCTTTGTCGCCTGGCGCGGTTTGTCAGAGAGATATCGCAAGGCGGTAGAAGGTCATTCGCCATGGAAACCGGATGCAAAAAGTCCCAAGCCCGTTTGCATTAACGATGTCGATATTGCCGATATTCCGAAGCCCCTGAGATCAACCATTCGGAGCGAAGGCATCCGTGCCGTTGCATTCATTCCGCTGGTCAGCAGCCAAAAATTGATCGGCAAATTCATGACCTATTATGACGCGCCACATGTGTTCACCGACGACGAGCTGAAGCTGGCGACCACGATTGCCACCCAACTTGCGCAAGCGATTGAACACAAACGCGACGAAGAAGCATTGCGCGAATCGGAAGCGCGCTTGCGCGCAACCGTGGAGCAAGCGACGGCGGGCGTGGCACGCTGCGACACGAATGGTCGAATTGTCTTTGCCAATCGAACGCTCTGTAAGATGCTCGGTTATACAGAATCGGAGCTGATCGGCAAGAGCGTTGCGGACTTGACGTACCGCGATGACCTGAAAAAAACCATGCGTCTCTTTCAGCGCATGATCCAGCTCGGCAAACCGTTCGAGGTCGAAAAGCGTTATGTCCGCAAAGACGGCTCTGTTTTGTGGGCGGACGTCAGCGCCAGCGCAGTGCGCGAACCGAACGGCAAGGCCCAATCGACCGTAGCGGTGATCGTCGATATCACGGCACGCAAGAAAGTGGAAGAAGCCCTGCAACGATCGAACGAAGCGCTGGAAGGACTGGTGGATCAACGCACGAAAGCATTAAGCGTCGCAAACGCCGAATTGAAAGGCGAGATCGAAAGACGGAAGGGCCTGGAAGGCGAAATCCTCGAGATCAGCGATCGCGAACAGCAGCGGCTCGCCCAGGAATTGCATGATGGGATTTGCCAGCATCTCACGGCAGTTGCGTTCATGGCCCGATCGGTCGGGCTGCGATTAAAGAATCATCGAGTCATCGAGGTGAAAGACATCGAAAAAATCGCGGAACTCGTGAATAACGCCGCAACCGATACCCGAAACCTTTCCCGCGCTTTGCATCGCTTCGATGTGGACGCGGCCGGACTTGTGGAAGCATTGGAAGATTTGGTTGACCGTGAGATGTGGAGAACGCCATGTCGTTTGGAAGTCAAACCGTCATTTCATCTCGATGACGACACGGTCGCGGCACATCTGTATCGCATCGCGCGCGAAGCAGTGATCAATGCTAACAAGCATGCCCAAGCGCGGCAGATAGTGATCAAACTAGAGCGATCCGGGCAAAGGCAAATGGTCTTGAGCGTAACCGATGATGGCGTCGGAGTTCAGAAAGCTCGAAACGGTGCGCGCGGGCTAGGTTTTCACATCATGAATTATCGCGCGCGCCTGATGGGAGGCCAGTTGAAAGTCGAATCTCCGGAAAAAGGCGGCACCCGTGTGGTCTGTTGTTTGCCCGACGGAACAGTCAAATCAAACAAAAGAAAAAACGTGCTCCAAAGCCTTTATCGGCAAAACTAACGAAAGCGTTAAACACCCTAATCTAAATTTCCTGCATCGGACAATCAGCCGAGCGGCGTATCATTTAATAGGAAGACTTAAATGAAACGCCCCGCAGGAATCCCGACGAAGCGGAAATCGGCTTTGCGAAGTTTCGATTTGAATCGCAAGAATGGTGGTAGCTAAATGAAATACGCCAGATCGACTAACAAGAATCCGAAATGCGATCTACCGGAGGCGAAACGAATTGTCATTGTCGATGATCACCCGCTGTTTCGAAAGGGCCTTGAGCAATTGATTCACTCCGAGGACGGTTTTGCCGTTTGCGGCGAAGCCAACAATGCACCGGAAGCGATGGATGTGATCCGCAAACTGAATCCGGACCTGGCGATTGTGGATCTTAGTTTGCCCGGCGCAAATGGCATAGAGTTAATCAAAAACATCCGCGCAGAGTTCTCGAAGCTGCCAATTCTGGTGCTCTCGATGCACGACGAATCGCTCTACGCTTTGCGGGCGTTGCGCGCCGGAGCAGAAGGCTACGTCATGAAACATGAAGCGATGGCCAATGTGATCCAGGCAATTCGGGAAGTTTTTAACGGACGTCCTTATCTCAGCCCGGCCATGGCGGCACAGGTGATCACAAAATTCGCGCATCGCCAGGCCGAAGGCGAGGCCGACGCCGTTGAGAGACTGAGCGATCGCGAGCTTGAAGTTCTGGAGTTGATCGGTAAAGGCAACGATGTGCAGCAGATTGCGAAAGTGTTACATCTCAGCCCTAAGACTGTCGAGACCCACCGGTCGCACATCAAAGACAAACTTGATCTGAAAAATTCGCGCGAAGTAGCGCGCTTCGCCTTGCAATGGTTGAGCGCTCGTAGTGCGTAGCACAGCCGTGCTGGCTGAAGCGGCAGTTCGCCTGCCACCAGAAATATTTCTGCGCCTCTCGACAAAGAGATTGCCGCGGCGCGCACAATTTTGGATGCTCGTTCCAAATGATGCAGCCCGCGCTCGAACTTGTCATCGCCGCGCTGGAAAAGATTCGAGAGACAAGTAATTACGCGCCGCGCGCGTCGAGAAACGCGCTGGCACAATTACAGTTCGTTGCTCCCAACAAAGTCCAGATGCTCGCCTCCGTTCGCGAACGCGTTTGTGGTTGCACAAAGTGCGCGCACCTTGCCAGCTCACGCACTCAAACCGTCTTTGGGGTTGGCAATCCGGATGCGGAAATCATGTTCATCGGCGAAGCGCCCGGCGCGGATGAGGATCAGCAGGGCGAACCATTCGTCGGCCGCGCCGGACAGTTGTTGACGAAAATTATTAAAGCGATGGGCTTCGCACGCGAGGATGTGTACATCGCAAACATCTTGAAATGCCGACCGGACATGCCGGCAGGCTCTTTTGGGAACCGTGCGCCCACACCGGCAGAGATGCAGACATGCCGGCCTTATCTTGTCGAGCAGATCGATATTATTCAGCCCAGGGTCCTGGTCGCGCTGGGCGCAGCCGCTGTAGAAGGCCTCCTTGGAGCACGCGGGACGATGCGGGAATTGCGCGGGCGCTGGCATTCATACAACGGCATGCCGCTGATGATCACCTATCATCCCGCCTACCTGCTGCGGAACCAGTCGCCCTCCGAGAAACGGAAAGTCTGGGAAGACATGATGCAAGTGCTCGAGCGACTCGAAAAACCGATCAGCGAAAAACAGAGAAATTATTTTCTGTAATTCTGCAGCGGCGCTTTTTGAGCGTCGAAAGACGCTATCAGTTTGTCCTGATTGAAGATCGTATCAATCTGCTTCGGTGATGCCAGATGAATGGCCAACGATAATATCATCCCACGCACTTCGCGGCGCGGAACTTTGATCGTATGATGCAGCGCGCTGGCGCCAGCTTTATGCAGTAGGGCAAGCGTGCGCGCCCCGATTAACGCCGGTAAAACCGTTGCAGCGCGCACTCGCCGGTTCCGGATCGCGCGCGAATATTGCATGCCGCACTCCAAACTATTCTGCGCTTTTTCCATCCATCTTTGGTAGATCGGTTGGAAACGATCCGATTGAGACAAAATCTGCGCCGCACTCAGACCGACAGCGGGAAGTTCATCTTCGGGGAAATAACATCGACCGGCTTGCAGATCAGTACCGGCGTCACGTAAGACGTTGATCAACTGAAGTCCCATGCCGTAGCGTCGGCCAAGGGTAAGCATTTCGTCGGGGATTAAGCTGGTAAAATCGCGAAGATGCCGAAAGCAGAGTCGCGTCCAGAATTCGCCTACACAGCCCGCGACCAGATATGTGTATTCGTCCAGATCGGCGGCGGTTTGGAGCGCGCGCACTTGCGCCGGATTATCGAAGCGATGCAAATCAAGCATCTGTCCGTGCGTGATTTTCTCAAGCAC
>Ga0307471_100001174_pt1 | contig 14175 bp, 12 predicted proteins | sample atmos_gasesAM3C__2_FD_204566 | JGI IMG/M metagenome (GOLD analysis project Ga0307471, IMG submission 204566) | Hardwood forest soil microbial communities from Morgan-Monroe State Forest, Indiana, United States - atmos_gasesAM3C_515 | ecosystem: Environmental > Terrestrial > Soil > Temperate... | reverse complement strand
TTTGCAAGCGGCGAAGGATTTCGCGGAACTATCCCAGACTAAATTGAACATGCCGGTTCTGGCGATCGGCGGAGAGAAGTCCCTAGGCGAAGTGCTGGGGCAGCAGACCAAGCTGGTGGCTTCGGATGTCACTGTCGTCGTGCTCAAAAACACTGGCCACTGGGTGCTCGAGGAAAATCCGAAGGAGACGACCGAGGCGCTGGTAAAGTTTCTCTGACATTCGCGCTTCGCGCGTGCCTCATCCTGGAGAAAGGAGTACTTCCATGTTCACGAGATCAGCCATCGCCGCGCTTTTCGTGGCCGCCGTTTCAGCGGCAACTACAGACCCGCTGCCGGAGATGCGCATGACACCGGCGGAAATTCGGACCGCCGACCTGGACAACAATCAGATCGGAAGTTCCGGCCTTCCCGGCGTTCACACCAAAGTGCTCTTTGGAAATCCGGCGAAAGAGGGCTTCTACTCGATTTTACTTTTCGTGCCGGCGCATACGACCATTCAGGCGCACTCGCACCGTGACGATCGCGTGGCAACCGTCGTATCCGGCGAGTGGCACTTCGGCTACGGCGATCACTTCGATGCGGTGTCACTGAAGACGCTTCCACCGGGAAGCGTGTACTCGGAACCCGGCGGGACGAAACACAACCATTTCGCCCGCGCCGACGCGGACCCGGTAATCGTGCAAATCTCCGGGTACGGCCCCACCGACACGCGCTATTTCGATGCCGCGAACAGTCCCAAATCAGCGGGGAAAAACTGACTCTTCCGCTACAATAGTGGATGTAGTCTGAGAAACGACAACCATGTTTGAGAACCTGACAGAAAAACTGCAACGCACGTTCAAGAACCTGCGCGGGCAGGGCAAGCTCACCGACGAGCATCTGGACACCGCGCTCGCGGAGATTCGCGAAGCGTTGCTCGAAGGCGACGTCAATGTGGGCGTGGCCGACGAGCTGCTCGCCAACATCCGCAAGAAGGCCATCGGCAGCGAAGTGATGCTGCAACTTTCGCCGGACCAGCAAGTCGTGAAAGTCGTGCGCGACGAACTGGCCGCCATGCTTGGCAAGCACGCCAAGCCAATTTTCGCCTCGCGCCCGCCTTCGGTGTGGATGATTGTCGGTTTGCAAGGCTCCGGCAAAACCACGACCACCGGAAAGCTTGCGAAATGGCTTGCGCAGCATGGTCACCGGCCGTTGGTTGTTTCCACAGACGTCTATCGCCCTGCGGCGCGCGAACAGCTTGCGCAAGTCGCGAAAGCCGTGGGCACGGCGATCTGGCCGGGCACGGGCACTGATAAACCGCTCGAAATCGTCAAAGGTGCGATTAAGGAAGCAAAGCTTTCCGCGAGCGACGTGATTCTCGTGGACACCGCCGGCCGCTTGCACATTGACGATGACTTGATGAACGAGCTGAGCACGCTGAAGAAAGAATTGCAGCCGAGTGAAATGCTGTTCATCGCGGATTCCATGATTGGTCAGGACGCGGTGCGCTCCGCGGGAGAATTTCACAAGCGGCTCGGGCTCACCGGGGTGATACTCACCAAGCTTGATGGCGACGCGCGCGGGGGCGCGGCACTAAGCATCGGCAAAGTCACCGGCGCACCGGTAAAATTTGTGGGCCTTGGCGAAAAGTATGATGCGCTGGAGGGATTTTATCCAGAGCGCATCGTTTCGCGCGTTCTCGGCATGGGCGACCTCATGTCGCTCATCGAACGCGTGGAACAGACCGTCGACAAAAAAGCCGCTGCGGACCTCGAGCGCAAGCTACGCAAGGAAGAATTCACGTTGGAAGATTTCCGTGATCAGCTCAAGCAGGTTCGCAAGATGGGGCCGCTGGACAAAATCGTGGACATGCTCCCGAAGATGGGACCGCTCGCCAATCTTCCCAAAGATGCCAGCGTGGATGAAAAAAAACTCACGCAGGTGGAAGCGATCATCAATTCCATGACCAACCAGGAGCGCCGCGACCACAACGTGATTGACGGCAAGCGGCGCAAGCGCATCGCCAAGGGCAGCGGCACGTCCGTGCAGGACGTCAACACGGTCCTTAAGCAGTATCTGCAAATGCGCACGATGATGAAGCAGTATGGCGCTTTAACCGCGCGCGCGAAGATGAAAGGCCTCGGCAAACTCTCGGGATTGTCCTAATGGCACGGGTTTTAGCCTTTGGGTTTCTAATTTGCAGGATTCTTCACCGGGCGAGAGCCCGGAAAATGACGATCGGGCCCAGGACGCCGACGGCAATCCCGTAGCCCAAGTCGGCCCACACCACTCGGGCATAATTCAGTACCACCAGCAGGGCGGCAAGCGGCAAGCTCACAATCGCCAGCAGATTGCCTTTCTTTGCAAGCTCTGGAGCTTGCGCCCAGAGATGGGAGAGGTCCGTGGTCGACGGGAATGCGTGCATCCCGATGGACAAACCGAGCCAGTAAAAAAAATAAGCGAGAGGATCGAACACCTTCAGTTCCCACACCGGGAGAAACGCTGCTGTGCAAAAAACAATGCACAGCAGCGTATTTGCGAAGAACGGTCCCATGCTCACAAAAAATTGTGCCTTAAAATCTTCGGTCTGCTGGTGAATGACGTACCCTGCGGGATTCCCAAAACGGAAAAAACACACGTCAAATACCTGCAGCTTAAACAGCCTGCAGAAAAACAGATGCCCTGCTTCGTGAACGATGACCCCGGGAAACGTCAGTGCTGCAATCACCGGCCCAGGAATGAAAAACAAGTTCGCCTCCCTCTACTTGCTTGCCGTCTTTTTGCTGCGAAATTTGCGATCGTATTCTGTCTTGCTGATTATTTGTCTGGTATCGAGCCGGTAGCGGATCCGTTCAGCATATTCTTCCAAATCCTTGGCCGCTTCCGCATTCCCTTCCGCCAATTGACGCGCCTTCTGCAGCATTTCTTCTGACCGCTGTTTGTAAGAGGCTTCTCCCGTCACAGCATACTTACACGCAAGTGCGCTCGAAAGTACTCCGGCTGTTTGGGACATGACTTGTCTCTTCCATTGCTTCTCCGAAATAATAAGAAATGTATCGTAGTCCTTTCGAGCAAAAGCTACTCCTGCATCCGCGGATTCGGCGGCGAGCGCAAGTGCGGGCATTTCAGGATACGCAGACGCTGCCTCATGCATGAGCCGTGCCGCTTCAATTTCTTTTCCATCCTGTTCTGCGAGCTTGCCGGCCTGTTCTGCTTTCTCCAGCGCGGCGGTGGCGCGCTTCCAGAGGGAATTAACTTCCTGGAACTCGGGCTTATTCGCGTCCTCGAAGTAACCGTCGTTATGACCTTGTAGCGCTTTGGCGGCACTCGGAACGTCGCCGCTCAGCACGGCGGCCTTCACCGCCAGTAGTACTGCTTTGTCCGATGCGGGCGCGATTCGAATCGTCTCCTGAAGGTGGGGAAGCGCGTCCGCGTAGTGGCCGGTTGCCACTAACCGCTCTCCCACGTACATTTCGCGGCCGGCGTGAAAGTATTTCCGCCCGTGCGCGAGGTCGACGACTAGCAGCAAAAGCAAGGCAACAAGACTAACCTTCAGCCACTGTGGATAATCCCAGTCTTTTATGAGTGGTCCGCAGGTCGCACAGAATCGCAGGCCACCAATCTGTACGGCATCGGAGGAGCTCCCAATATAGGTATTGCAGCGAGAACAAATGGACTTGCTGATGAGAGGCATGTATAAGGAAGGCAGCCTTCTTTCTCTTGCTTCCTTCGACGCCACTCGCACGCATGGCTCGCAAAACGTAGCCCCGTTAAGATCAAAAAGGGACCGCACCGGGAAGGTTTGGCCGCACTGGCTGCAGGTCGCCTCACTCATAGGGGCGCATTATGTATCGGAAATCACAGTCATGAAAGATTAAATTTCGTCGTTCAAGGTGCCAAGAGAAATAGCCTGTGATCGGCTCAGTTACTTGCGTGGAGGAAAATATCGGCAACCTGTTGCGACAACTTCTCGCGGTCCCAATCCGTGCGATTGCTGAGGATGATGATGGTCAAACGCTCGTCCATGAACCGCTCGATGATGGTATAGAAACCCACGGTGCTTCCACTGTGCCACATGCGCCGGTGGCCTTCATACGGATCGAGGAACCAGCCGAAGCCGTACGAAACGGGCTTACCCGGCGCAAGGTTGTCGTCGTTGGGCTCTTTCGGCCAGTGGGGCTCCGAACCATCCGCAAGTTTTGCAGGAGTCAAGGCAGGTTGCATTTCTTTTTCGCCGAGCAGGGTGTGATTTTGCAAGGCGTCGTCCCATTTGGCGAGATCTTCGAGATTCGAATAGATGCCGCCATCGCCTAAGGTTGCGGAAGTCGAACTCTGATCCGTTTCTTTGAAGGCGTCTTTTCCTTGTGTGTGGCCGAACGCGCGATCCGCAACTTCGTTCTTTCCTTTTTGAAAAACGATGGAGTGATTCATTTTCAGAGGTGCGAAAATCCTCCGATGGAGAAATTCGCCGTAGGATGTTCCAGAAACTTTTGCGACGATGAGACCGAGCACGACGTAGCCGGAATTGCTGTAGGACCAACTGGCCCCTGGAGCAAATTTTCCAGCCTTTTCCTTCTTCAATAATTCCAGCACTTCGTTGTCTTGAATTTGTTTTTCCGGCGACCAGGTTGGACCCTTGGTTTTTTCAACGGCGTCCATCAAATCTTCGTAGTCCGGCAATCCGGAGGTGTGATTCAGCAGGTTACGGACCGTAATCGTTTTCCCATACGCTGGAAAATCCGGGAAGATTTCCGTGAGCGTTTCCTCGTAACGGAGTTTTCCGTCATGCACCAGAAGCATGACGGCCATCGCGGTGAATTGTTTAGTGAAGGACGCCAGGCGGAAATTCGCGTGCGCATCAATCTTGGATTGCGAACGCAGCTCACGCGGCCCGTACCCCCGTTCGAAAACAGTCTGGCCATCCTTGCGCACCAGCACGGCAAATCCGGGCGCATCTGGAGAGCTCACAGCGGAAAAAATCGCATCAGTCTTCGTTTTCATGGATGTTTCTGGAGACGGTTCTTGCGCCGTGCTGGCTTGGGCAAGCAGAAGAGCCAGAATAGAGAGGGACACCTTCATGATTATGGAACCTCGGCAAACCGCAGCAGCATACCACTCCCGGGGGCGTTCATCTTCCCGTAACACAGCTAGGTTATGAGTGCTAGTCCCCTGAAAACACTTATGGCACGCATCGCGCTCGATGATCCGCGTTACTACTTCAACCGCCACGTGCAGTGGCTGGAGTTCAACCGGCGTGTGCTGGAAGAGGCGCGCGACATCGGGAATCCGCTCCTGGAACGCGTAAAGTTTCTGGCCATTACGGCGAACAACCTGGATGAATTCGTCGAGGTTCGCGTTTCCAGTTTTCTACAGCGCATTGAGCACGGCTCACGGGAAACGGGACCGGACGGACTGACAGCGGCGCAGGAACTCGAAAAAGTCACCACCGCGATGCAGGCGTTTGTGCGGGACCAATATGAATGCTGGAACGAGGAACTGCTGCCTGCGCTGGCCAAACAGTCCATCCACGTCCTGCCGGTGAGCGCGCTCGATTCGAAAGCACTTCACGCGGCGAAGACGTTTTACGACCGCCGGGTTGCGCCGATGCTCACACCCGTGACAGTGGATCCCTCCCACCCTTTTCCGCACGTGCTGAACAAAGCGCTGTGCATTGCGTTTCTGTTGCGGCGGCGCCGGGGAGGAAACGGCAAGAATTATTTCGGGGTGGTGACGGTGCCGCGGGCCCTTCCGCGGTTTTTGCGGGTGCCGGCCGCGGACGGCGGAATTCACTACGTGTGGCTTCAGGAGATCATGTCGACGTTTGCCCCCAAGCTCTACCGTGGGTACGAAGTGCTGGCGTCCGCGCCTTTCCGCATCACGCGCAACAGCAATCTCTATCTGGAGGAAGAAGAAACGCGCAGTTTGCTCGAAGCGGTGGATTCGCAAGTGGCGCAGCGGCGCAAGGGCGAAGCGGTGCGGCTGGAAATCGAAGAGGACGCCCGCCCGGAGATCGTGGAGCGTCTGGTAACAACGTTTGAACTCGACGATTCGCTGGTGTTCCGGGCGCGGGGGCCGGTCAATGTACAGCGGCTCTTCCATCTTTATGAAGAGACGCCGCGGCCGGAGCTGAAGTATCCGCCGTTTGTCCCCAGGCAAGTACATATCGGCCGGGATGCCGATAGCCTGTTTGAAGCGATCCAGCGTCAGGACACGCTGTTCCATCACCCCTACGATTCGTACGATGGAGTGGTCCATTTTCTGCAAACCGCGGCGCGTGACCCCCGCGTGCTTTCCATTAAGCAAACGCTCTACCGCACAAATTCGAATTCCCCGGTGGCTCGGGCACTTCTGGAAGCCGCCAACAAAAAAGAAGTCACCGTGGTGGTGGAGTTAAAAGCGAGTTTTGACGAAGCGTCGAATATCCGCTGGGCGCGAAGCCTCGAAGATGCCGGCGTACAGGTGTTTCATGGGCTGGTAGGGCTGAAGACGCACGCGAAGCTTACGCTCATCGTGCGCCAAGACCCGGATGGGAAGATCCGCCGGTACGCGCATCTGGGCACCGGCAATTACAATCCGTCGACGGCGCGCTATTACACGGACCTGAGCCTGTTGACGCATGATGAGGCGATTACCGCGGCGATGCACGACGTATTCAACTACTTAACCGCTTACGCGGAGCAGAACCATTACAAACCGCTGCTGGTGGCACCGGGAGACATGGCCAAGTCCTGCATCGGCTTGATTGACCGCGAGGCCCGCCACGCACGGCGCGGACGAGCAGCGCGCATCATCGTGAAAGTAAATGCCATCGTGGATCCGGCGGTGATCCGCGCTCTCTACCGGGCATCTCAGGCCGGAGCAGAAATCGACTTGATCGTGCGCGGGCAGTGCACGCTTGTGCCAGGACTGCGGGGGGTCAGCAGCCGCATTCGCGTGCGCAGCATTGTGGGCCGTTTCCTGGAGCATAGCCGGATTTTTTTCTTTGAAAACAACGGCAAACCGGAAATCTACCTGGGAAGCGCCGATTGGATGCCGCGAAACCTGTATGAAAGAGTGGAAGTACTTTTCCCGCTGAAGGATCCGCAGCACTGCGAACGAATCTGCACGGAGATTCTGTCGTCGTACCTTGCTGACACGCGGAAGGCACGCATTCTCGGGGCGGCGGGAACGTATTCGCGGCCGCGAGCGGCACGCAACGGACACGGATTTTCCGCGCAGGAACAACTGATGCGGCTGGCAGCAGGCGGCACTCAGCGCAGCTCGTCCCTGCTCAATTCCGCCAGCGATGCTGCTTCAAAAGAAGCTCCAGCCGAACCCGCAAACCACGAAACTGACACCACGGCTCAAGATTCTTCGAACGCAGCCGTATGATTCGATAGTGAACTGGCGCTCGAACCAGCGACAATTTCAAGCAGTGCGGATCTGGGCTGCGGCCTGGAGGCCGCGCATCTCAATTTCGATTTGGCGGATGCGAAATTTTTGAACTTTGCCGGAGATGGTCATCGGGTAGCTGTCGACAAAGTGGTCTGTACTCGCTCGTACCTTTTGAAGTACATTCGGGACAATTCACTGGAGCGACCAATGAACACGGATGAGGTTGCGGCGCGAGTGTCCGTGATTGCCACGGCCATCCCGCTGTTTGTAATCTACTCAGCTTTCGGGCAAAGCAAATCAGAACTGCCATCGATCGATAAGGTCAAAGTGCTTCTGCGACGTGCTGCAGAAGAAACGGACTTACGCTCGACCGGCTCATCTGCGTTTCATCTACTTGTCAAGGCGAAATCACTTGGCGAGAAGGGTGAAATCGTTGAAGGCAATTACGAGTTGTGGTGGGGGGCAAGTGATCACTGGAGCAGTCGGACTCAGTGGGCCAACAGTGCGGAAGTCGATGTGGTTGACAAAAACCGTATTTGGAAACAAGGCGTGGACACTCATCTGGTTGAGTCTCGTCGCCTCTGGCATATTCTAGACTTTGCGGGCAGGCTCAAATCGTCCGCAGAAGCAGCAGAAGCAAAGGTTCGCAAAGTGAAGTCTGGAGACCTCTTTGGCCACCCCGTGGTGTGCGCCCAGATTCCATTTGAATTCCCAATCAAGACTAGCGGCTTGCCCTCGGAACGAACCATCTGCACCGAATCGATGTCGGGTCTTCCCCTGAGGCTTGACATCGGGTCATCACAGCTAGACCTCGGAGAGTATATGGCCTTCGGCCAAAAACGATTCCCGAAATCATTGCGCCTGACCCATGACCGCAAGACCATAATGGAAATTGAGGTGGAATCTCTAGCCGAGCTTGACTCAACGAGGCCCGATGTCTTCGCCGTTCCCGTGGGGGCGGTATCGAGTCCGTGGTGTAGCGACATGGTTGAACCTCGACCTACTCGCCTGGGAGGCCCAAGCCAGATTCCAATTCCTCCCCCGCCAAACAGTGTCGCCCTGCCTCTCGATGTAGACATTAAGAGATTCTCTATCATCCAATTCAGGGTGGGCGAAACCGGGACCGTGCAGGATGTGCGCGCGTTCGTTCCTGGAGGTGAAGTTTTGTTGAAAGACAAAGAGAAGAGTGTTCTCCTGAAATCGACCTTTCGACCCGCAACATGCCATGGGAACGCAATCGAGGCAGAATTTCGTATGGAGTTTCACCTCCCCTTGTTCTGAAGATTCAGAGCGCATTCCCAAAACGAGACCGTTCTGGGATCCCTGATGCTTGGTAAGTCGCCTTATCGGAGATTGACCCTCTACCCGGCGAGACTTCGATTGCCGCGCGGTAGCCCGGCACGCTACAATAGAAAGGTTCAGGAGGACTGATTTAGTGCTAACGATTCGTTTGTCCAGGATTGGCAAGAAGAAGAAGCCCTTTTACCGCGTGGTGGTGATTGAGCGGACCCGGCCGAGGGACGGCCGCGTGAAGGAAGCGGTGGGCACGTACGATCCACTGAAGAAGCCGGCGGAGATCAAGCTCAATGCGGAGCGGATCAAGTATTGGATCGGATTGGGCGCACAGCCCAGCGATACGGTGCGCAGTTTCCTTCGTCTGCAGAAGATTGCTTAGGTTCAGCGCCTTCCTGAAATTTGCGCGCCTCGACCTTGTCGGGGCGCCATTCCCAGGCACCCTATGAAGGAACTGGTGGAAACCATTGCGCGGGCCCTCGTGGACCATCCCGAGGATGTGCAGGTGAAGTCTACCCAGGGAGCGCAGATGACCGTGCTGGAGCTGCGGGTGCACGCCGAAGACCTCGGAAAAGTGATTGGGCGGCAAGGGCGGACGGCCAAAGCGATTCGAACGCTGCTGGGAGCGGGCGGAACGAAGCAGCACAAGCGCTTCACGCTTGAGATTCTCGAAGATTGAGCGCCCCGCAGTGATGCTTTTTTCCTCTGCTTTTAAGTCATACTTCCTGTCAGCCATCTTCGGCGGCTCATTTCATTGAGTCCTGAAACTCCACGATGGGTCCTGGTGGCGCGCATTCTTCGCGCGCGCGGCAACAAGGGCGAAGTGGCTGCGGAAATTCTCACCGATTTTCCGGAACGGCTCACCAAAATGAAGGAAGTTTTTGTGGGGCAAGCCGGCGGCAACGTGGAGCCGCACCGCGTGGCGATGCAATCCTGCTGGCTGAGCCAGAACCATCGCGGTCAGGCGGTTTTTCATTTCGAAGGCGTCAAGTCGATTTCTGAAGCGGAAAAATTCCGCGGGCTGGAAGTGCTGCTGCCGTTCGAACAGCGCGTCACTCTTCCTGCGGGACAGTATTTCGTTTCCGACCTCATCGGCTGCGCGGTGTTCGAAAACCCGGCTGCGCCTTCGGTGCTCTCCTCGCCGCCGTGCTCGCTTGGCGAAGCGCCCTCACTCCTCGGGACTGTCCGCGACGTGCAATTCCCGGGCGAGCAAATGCCCGGCACACCGATCTTGGAAGTGGAAACGACGCGGGGAGAAATCCTGATTCCATTGGCGCTGGACATTTGCGCGAAGATTGACACCGCCGCGAGGCGCATCGACGTGACGCTTCCTGAAGGCCTGCGCGACCTCAACCGGACGGGGTCCTGACGAGATGCGGCGTGAAGCTCTTTGGCCTTTAGTTAAAACTGCCATCTTCACTCTGTTCGTTCCCTTTGTGGTCGGTCTGTGGATTCCTTATCGCGTTCATTGGGCTTACACAATGCCTACGGATAGTCTCGGTGGAAACATGGGGTGGCAGCTTTCCAGCTATCCATTCCTTGCGCTCGGTCTTGGTATCTAATTGTGGTGCGCATGGGATTTTGCCGAGACCGGGTTGGGAACGCCGGCTCCGATTGATGAACCTCACGTACTGATCGTCAAAGGACTCTACCGCTATGTCAGAAATCCGATGTACGTGGGAGTAGGCTGCCTGATTGCTTCGCGCGCGCTGTTCTGGCAATCGTTCCCCGTGTTGATTTATTTGATTTTCGTCGCTACTTGCTTTCACTTGTTTGTGATCGCTTATGAAGAACCACACTTGAAGCGCGTTTTCGGGGCAGAGTACGAAGAATATTGCCGTCGCGTTCACCGGTGGCTGCCGCGCATCACTGCTAAGTAAGTGAGCAGCGGCGCGCACCCTCGAGAGCAGGTTTACCTGATGTCGATGGTGGTGACGCTGTATGCCGGAAGCGTGATGGTCAGGGACGAGCCGCTTGCCGCCATCGTTCCAATAGACACGGGCTGCACGACGGTCTGACCCGCGGCCGAAGCTGCGGTCATCTGATAGAGATGCGCGGTGCCCGAGAGCGCTTTGCCATTGATGGCCGTCACTTTGGCGGCGTTGGAACGATTGATGGCAACGAAAACAACGCGGCCCGGCGTGGTGCTGTCCGTACTCGCGTAGACGACCACATTTTGCACCGCGCTGGAAGTAGCCTGCAACGAAGTATCGCCGAAGTTCGCAGAAGACCCATCAAATCCGCGAAACGCGCGGAAGCCCGCGAGGGTGTAGGAATAAGTTCCACCCGGAGGCCAGAAGTTGGCCGCGAAGAGCCCCATGCTTCCGAAGATGCCAAGGTTGTCCGCTTGAGCGATGGTTCCCGCGATGTGGTTGAAGCCGCCATTTTCGTACTCCGTAATGGAGAGCTTCATGCCCGGGTTATTGGCGGCGATCTTCGCTTGCAGACGTCCCAGGATATTAATGGGGGCGCCAAGCACACTTATGATCCAGGAATTCTCTGTAAAAGTCGGATCCCACAAGCTGCGAGGGCTCTGCACGATGGCTTGCACCTGAGTATCTGTGAGGGTCGCGCCGGTCATATTGGTGACCCTCGTGGTGCCATCGGTGGCTTCCGAATACCAATGGAAATCATAGACATCCACTACGGGTTTCCCATATGTCGTCGAAGCAGTCTTTATTCCGACAAGATATTTGTCCGCGAACCAGTTCGCACCATTGGGTGTGGGCGTGGGACTCAGAGTCGTGTCCCCTTGCCAACTGTAGATGCCTTCAAATCCGTAGTTCACGGGCCCAAAGATCACGGCGTCGGGGAACTGGTCTTTCAATGCTTCCGAAAGTGTGACGGTCTTCGAAATGAAATTGCTTGTCGAAATGTTTGTAGAGCCCTGGACTTCCTGGTGCGTGGAATTCCAAAGATCCGGCTCATTGTCCAAGCTGATGAACGTCGGATGTATTGGGCCGGCGCCGAAGATACTCTGTCCGGAGAATTTCTGGTCCAAGGCCCAGGCGAACTCATCCATATAGACAAAAGCATCGCTGGTGGGCGGCGCAATTGTGAACGGAGTGGCGTCCTTGGTGCTCTTTTTCTCGATGACCTGCTTGAAGCGGGACAAATTGGGAAAGGGTGTAGGCACTGGGCCGCTTTCGTCGGCGGAGACGTAGCCCTGAAGTTGCAAGGTCACCAGACTCGCCAACCCTGCGCCTTGGTCTCCGGCGATGAAGCCGCGGACCGCTTCGGCAGGAACGTTGCTGCTGCTCAGATAGGCGTCGTTTTCGTAGAGATAATCACTGCCGGCGTTGGAGGCGTTGGTCTCCCAGTTGTACGCGGTCCAGCGGTTGCCTCCATCGCGGTCGAAAGTGAAGTTTGGCTGAGGCGAAGTATTGCCAGAATAAAAATTCGTGCCGTAAATGTACGGAGAGATCGACTTGGTCTTGGTGGGATCGATGGTAATGGTCACATCCGGCGCCACGTTTACAGGGGTTGCCGTTGCTTGCGCTGAGTTGGCGCCCTCGCCCGCCGTGTTCACGGCGGAGACAACGTAGTAGTACGCGGTGCCGTTCGTCAGGCCCGTATCGTTGTAACTCGTTACCGTCACGGATTTGATGGTGGTGTACGGCCCGCCGCTGGTTGTCGCGCGCTTCACGTTGTAGCTCGTTGCGCCGGTGCTCGCGTTCCAAGTCAAGCTGACCTGGGCATTGCTTGCCGTGGCCTGCAAATTCGTGGGAGCCGCAGGCGGGGTGACAGGCACTGCGGGTGTGGCACTTGCTCGCGAAGAATTGGGGCTCTGGCCGCTCGCGTTCACCGCCGAAACAACATAGAAATACGTCGTGCCATTCGTCAGCCCGGTATCCGTGAATGCTGGCGTGGCTGATGTTCCGACCTGTCCGTAGCCGCTGCCGTTGGTAGTCGAGCGCTTCACGGTATAGCTCGTTGCGCCGGTGCTCGCGGTCCAAGCAAGGATCACCTGCGCGTTGCCGGCTGTTGCCGTGAGACCGGTTGGCGCGGCCGGGGGCGGAGGTGCCACGGGCGTGGCGCTGACTTCCGAGGAATTCGCGCTCGTGCCGTACGAGTTGTACGCGGAAACGACGTAGTAGTACTTCGTCCCGTTGGTCACTGCGTTGTCGGTGTAGGTTGTGCCGGCCTGCGCTGCGATTTGCACTTCGCTGCCGCTGGTTGTCGATCGCTTGATGTAATAGCCGCTTGCCCCGCTGCTCGCGCTCCAGGTCAGATTTACCTGCGCGTTGGCTGCGGTCGCAATAAGCCCTATAGGAACCGGAGGAGCGGAGTTGCCGCCACCGCCATTGCTGCCCGACCCGTAACCCCCACACCCAACGGCCAGGAGCAGGAACACTACCGTAACGGAGACGAGAAGAATTCGAAGAGCACGGCGAGCGAACTTCATTGCAATGGGCCTCCCAAATGGGAGTGGCGCAGGCTTGCTTGTCGGAGCCCTGGCCACAAAGCGGGCGACTAACTGTTTCAGAAGACAAAGGTTATCGAATAGGCGGAATTCCAACAAGCTGTCCGATGGGACAGAAAAGGTGCCAATCCGCTAAAGGCCTAAGGGCATTGAGGTTACTGGTGGAACTCAAATAAGGACTTCCATGCGCTGGAAACTCCGCATGGCACCCATACCTCCGATTGGCTACACTGGTTTTTCATGCGCTTCGATCTCATCACCATCTTTCCAGAATTCTTCGCTGGACCGCTGGATCACGGGATTCTCCGCCGGGCCAGAGAGACCGGGCTGGTCGAAGTAAACGTGCAGGATCTGCGCGAGTTCACCAAGGATCGTCACCGCACGGTGGATGACCGGCCCTTTGGCGGCGGGGAAGGCATGGTGCTGAAACCCGAGCCGCTGTTCGAGGCCGTGGAAGCGCTCCTCGGCTACGGCGTCGGCGACGCCCAGCAACCCAAAGCGCCAGAGGCAAAGACGGCGGTCCTCTTGATGTCCGCGGCGGGAAGAGTTTTCAATCAGGAAACAGCCCGGCGCTATGCACAACTTGAGCGCATGATCTTCATTTGCGGGCGTTATGAGGGCGTTGACGAGCGTGTCGCGGAACATTTGGCTACCGAAGAAATCTCCATTGGTGATTTTGTTCTCAGTGGAGGGGAGCTACCGGCCGTTCTGATTACCGATGCAGTCACGCGGCTGCTGCCCGGAGCGCTCGGCAACGAAGCTTCCTCGCAGAATGAATCGTTCAGCGCGAACGAGTCCATGAGGTCGTCTCCACCATTTGCAGGAGCGCAGCGCCTCTTTCCTGGAGGTCGGGAGAAAGCCGGGTCGCGGCAAGCGAGCCCGCTTGGCGCGTTTGACCCGCGAAGAAACGAGCTGGGCGGCGCGAAGCACATGCTGCTCGATTTTCCCCATTACACGCGCCCGGCGGAATACCGAGGGTGGTCCGTCCCGGAAATTCTCATTGGCGGGAACCAAGCGGAAGTAGCCAATTGGAGGCGCGCGGCGGCGCTGGAAAAGACGCATCGCAACCGCCCCGATCTGCTCAGCAGGGAATAAAGGGGAAGCGC
>Ga0307471_100001173_pt1 | contig 14179 bp, 6 predicted proteins | sample atmos_gasesAM3C__2_FD_204566 | JGI IMG/M metagenome (GOLD analysis project Ga0307471, IMG submission 204566) | Hardwood forest soil microbial communities from Morgan-Monroe State Forest, Indiana, United States - atmos_gasesAM3C_515 | ecosystem: Environmental > Terrestrial > Soil > Temperate... | reverse complement strand
CCCGGGGCGGCCGCGTCGATCGCCGCTTGCAGCGCGTTGCCGGCCGGGTTCTCGCCGTTGACGTAACTCGGGGCCTTACCGGCCACGGTGACCGTGATGGCGTCGATCGAGCGCTTGCCGCTTCCGGTCGTGATGACCAGCTGACCGCAGCGGTAATCAGCGCGTTGCGTGGCAGCGGTTCCGGTCGTGGGCACTTGACCGTTAGCTCCGCGTTGCGGCGGAGTCTGGCCGGCCGGTATGGTGTTCGAAGTGCCGTTGTAGCACGTGGAGCCGACACCGGTGGTCGTGTTCAAGGTAGCCGGAATGGCCGGCACCGTGCATGTCAGCTGGGAGTTGGTCCACTGACTGCAGTTGGCGGTGACACCCCCGATCGTGACCGAGCCTGGACTACCAAACCCATAGTGACGGGTAATGGTCTTCTGATTGAACGGCGCGGTCGTCGCGCCCGGTCCGGAATAGGCCGGGTTCGGAACGACTTTGGTGCACGGATCGGCCGTGTTGTCGTAGCCGAGGCAACGGATAGTCAGCGTCTGACCAGCCGCGCTGACCCAGGGTCCCGCGCCACCACCACTGGCGGTGCCGGTCACGGTGGAAATCGCCGGCGTCAGATCCGGGTACTCGCTGTCGGGCAGGTTATAGCCGTCGGCGAAGGCCTGAGTCGGGATCACCGGCGTGTCCATGTACTGGGTCTGGCCCGGCATGAACGGCGTCTCGTAACAGAAGTTGCTGTAGGCCGGGCTATAGGCCGGATCGGTGATCTGCTGGGCCAAGTCGGCCGTCGCCACGGGGTTGCCGGTGGCGTCCACGTAGCGTCCGGTTACCGGATCTGTCCTCGCGATCGGACCTGGATCGTTCATGCACGCGATCATTATCTGCGGCACGTAACCGGTCGGGTTCGGCGGGTTGACGCCATACGTCGAGAAGTTCAGGCCGTTGAAGATGCCCCACTGGTCGGCATACACGCGCGCAATTTCCTTGCCCGCGAAGTCGCGCACGCCAACCGGCAGGTTAGGCGGCGAGAACTTCTCGCCAAACTGCGGGGAGAACGGGTCGAATTCGGATGCGAAGTCGTTGGTCATGGTGCCGGTGAAGTGACCGGCCACGTGCGTCGAGGAGAAGATGTAGAACTTCGCCAGTGCTGAGTGCTGATCTTCCAGTGTCACTTCCTTGCGATCGCACAGGTTGCGCATGGCACCCGCAAACGGCGAGTTCTGGCCCGCGGTCGGGTAGAGGCTATTCCAATCCGGTATCTGGCGCTTCTGGCCGACGCAGGGCCAGAAGGTCTCGATGCTGCCCGTGTCACCCTCGTGACGCGGCGCGGCCCCGAGGTTGGTGGTCAGATTCAGTCCACCCGGACTGTTGCCGTTGTAGGCAGCGCCCACCGCCGCCTGGTCCGGCATGATGAAAATATTGCCAAAGCCGGCGAACTGGCTGGTGACCGGCGCCACATAGATGTCGCCGAGCAGGATGTTCTTGTCCTCTTCCTTCACCAGCTCCATGCCGGGCGGCACGATGATCTCCACCACGTACTTGCCCGCTGGCAGCATCGGGGTGCCGGACCGGAACGTGTCCGTTGCATCCGGATTCGGCACGCAGCCCCAGGGCTCTGCGTTGGTCCACATATGGCAATTGGTGCCAGTCGCCAGCTGTTTGCCGGTAGTGGGGTCTGTGGCGGTGACGCTGGGGAACTTGTACATGCCGTCGTAGGGCGCCGGCTGCACCTGGTTCAACATGGCCCAGCCGTCAAAGCACTTGAACTGGGCATTGTTCGGCAACTGCACGGTTGGGTTGAGCCACTGCGTGCTGCCCTGCAGGGTCTGGAAGAATGGGCTGGTCGGATCCTGGCCCGGGCAATTCATGTTGGGAATGCCGGTTGTGACGCCGCCGACCGTCGTGGTGCTGCGGAAGCCCTGCGCCCAGTCGTCCCAGCTGCTGCTCGTGGTGGTATCCACGAGCTGCAGGGTGCTGGTGACGCCATCGGCCCCCGTGAGCTCCTGATACAGGTTGATCGTCACCCGCGGCACACCTGGCTCCCAGCTGAGCTGCAGCAGTAGTTGCGGGTCGTCGAAGGGCCTCGTCGAGGCGTAGATCACGTGTCCCTTGATGCCCCCGTTCTCGCCCGGGGCAAAAGGCTTCATTGCGTATTCAATGAAGCTGTTCTGGCCGAGGAGACCCTGCCACCCTTCCGAGGTGTTGCCCGGCGGATCGACACGACCCGTGGAGCCGCCCGCAGTATCGCCTGCGGGGCATAAGGCGTTCGCGCAGTAGCGTGCTCCCGGCATCTGCAGAGGGGCAGGGAGCGAGTTGTGTTCGATACTATTGGCCAAGCCATCCGTGACGCCGTTAGCGGCAGCGCCACCGAAGGCGTCCGCCGGGCCGCCGGCATCGTAGATCACGTGCGTGCCGCTTGACTTGAAGCGCGTGGTGTCGGTCTCGACCACCAACCAGTTCAGGAACGGGAAGACCTCGTTGAAGCCCGCATAGCCGTCCAGGTCGGTGTTGTTGAAGAAACCGAAACTGCCGTCACGATAACGGATGTTGGTTGCGACCAGCGGCAGGCCGGGTTCTGCGGCCTGTGATACTCCATCGCCGTTCTGATCCAGGAATGTACGCGTGTACATGTTGGTCCGCCACTGGGTGACGGGGAAGACGATTCGGTTGGTGTCGCTCGCGCCGGCGCCGCTGGTGCCGACGTGAATCGGCGAGACCAGGCCGTCAACCAGGAGGTCGTTGTACTGATCGAAGACCGTGAGCTTGTAGTCGCCGGTCGGCACGCCATCGAACTGGAAATTGCCGTCGGGGTCGCACTTGGCAAACGCAAAATCCGCGGCGTCCGGCTGGCTCATGCTCACGTAGCACTGCGTAAAGCCGTAGGCGCTGTAGTCGCCGCTGCTGTAGATGCGCTGATCGGGCGTGCGGCTCATACGTGCGCTGGTGACTCGGCCAAACACGCTGTGGCTGCAGTCCAGCCCGCCGCCGCCCACATTAACGCCGCCTTGAATATTCGGCGGATCGCACAGGCCTCTGCCGTCCGGCTTGTTCTTGCGGGCGTTGATAATGGCGCCATTGGCAAAGCCGATCGCGACGTGGAAGCCGCCGGGGCCGAATTCCTGGAAGTAACTCGGCTCTTCCGCCTTGATGAAGGCCTCATGAGCCGGCGTGCCGTCCAGGGTATTGGTCTGCAGCCACTCCTCGCCACGCGCGATGCGGTCTGCGGCCGGGCGCGCGACCACTTCGTACAAGCCGGGGTAGAGGTTGGCGATGACCGCCTGACCTTCGAGCGGCGACTCCGTCACCCCGTCCGCTTCGAAATGCGGACACGTCGGAATCATGCCCACCATGCTGGGCTCGCCGTTTCCGGTGGTCTTCGCCGTGATCGGGCACGCATCCTGTCCGGTGAAGGGGTCGATGGTCCCCGCCAGCGCGTTGCTCACCGGCTGGTTGAACATGTCGTAGGTGATCTGGCCGGTCGAATCGCCGAATCCGCCCGCCTGGTCGAACAGCTCGAGATTGAAGCCGCCGAGACCGGGTTCATTGCCGCCAAGGCCGGTCACGCCGACGGACGGACCACCGGCGTCTTGCTCGCCGTTCAGCGGGTTGTCGTCGGCGAACACGAGCGCGGTGATCTTGGCAGTTGTTAGCGGGGTTTCCTCCAGCGGAACCCGTATCGTGGTCTGGCCCGCTGCGACCAGCGCGCCCGAGATCTGCTGGCCGCTCATGGCATGACCGCAGCCGAAGGTGCCATCGGGGTATCCGCCGGAAGGGCCACCGGCCACCCAATGGGGATTGCTTGCACTGTATGTCCCGCATTCCGTCGCGATGCTGAACGGCCGGAAGCCGCTCGGCTTGCTTGCATCCTCGACGGGCCCGCCCGAGCCCGCAAGCGTCGGGTTTACGCCGTCACCGGGCAGGATCGAGATGTAGTAACGCTTGGCCGGGTCCAGATAGACAGCGCTCGGATTGAGCGGTGTCTTTTGGGCTGCGGCGCGGCAGGCGCCGTTACCCAGGTCGCACGCGACGGCGGTCGTACCACCACCGAAGCTTTGTCCGGCCTCGCATGAGACCGTGCCGACGCAGCCCGCGGCAATGATGGGCATGTAGGAGGTATGGAAGTTATAGCCCAGGCTCTGCACCGGTAGCGGCGGGCACGAGGTAGGCCGCAGCGACACGTCGGTCGAATTCACCTGGCACTTCGGATCGACGTAGAAGGTGCGATCCTCTTCAATGATCCAGCGGTAGTCGTTAATCTGCCCTGTATCGGCGTTTGCGCCCACAGGCAGCGCGGTCTTCGCATCGCGCACCACAACATTGAGGTTCGAGGCGGGCAGGAAGATGATGGTGCCGTGCCCAGTACCGCTCACAGCTCCCTGGGAGTTCCTCGCCTGATAGGAAAGGTCGCGGCAAACCGTTGCAGCCGGCAGCGCGGGGGTTTTAATCGGGCATGTAGCAGCTGTACCGGAGCTTGGCGTTGCGACAAACGAGCCGTCTGCGTTCAGGCCGGCTCCCACAGCCGTCAGGGCAAGGCCGCCCGGATTGCTCGTCACGCCGGCAAGTATGCCCGGGGGCGAAGCGGCGTAACGCGTCGCGATGTTGCTCGTGAACTCGATGGGACCAGCGACCGGCGCGCCGGCCAGTGAACAGCCGTTACCGCCATTCCCGCCGGTACCAGCATCGCAGCGCGTGATCGTGGCTGTCCCCGTGTTCAGGCCGTTCACCAAGTAGGTGAAGGAACCGCCGCAGCTCGTATCGGCAGGCGCCTGAAGGTAGGTGAATGTGCCGTCCGAATTGAAGGTCAGTGAGCCGCTCGCCAAGCTCACGGCTCCCAGCTTGGCGCCGTTCGCGCCTGGATCGTTGGCTAGCACACCCTTGCTCGGGTCCGTGACAGCCAGCGTCGTGCCGGCCACGCAGTAATAGGTCTCGTTGGCAGCAGTCCCTGGGACCGGCGCTACGAAGGCTCCGGCCGTGCGCGCGATGTTGGCCATCATGCCGCCGCCGCGACGGGTGTTAGTCGTCAAGCTCAGATGGCGATCGAATACGGCCAGGGTCGTCTTTGGCGCGAGGTCATTGATCAACACGTCGGTCGTCTTGCCCGCGGCCAGGAACACTTCGGACTGTACCTTGGGCACACCAGGCAGAAGATTGCCGTCTTCCGCGATGAGTGACACGCCGGGAACCGGTGTGGCGCCGCCTGTGATCGCGCTCACGATAGAAGGCACGTGCATGCGCAGGCCCGCGTTCACGAAGCGGACGAGGATCGAGCCGGCGGCGCCGGTCGGAGTGGTACCAAACTGGGACTTCCAGCTCGCGCTCTGATCAAAGGACACGCCATTGATCAGGAAGTAACGCGGATCGTAGTTGACGGCCGGCGGGTAGCAGGTGTAGGCGGACCCTAGAACCGCGGTGGGCGACGGTGGCAGGTCACCGCACTGACCGGGCTGGCCATTCCAAACCTTGGTCTCACTGAATCCGGCCGTCCGCACGGCCGCATCCACGGCGGCGTTTTGCACCGGATCGATCTCGCTCAGCACCAGGGGCAGTTCCGAGTCGTAGTTGACGGGCACGCCCGCTCGTGAATAAGCGACGCCGGCAGCGACGGGAGAGGTCGTGGGCGCCTGGGTGACTATGAGCACGCCATATAGACCCATCGGGCCCTGAATGGACGGGTGTGTGCCAGACTCGATCAGGTAGGTGCCGGGTTGGAGGTTGCTCCAGAGGAGAGGTGTGGTCGCTCCCGCCGCCACTTCCGTGGCAAAAGACTGAACGCGATTCGGCTGCGCCGGCGGGCAATTGGTGCCGGCAGCTGCCGCCGCAACCTGATCCGCGGCGCCGCTACAAGTGCTGATCGAAGGATCAGGGCCACCACTGGCAGGCCAGGTCGGCCCTTGAGGTGCGTGCGTCGGACTGACGGTAAATCCCGCAACCCTGTTCGTATCGCTAACGCCGAGACCGCCGCCGAGCTGACCCACAATAACCAGTGAGGTCGGAGTTCCCGCCCCTGCGAATGACAGACTGTTGGTTAAGCCAATCGTCAGGTTGGTGGTACTGACGCCCCCTGACTCCGTGTATGGCACGGTGATCACGACCGGCGACCAGTTGCCGGCGCCCGCATTGGCGTTCGCCGCCGCGCAGGTAGCGCCGCCCGTAGGCAACGTAGTCGTGCTGCAGCTATAACCCCACATCGGTACCGACTGCCCGTCGGGCAGCGTGGTCTGCGTGGGTGCGGCGGTCAGGGATACGGTCTGGGCAAACGCCGCACCGCCCGTTACCAGGAGAACAGCAGCCGCAAGTCCTGATCGGATCAGACTCGCCTTGGAATGGATGACACTCATCGCGGTTCTCCCAATAACTATTTCGATTCGTCGATTTTGTAAGCGCGCGGGTCTACGAGCATCATCATCAACATGCCGCCCGGGAAGATGTTGTTGGTGGTGATCTCGCGCTCGTTATGCGAGTGCCACATGTAGGCAAAGCCGGCTTCGTCGGTCGGGCTGTTGGCCACGGTTCCAGAGGGCGGGATCGGTGTGGCACCGACGGCGCGTCCCATGGCCTCGCCGCCGAGATACGGACTGCCGCCATACCAGGGGCCGTTGGCCACGATGGCCGGGTCGGGCAGCGTTACCGGACCGCCGCTGCCGACGCTGCCGAAGGGCTTGCTCTCAAGTGGCTTGTTGTGATCACCGCACCACTCGTAGTAATTCTGGGCAGTCGGATCGCTGGTGTAGTAGCCGTTAGCGTCAGGCACGCACAGATCGCCGGTCACAGGGGTGCCGTCCTTGGATCCATGCCCGAACACATCCCAGTTAAGGCCCTTACCGGTCCACTGGAAGATGCCGTCCATCGTCTGACCCGGTGTGGTCGTGGTCGTGAACAACAGCGGACCCGCTAGGGGTGTCGTGTCAGTGCCCGGGGCCGACGCAAGCAGCATGTTGCCGTCACGCGCCAAGATGCGTACGTGGTTGCCGTGCTCGTGGAAGGGGTGCTGCCAGCGTCCCTGGCCGATTATGCGCAGCAGCGTGAGCTCGCCCGGATGCATGTGCGGATTGCCGTTGTAGGGCTGGTGCGGGTACTGCATCGAGTAATTCGGATCCATGTCATCGGGCATCGAACGCCCATTGATCATGTAATAGGCGGGCAAGTAGGGCTCGGTCGCCACAGTGTCCATGTTGGTCGGGCAGGGGGCGCCCGTGCAGTTCACGATCTCCTCTGCAGCGCGATGGATCCTCGGATCCATCTCCGAGAATTGGAACAGGTACTCGCGGTCGTAGCAGGTGTCTACGTGGTTGAAGGCCGCATGGGCAAGCCGGAAGTCACTCTCGGGTCCCTGGCCGAAGTCATTAGCTCTGGCCGTGTCGTTGCTTCTGCCATTGCAGGCGGTGGGTGGGGCACTCGGCAGCACGATGATCGCCCCGTATAGACCCATCTCAATCTGCAAATCGCTCTGCGTGCCGCTGTAGTAGGAATGTGTACCGGGTTGCGTGGGGGTGAACTGGTAAGTGACTGTGCCGCCGGCTGCCGCCTCCTGCGTGAGCAGCCCGGCTACGCCGCCGGTAGCCGTCACGTCAAAGCCCGGGAACAAAATCGAGGTATTACCTGCGCGCGGCGGCAGGTTATTGGTCAACGTCACCGTGACGGGCACATTCTGCGTGACGATCAGCGTCGGGCCCGGAAGCTGCATCTGCTGACAATTGGCGCCGGGGACAATGGCAACAAGGGGCCGGAAGGCACCGCTAGCGGGTGCGGTCTGGCAGCCATAGCCCCACGAATAGATCGTTGACCCGTCGGGCTGGGTGATATACGCCGCCGCAGCATCCAGGTTGAAGGAGGCGCCGGCAATGCCGGGAGCGGCCGCCTGTGCGGCGTTGGCCAGCAGCGATACCGCAGCGATCGTGGCAACCCCGCGGAGCTGCCGAATCAAGCTATTCGTCTTCATGGCGCGCATCTCCGCTCTCTTACAAGCACACTTTGGTCGCCGGATCGACCGAGTTACAGATGTTGACCTCGGTCATCAGACCGCCGAAGTTCTCGGCGTCGTTCGATAGATGATCGAGATTGGGCGTGTACAGATAGAACTTCTGGCCCGCCGTATAGCCCGTGGCGTCCAGGATCACGTCGAGCGATTCGCCGCCGGCGAGCGTGATCGAGTTAGTGAAGTAGGTCATGTCGTTGCCCGCCATGTCGCGCAGTAAGCGCGCGTTGAGGCCAACGACATGCATCCGGATGCCGAGCGAGGCGAGCGTCTGGTACTCGGTGACGTCCAGGTCCGAGATACGCAGCAGCGCACGGCCGCCCGCCGGAATATTGATGGCGCTCGGCAAGGGCTGCGACGCGTGCAGCGTGCCGTCGGTCGACTGCGTGACCATCGTGCCCGATGACACCGTGTCCGGATAGCTGCGGCCATTCAGCAGGAAGTACTTGTCCTTCATGTCGGTGAAGGATTCCGGATTGAAGGTCATGCCGACGAAGTGGAAATTCGGATCGAAGCCATGGATCTGCAGTGGATACTCCACGTCGTAGCGCGTGGAGCCGTCGCCGTCGTTGTAGGCGTACTTGACACCCGGTGCACCGGTGGCAGTGGCACTGGCCGGCGGGGCAGGCGTCTGACCCGTGCACAGGATGTCCGAGCAGGCGAGACCGGTTCCGTTCGGTTGCGCGGGAAGCCCACCGGCCGGGTTAGCCGGATAACCGGCAGCTGCCTGGTTCGCGGTAATCAACGCAGTCCGCAGACTGCCGCTTTCTACACGATTCTGCCGCGGTCGGACGTAGATCTGGCCGACCATGCCCATCTGCAGGTGCTCGGGCGGGGAGATATGGCAGTGCCAGAAGTACGTGCCAGCCTCCGGCGCCAGGTAGTAGTACGTGAAGCTGCCGCCGACATTGATCGCGATCGATGCATCCGGCACGCCGTCATAGAAGGCCGAAGCATTCGGGTAACCGTGGAAGTGCACCGTGTGCTGTTCGAACAGGTCGGGGCGCATGACCTGGCCTACATTGGTGAGGGTGAGGAAGAATTCGTCGTCCTCGTCTATCGCCATCAGCGGCGCCGGCTGGTTGGCGTTCATCACACCCACGTCCATGATCAGCCGCGGATCGACGTGGCCGGTTAAGGCGCCGGGCGTTGGCACAGACTGCGGATCGGGGACGAGACCGATCGCACCGTTGAAGGTATAAGCCGAGACGCTTGCGTCGGACTGGTCTACCGGAGCACCGATGAATATCGGGTCGACCGCTTGGGTGGTGTTGTCCTGGTTGAATTCGGATGACACGTCCGTGCCGGGCAGACCGCTGGCCATCTTCGTAAGGCCCGACAGTGGACCAAAACCGAACAGGTAGGTCTGCGTTCCATCGCCCATGGTCGCAAAGCCATCCCCGCCTGAGATCTGCTGGCACTTGATGCGGCCACCAGCCGGATTTGCAGCCGGATCGGCGGGATCGTTCTGATGCGTGGGCGTGGATGTCGGGCATTGCACCCGAAAGCTCTGTGCCCCTACCGGCAGCGCGCACAAAGCCAGAAGTGCAGCGGCGATTCCGCGGCCGATAGAACGTGTACTAAGCATAAAGCCTCCGTCCGGAACTTTCCGCATGTGCGGTGCTCACAACCATGCAGTAGGAAAATCTCGCGCTCTGCGAAAGGCCTGCTGCGGAACGACAACCCGCGTCGGCAGACATGACCACGTGGCTCATCGGGTTGTCGTACTTGAGTGTCCCGCCGCTGCGGGCGAAGTCGTCGGCGACCGGGGGGCGGGCACCAGGTGGCGGTGCAGACACCAACTTGAAAACATCAGGCTCTCTCCCGTGGCTGCCGGCGCCTTGCCTCACCGGCCGTCAGACGCTGCCCGCAGCCGCCGCAAGGAGATTGCGACGGAGTGCGGGCGAGTGTGTTTATTGGAGTCGTAGGCTGCGGCTTGCGTGAGCCGGAAAAAATGGACCTGCACTGAACGTGACGTCCGGGCGAGGCAGTAGTGCGGGAGGTAGTATTAGGTCTACCTCTGACAGAATGCGCGGCCGCGTTCGGGAAAGCGGTTCAACAATGGGCGCGCGGGAAACTCCGCGGGAGTCCCCGGATGAAACGACAGGTCGCGTCAGGAGAAGCGCCGCTAGCGGCTACACGGTGCGTGTACCGAGAGCCTCGGAGATCAGACCTGTGCGCACCGCGAACAAGGTGAGCGCCGCGGTGCCACGCAGCTCGAGCGAATTGCTCAGCCGCGCGCGATGCTTCTGCACGGCCTTCACGCTCACGCCCAGCCGCTCCGCGATATCCTGGTTGCGGTACCCCAGCGCGATCGAGCGCAGCACTTCGATCTGACGCTCGGTGAGATTGAGCGCCGCAGTGCTCTCGTCGCTCGCCGTCTCGCGCGAGCGGCGTCGTCGGGCAATGCAGGACTTGCTGATGTAACGTCGCCCTGCGGCCAGTTCGCGCAGCGCAATCAGCAGTTCGTCGCGCCCCGAGTCCTTCGCGAGGTAGCCGTGCGCACCGGCTTTCATTGCCACGGCAACGCGCTCCTCGTGACTGCTGGTGCTAAGCACCAGGATCGCCGCTTGCGGCTGGCGCAGCAGGAATTCGCCGATGAATCGGCCGCCGCTGCGATCAGGGAGCGGCAGGTCGGTGACGATCACGTCGGGCTTGAGTGATTCCACCAGCTGCACAGCCTGTGCAGCGTTGGCGGCCTCGCCGACGACCTCAAAGCCTTCGCAGGCGTTCACCACCAGGCGAACCGCTTCGCGAAACAATCGGTGCGCATCGATGAGCAGCACGCGGCTCGTGCGGCCATCCTGCTCAGGAGATTCACATTCCGTGGACTGGTCGAGGGTCATGACGCAATGTTGGCCTTGCGCTTCGTCAGGTGTTCGAGAGCTTAGAAGGCGCGCACGCCGCCGAGTAAGAGGGCGCACCCTTACGCTCGGCCCGCAGCAGTGCGGCCGCGGACCGCGCGCCAAAACGTGGCGGCCGATGCGCGCAGTTAGAACTGCCGACGCGTCAGCAGTTGCGTTCTACAGGGGAACAGCGCGGACCGGGTCCCAGCGACCGGACAGCACGTGTTTTCGTGACCCTGATTTTTGCGGCCTTTCGACCACGCGCAGTGCCCCTCATTCACGCGCTGCTCTGGCGGTCCGCGCGGCTCGCAAACGACGGGTTGGTCTTTTGCCCATGCGCAAACACGTAAGTACGCGGCCGTATTCGAGCAGTCGACAGTTGCGGGAGTCGCTCGCGAATATGTCATCCGCGCCCGAGAATCGTGGTCGCTTGCTCTCGCGTCACAGGCTGATCTGCGGCCTGGGTTGCGGCGGCAGCCGCACGACAAACCTTGCGCCGCCGAGGTGCGCGCTCTTCTCCAGCCACATCTCGGCTCCCTGGCTTCGCAGCAGCGATCGGCTCAGCGCCAGACCGAGCCCCATGCCGCTCGCTTTCGTGGTGACCAGCGGCTCGAAGAGCCGCGCGGCGACGCTCGCGGCGACGCCCGGTCCGGAATCCTCGACGGAAATAAAGACTTCCGAGCCGTGCGCGTAAGCGCTGAGCTCGACCCGCCGGGCGTGCTCCCTCGATGCCGGGATGGCGTTCAGGGCATCCAAGGCGTTGGTGAGCAGGTTGTGCACCACGATCTCGAGCTGTATGCGATCCGCCACCACCGTGGGGAGATCAAGCGGGCTGTTGATCTGCACCTCGACATGGTTGCTGCGTATCTGATCGCGCAGTGCATCGACTACACGCTCACACACCGTACCCACATGGAGCTTTTCCGGATCGACGCCCTCACCGCGGTACGAGTCGCGCAGGCGCCGCAACACCGAGCTGGCACGAATGGCCTCCGCATCGGCTTTCTGCAGGGCGGCCGCGACACGCTCGTCACCGGGCTTCGCCGAGGCGGTCAACATGCGGGCGGCGCGCAGGTAGGACAGCAATGCCGTCAGGGGCTGATTGATCTCGTGCGCCAAGGCCGAGGCGAGCTGGCCTGTCACGGCGGTGCGCATGGCGATCTGCAGCGCCGAGTCCTGCTCGCGCATCCGCTTCACGACCTGGTTGCGCTGCATGGCGAGAGCGCCAAGGAACAAGCCGGTGACGCCCAGCAACAGCAGCGGGAACTGCACATCGAAGAGTGGAATGGAGCCCGGGGTCGTTTGCAGTGCGGCAACCATGGCAGCCTGGGCGAGCGTCACGCTGATCATCGCGCCCGCTACCCCGTAACGCAGTGCAATCCAGGTGACGGGCAGAAACAGCGGGTAGAACATGCGCACGTCGCGCGCGGCGGCGAGTGCGAAGGCGAGCGCGATACCCGCAGCCATCCCGATACACTGCAGCACGAATTCTCGCGAGTGGCGCCGGATGCGCTCCTTCAGCGCCGCCGCGTCGGGCCGCAGCAGGAGCACCGGAGTCACGGCGATGATGCCGTTGAACTCACCGATCCAATATCGCCCGATGCTACCCCAGGCGTCCCCTGGCCCGAGCTGCGCGGCACCGAGCAGGATATATACGTAGCCGACGGCCGCGGTTCCGGTAGCGACCAGTACCACTCCTACAAACCAGGCCGCGCTGGACGGGCTTTCCACGGCTCGATTGACGGCGCGCCGGCGCAGTACCCATGCCGCCAGCGTGTAGGCGATGGTTAGCCACAGTGATGTCAGTACCGTCGTGCGCCAGGGCGCCGGCGCATCATCGATCAGGAAATCGCCCAGGAAGCAGCCAATTGCGGCCAGCGGCGCCCAGCGCTGGCCGCGCGTCAGCAACATCGCCATCAGCAGGCCGGTGTTGGGATTCCACGCCGTGACGCCGGTATGGCGTACCGGCTGGACGTAGCTCACCCAGTCGAGCGCCAGGTAGAGTGCTAGATAGCCCGCGATAAACCATAAAGTCTTCGGCGCTGCGGCGAGTTCGGTGCGTGACGCCTCCGCAGTGGTCGAATCTCTCACGCCCGGCAAAATAGCGCGTCGCCGGCACGGCCGCCAGCGGACCCGGTGGCGCCCCTACTCGGCCGACGACCTGCGCGAGGGGTAGCTCAGTCGCTCGCCCTTCAGGTCTGCGTGTGGCAGCCCGCCGCCGGCGCTGTCTTCACGGCCGGCGCAGGCTCGTAGCGGTCGTGGTGGCGCACCACTCCATGGGCCCGTCGCGCTCGTCGCGGCCCTTGGGTGTGAGATCGAGCAGGTTGTAGGTGCCCATCATCGCCTCGACCGTTGGCGAGCGACTGCTCCCGGGCCACAAGCGGACCCTGGTTATTGGTCACACCGACAATGCGGCGCGCAGATCGTGTCCAATCTCATTTCTGTGGAACGTCGGCTCAAGCTATTCTGAAGAACCCGGGGGTGGAGATTTTGTGCCATGGCATCAGTGTCTGAATCAGGCTCGGGGTGAGTCGAAGCCCGAGTCATACGACGCGTACCATCTGCTGGTGCTGCGGGCTTACAGTGGCCGCAATCCGCTCAGCCAGCTCGCGTGTCGCCTCGTCCAACCCCGTCTCCGTCAGCGCGGGCGCCATTCCCTCGATGATGAAGTAGGCATTGCGGGTCGACTCGGTGAGCCGCGTACGGGGCCCTTGTCGCCAGTTCCAGCGGCGACACGTCCAGCCGACGTCGTCCGCCCAAATCACCTCGCCGGGCTTGGGCGCGTCGGCTTCGGTTGCGGCGTCCACGTCGGCGTCTCTGCTCGTCGCCAACCGCAGCACGCAGGGACCGACGAGCCGGTCGAGATCCTCGCCGCCGATCGGCAGCAGGTGAGCGAGGCTCACCGCGTTGTAGGCGTCGACCAGGCAGTTGATGCCGGGAACCGCATCCGCTCCCCCTTTGACGACGCGCTGGATGAGGGCTTCCGCGGAGCACGGATAAGCGCTCGGCTTGGCACCGAAGGCGCTATAGGCATCCCGCCACAGTTTGACATGGGGGTGTTCTCCGGGGCGCATGCCGCCGAGCGCCGCGAGACCTCTTGAGGCGCCCTCGCGCAGCCACGCCCGGGAAGTGGCATCGCTCGGCCGATTCCGAATGCCGAAGGCATAGAGCACGCGCAGGCGAAAAGTCGGAAAGCGCTCGAGGACTTCGTCGCTGACGCGGATGCGCGCAGCAGGATCTTGGGTCAACGACGCAGCACCCCCGTCGGCCACTACGAATGAATCCGTAGAAACGCGGCGGTGGCCTCCCGTGCGCGGGCGGCGATCTCGCGCGGACCAGGTCGCTCGGTGACGCCGAGCATCAGGCC
>Ga0307471_100001171_pt1 | contig 14185 bp, 12 predicted proteins | sample atmos_gasesAM3C__2_FD_204566 | JGI IMG/M metagenome (GOLD analysis project Ga0307471, IMG submission 204566) | Hardwood forest soil microbial communities from Morgan-Monroe State Forest, Indiana, United States - atmos_gasesAM3C_515 | ecosystem: Environmental > Terrestrial > Soil > Temperate... | reverse complement strand
GCACGATAGACATCAGCGGCCGCGACCAGGCCTTCATCGACGCCTGGTGTGGACATCGGAATGATCAAGACATCCTGAATCGACACCTGCTGTCCGGCATGCTTGCCGCCGCTAAAGAGGTTAATACTGAGACGAGGCAGCGCACGAATTGGAGAATCGAGCATATCCCCAAAGTGCTGATAAAGAGGGATACGCCGATATAGCGCATGTGCGCGCGCGAACGCCACCGAAACCGCCAGGATTGCGTTGGCCCCCAGACGCGATTTTGTGGCCGTGCCATCGAGCGCGATCATCCTTTGGTCCACTTGGCTTTGGTCCGCGAACTCATGACCGGCTAGTTCGAGGTGCAGATCGTGTCCAATATTGGCGGCGGCGCGTCGGCAGCCCAAGCCGTTATAGCGCCTGGCATCGCCATCTCTCAGTTCGAAAGCCTCCGCCGTTCCAGTCGACACTCCCGATGGGACCGAGGCCGACGCGGAAATTCCTCCTTCCAGGGTGCACGTAGCCAGGACCGTGGGTTTACCACGGCTGTCTAGAATTTCGCGTCCAACCAGTTTCTCAATTTTCGGCATGAGCCTCGATCTTCTGAATAAACCTGGCGATCAAATCGGTAATGGTAATCGGTGGGTTCGCAATCAGCTGCAAGGTAACATCCTTTTGCCGCGTGGCTTCCTCGGCCGTCAAATACTCCAGCGGTGATTTTCCCGCCACACGTGCAAGCAGACAACCCAAAGTATGCCGCACCGCCCGAGGCTCGATCGCATTCCAACCGAGAGGTGTAATTTCGTTGAAATACACTCGCCAAAAGAGCGCTGCTGCGTTGGCCAGGCGAGTCCGCCGTTTGCCCAGATGATGCGCCTTGCTGAGAAAGTGCGTCAGGCCAAACCCAACGTCAAACGCCGGATCTCCAAAGTGAACAACCTCGTAGTCCAGGAGAATCAGCTTGCCCCGATAGACAAGAGCGTTCTTTGGACTGAAGTCGCCGTGAACCAGGCTGAGTTTGTGGCGGAGCGTTTCCTCGGCCAATGTCTCCAGAAAACTGGTGGCTGCTGGAGTGTTCTGGGCGGCATAGCGATAATACGGTCCCAGTCGCAGACTGTCGAAATACGAAGTATCGGCAAACGCTGTGCGGAGTTCGGGCCCAGATTCTGCGGACTTGCGGTGTATAGTTCCAAGAAGAGAGCCGAACTGTTCGAAATGATCCGGAATAACCCGACCCGACAATAAGACTGATTTCCAGTTCTCGTGGTCTATGGGTATGGCCTCCATGGCCATCAGATGAGCAGCCGCATCTTCGAAGGTTAAGGACGGAGTTGTTCCGGACGGGGCCAGCTGGTTCAGCCAGCGTAGAGCTCTTGCCTCAACCACTATCCTCTCCGGGCTGCTAAACCAGTCTACGCTGACTCGCAGTTTCGCCAGCGCTTGCTTCACAACCCAATCGTGCCCGTCAGCCCAGGTAACTTTCACTACGCGGTTCGAAACCCCTCCCTTGAGCTTCTCGAATGAGACAGGCTCGCCTCGGCTGGCGTACTGCTTCAAGTAGCGGCGCAGAGCGTCAAAATCTTCGATGTCGAGTTCCATTAACCAGGGTCCATTGCTGTGGATGATCGTGGATTTCAACTTTGATGGCCAGAGCCATCACTATTACCCATCGAAAGTCCATGGCGAAAGGTACACGGGTGCTGTCTTTGGCGAGTATGGCAAACACTCCCACTGCGAGTATCAGTATCAGGTAGTCCCACCAGCGCCGGCTAGGAGCGGTGTTCGCAAGGGGATCGTCTCCGGCCAGAGATGCCTCAACTTGAGCATGATCCATACCATAGCGTTCACATTAGCGCTTGCTGCTGCCGAAGTGTGCGGTGCAAATCATACGGTTGATGAGTTTGTCCTTAACAGTATTCAGCCTGGCGGGGCAGGGAAGTCTCAAACGTGATTTTTCCCGCGAGTATGGAGATGGACGAAACTGCCTATGCTTTTTCTTCCACCTCCCATCAGGAGCACGGGGAATCCGTGTGGCCTGCTCTTTATCCGCGGTGATTTTCTTGGGTCCAAAATTGGGTCCAATTGGAATTGTTTTTTCAGCCGGGGGTTAAGTTGCGCGAGATCAACGAAAGTGTTGACGGCTCATAACCCAAAGGTCGGTGGTTCAAATCCACCCCCCGCAACCAACGCCGTCATGGGGTTACAAGTAAAGCTACTTTTTCCCGCAGGGGCAAAAAGGGGCACTAACGGCTGCTTCGGCGGCCTTTTTTATTTTGCTTCCTTCAAAGCCGGTCGAAGCGCCATCTGTACTACCTTGCTGTTGGCGGCCCGTTTCGATTCCATCATGGCGTCGCCATAAACGTCTAAGCAGTGCTTAAAGATCAATCACTATCCACACTGCAGCGAGTCGCTGACGTTAACCTCGCCGCTTTGGCTGGAATGCTCGGCTAAATCAAGCTTGTTTTACAAGAAGCCATCTCACAAATAGCTTCAGAGCATTGAAAAACAAGGATTTATGGGCGACTCCATTATACGGTGCGTTCTGAAGTTTCGAACTGCCCCCATGACTTGCGGAATCTTGTGTAAGGCCCGCTATTGGCAAAAGCTTTTGTATTAAGTAAAATCGACTTTGCTTTACACAAAATGGCTTGATGATATTGCACTTAACTCAACCGACATGAAACCTTTTGCGCCGCAAAAACTCCCGCTCTCCGATATCGATAGCTTCTAACACAATCGACAGTTGCGCCTGCACACCACCGCTTGCTGCTGGTGGCAGGTGCTCTGCAATCCACCAAACGTATTCAGGGTTGGCCATGCCCTCGGATTCTACTACTGCAATCAACGGTGACGACAAGAGAAGCTTAAGCACCCTGCGCACAATTGGGGAGCGCGACATTGGCGAACACTCCTACGAAAGGCGCGTAGCGTGTGTAACGCATCGCGCAGGGCACGTTGTTGGCCATCCGATGGTGGCATACATATGTCGCTGTCACTGGATATATTCGACCTGGCCATGGGCATTCATTACCGCTCATGCAGACCCAATATTCATTACGGCTCTACCGTTAGCGGCAAGGTTTCTCATCTCGCTCAGTGCTTCGATTAAATCGTCCAAGTCACCCTGCTCTACGATTATTGATCTAGATCCGACCTTAACTTCAACTTTGTCGTACACCTCAATCGCCGCTACTTCGCTCTGGAATTCCCATTTCACGCTGGATCATCCTAGCTGTCTTACCTGTTTTCTGAAATCTGAGAACGAAGCTTCATTGGTAGGGTGCCACCTAGATTCTGCCGTTCTAACCACGAAGCTACATTCATTCGCAAAACTCTAAGACCGCTCATGGCATTGACGAGAGCAGTCCTTTCTTCCTCGGTTCCACCGTGGTCTTGAGGGGAAAGCGTTAGCTGTCTCTGGTGTATATCAGATTCCGCCGTCTGAATTCGTTCCTCCATTTTCGTCCAGTCTGCTTCGAGCAGGGCTGCTTGGTATGATTGATGCCAGACATTTTTCGTCACTTAGACCTCACTTGCATCAGCCAGTCTTTAACCGTTCGCCGTTGAATTCATCGGCACACAGCGTTTTAAGGTTACGGACTTTTCTATTCGGCAATGTCGCGCTCCGCAATCGTGCGCAGGGTGCTCAGCATGTGTAATGCATCGCGCAGGACGAGTTGTTGGCCATCCGATGGGTTTGAAAAGCCGTCACCGATTTGGTCAAGAACCGCACTTTGGGCTACGGCAATCCGCTGGAGCAGTTTTGCGGGGTCAAGCTCTAAGATGGCGGCTTCGTAGAGTCGTTTCCAGTGCGGAGTATAAGGGGCGCGATTAGTGATGTCGCCCATGACGCCCTTATAGGCGGCGCGGAAGTGGAATACAACCTTTTTGTTTTCTGTGCGCTAGCGCACAGTGGGTGTGCAAGCGCGTGCTCGTTTAAAAATAACCAGCCTCGATGCAACCCGAAAAAGACGACTGCATCGTAGGCTCCAAGGCAGCACCATGGCGAAGACGATCCTAATCGTCGATGACAACGCCTATATTCGTCGGGGGCTCTGTGAGCTCTTCAAACGCGAGTCAGACTTCGAGGTCTGTGGAGAAGCAGAGAACGGAAAAGAGGCAATCGACAAGGCCCTAGAATTACATCCTGATTTGATTGTTCTCGACCTTTCAATGCCTGTAATGAACGGCCTTGACGCGGCCCGCGAATTGAAAAGGTTGATGCCTACGGTCCCGCTGATCATGTACAGCGCGTTCGGCGACGTGTTCGGAGAGCAGCAAGCCCGTCTAATAGGAATTTCCGAACTGGTTTCCAAATCACAGCCTGCGGCTATTTTGGTCAACAAAGCCCGCAATCTGCTTTATCAAAACGCTGCGTGATCACTTCTTTACTTCTTTTCTCAGCAGTTTAGAATCACTTTAAGCTGTTATGCCCTTGGTTGGGTAAACCACGATTTAACGCCAGCGATTCACCGTTCCGTCGCTTGCACTTGTGTTCCTTGAATTAGGGTTTGGTTTGGCGCGCAACGGCGCGGTCGAAACGCCCGCCCGAGCCGCGGCCGAGCGGCGATGACCTGGGAGGAGGGCGTAGTGTTATTAGAGGGAGGCCAAGCCCATAGAAGAGATGATGCTTAAGCTGCTCGCCTTATACGACCGCTGCCACAATATCCGCGGCCCCGAAGAAGCGCGCCACGACCGAGAGGAAGCCCAGACTCACGCGGCCGACATTGTGCCATCATCAAGACGCAGTCGGACTTGGCTGGCAATGCAGCTTGATTAGAAAGGTGATTCCGATCAGTAAAACGGCGAGCGGAATGAGGCAGCGGGCGCACGTCTTTTCATGTCAACTGTTACAGGAGTTCACCGTTCCCGGACTTCAGCGATTGCACTGGAGATGCACGGTGCCTTTGGTTGGTTGTTGTCTTCGAGCTCTTGCCTGTCAGTTGGCGAAGAATCTGAGCCTCGCGTTTCCGATACGGCGTCCCGTCTGCGTGTAGCACATCGTGGAACCACACCAACGGCTGCGTCTTCACATATGGTCGATCCCAGGAGTCCCAAGGCAGATATGTCTGGCTCTTGCCCGCGACGAATCCCCAATTGATGGCGGCGACACGGTGCGTCTTTGCAACCGGCAGAATCGTGTCGAATGTACTGCCCATCGACCTTGCCATGTACTCTGAGCACAACAAGGGGCGATGGTATTGCTCCAGCCCAGTTACTTCCTTTTCGAAGTTCTCGGGCCATGAATAGTTGTGAAATGAAATTACGTCCGACTCGGCGATCTGAATTGCTGTTACCGGCGTAGGCTTGTCCCCTGGCGTGAAGTTGTCCTGAAAAATACCGCTTGTCAGCGGTTGCGAAGGGTTCGCCTCGCGTGCCCACTCGAACGTCTGCGGCAGCAATGCGATCACTTCTTTGCTCCCCGCCGGCTCGTTCCACAGATCCCATGCCACAATGCGTTTGTCATTCGCAAACGCACCCACCACTCCTTCCACATACGCTTTCAGTCTTGGGTACTGCGAAGAGTCTTGCAGCGCAGGTTCTCCCGGGCTCTGCACCCATCCCGAGTTGTGTACCCCAGGAATAGGCGGATGCTGCGGCCCGAGCTTCGGTGTCGACTCCCAGCAGGAATCGAACAAGACAAACATGGGGCGGATATGGTGTTTGTCGGCGATTTGTAGAAACACATCGATCCGGCGCTGAAAACCGGGTGCATCCTGCTGCCAAAGGAGGTCGTGCAGAAAAACGCGCATGGTGTTCATACCCAGCTCTTCCGCCCATCCGAGCTCCTTATCAATCTCTTGCGGATCAAATGTGTCTGCCTGCCACATCTCAAGCTGGTTGATAGCGTTTGCGGGCACGAAATTGCTGCCCACCAGCCAGGGCTCTTCCGTATACCACGCGTTTGCCTGCACCTCAGACCATCTTTGAATGTTGGCGTACATCGACACGGGCAGCATTGACACCAGCAACACAGTAAGTACTACCGAGTTTGATCGCATCCAAATGCCCTCCGATGTCTTACGTTCCTCTGATGGGAAATACCGAGCACGGCGCTCAGAAAAGTGTGGTTCCCAGCTGCATATCCTGAATGGTTCCGCAGTCGTGCGTCACAACCCTATTTACCGGAAAGCAAATTCGAAGCAAGTTCGAATTGAGGGCTTGTGTCAAGATCCTTAGCCGTCTTTCGGACTTCAAGGTAGTGTACTTTTGGAAGTCCTATGCCTTCCATAGGCCATCTGTACTATTATGACGACTCAATTTCGCTGCAATGTAGGGGGCATCAGACAGTGAGAGTGTTGCAAGGGCGCGCGAATCGACGACGTTATCGAGATCGGGGTGGTGTGGTCACAAAAGGCGACGCCTCTTGCGACTGCTTAGGTCCTCGGCCAAAATAAGGGAGGCCGAACCGATACAAGCGCGGAAGCGGGACCTCGGCTTCAATTCGAGTTCCAGTGCCCGGTTCGCTGCTTACCTGAATCGAACCGCCGACGCTCTCCAGCCTCTTCTTCATGCCTTGTAACCCGAAACTGTCCGAAACTTCATCCAGCACGAACCCAATTCCATCGTCTTCAATAGTAAGAGTCAGAGTATGGATAGTGTATTCTGCGGTCACCTTGATGTGATTCGCGCGAGCATGGCGGACAGCATTAGCAATGGCTTCGAGACCGACTCGGAAGAGAACGTCAGTGAGTTTCAGGGGTATTTGGCGGTATCTACCTTTTGTAGAAGCTTCAACCGCAACTGAGTCATCCGAAACCATGACTGCAGCCGAGCGGGTTAGAGCGGGCAGCAGTTCGATTGACTCGATACAGTTTGGACGGAGAGTGGAAATACTGCGCCTTGCTTCCTGATGGCCTTGCGTAACCAGTTGTGACGCAACATCGAGCTGACTATGGAGCGCATGAAGACTCGTCGGCAGTCGTTTACGGATTGCTCCTAGCTGGAAACCGATTCCGGCAAAACTCTGGGCGAGAGTATCATGTAACTCGTGAGCCAGTCTTTGTCGTTCCTCGATTACGGCGCGAAGCTTCCAGTGTTCGGCGCGAATATAGAACAAGTACGCGAGGAGCAAGACAAAAGTTGCGCCCACGACCATTGCGATAAGATTCCGAGCACTCCACCAAGGCGGGCCCGCGACCCGTTCTATGTCGTCCATCGAACGAAGAAGCAGGACAAATGGGGTGCGGTTGCTGGTGTATTCTGACAAAGTAGAACAAACACCTCGAACCCGCAGTAGGCTGCGTTGAGCCAGAGATGTTCGCGCTACACTGCCCAATGAACCCTTGAGGATTGCCCGGAAGCGCTGATCGCCGTTGTGCAGGCTAAGAATCAAGGTCTTATCCGACGCCTCGTCAATCCCGTCAAGATAGGCCTCTAATTCGACGAAGCGCGCGTCGAAGACCCCTGTCGCTGCTTGAGAAATTGTGACGGCTAAGGGAGGGTCCGGTACTCCGGCCCACAGGAGACGGACAGTAGCATTCGTCAGACTAGCACTAAAGTCGTGTGGCTCGACCGTTCCAGTAGCTTCGACTTCATCCCCAACTTTCAAAAGTGGGCCTTTGGCGTTTGGTATTGAAACGCCCCCAGTGGAATCCTGGATGTACAAGACCGGTTCGGTCAGAATTACCACACCGCGGGCGGATAAGATCGAATTCTGATTGGGGGCCTCCAAGAGGAGATTCCTCAACGGTCCGACTGGACTGAAACCCTCCTGTCCAGTTGCCGGACGTTCCGGCGACGTAATCGTACCCTTACGGACTTCAAGTGTTTGCTTGATGGACAGAGGCACCAACTTGGATGGGGGAATGTCGTGTCCCCCTACCAGGCTCGTCAGGTCGTTAATCGAGGCGGAAACAGCGCGGACATTTTTCCAAATTCCTCCGGTGTCCAATGATCTCAACCCAATGCGGCCCATGGAGGCACATGAATCCTGATCCTCTTTGAGAGTCACAGTAGTGGTTGCGCCTGTACTTGGATCGACTGCCGATGCCGCGAGAGAGCACCCAAATGACACAACTCTTAGATGGTACCAATGGAAAGGCTGTACTCCCCCGGGCATTCGTGAATCCTGGTACTCTGACCACCCATGGTCAGCCCGTCCAACAATCAGAAATCCATCCTGTGCGCGCAACCCTATGTAATACCCGCTGTAGGAATCGACACCCTGCTCTTCGTCGGTTGACCTTACTATCAGCCCAGCATCACCTCTATCTCCCAGAAGTTGAAGGTCCGCTTCAGCCAAATAGTCCGTCCATTTGGGAGAGCCGGTCATGAATTTCGAGCCGCGAGCGTCTGAATCATTGCGAACCGCGCTGTCAACGACTCTCCAGGTACCGTCATAACTCTCCCATTCATCGGCCTTGCCCACAGAGAATGAATCGTGATACGGCAACTGGCGATATCCGGACGACCGCCACAAGAGAAGCAATCCAACCGTCATGACGCCACACAGGCTCAAGCCCGTAAGTATGGCTCTTCCTGACGCTAGGTTCCTTGCGCTCAAGACGCGGATCTCCAGTATGTGAGAAGGGGCGCAAATTGCGGTTCGTATAGGTTGTCGTGGGTTAACAGAACGGGTTTTACAAAAACAAGACGAGGCACACCTTGACCATTCGTCTGGGCAATGATCATCTTGATCGCGTGGTCTGCCATTTGATAGGTGTTCTGAGCAATGATGGAATCAATCGCGCCCTGGCTTAGATAGTAGAGTTGCCCGTACTGCTGGTCACAGCCGATAAGCAGTACCTGTTGGCTCTTGTGTTCATCCCGTAGAGCACGAAATGCACCTGATGTCGCTGCTCCGCTTAATGCGAAGATCGCGTTCAATTGTGGTTGACTGGCCAAGACCTCTTGCGCCGTGTGTTCAGCTTGACCTGCGTCCTCAGATCCCATGCGAACCGCGACTATCGCGATGTCATGACATTGCCGGTGTAATGCCGTTTGGAAAGCGTGCAGGCGATGAACTAAGCCTGGAGTGCTCGGATCTACTCCTAGCACAGCGATCATCCCCCTTCCGTGCAATCGCTCACACAACCGCGCAGCAGCAATGCTCCCCTCCTCATCCTCGTCGTTGAGCACGTAAGACAGTGTGCCGGCTGCGGGCATGGGGAGTGGGGAACCCAGAACTACCGTGGGCACGCCAGCGGAAATCGCGCGGAGCACGGGCGTCATCAGAGCCAGTGACTGGCCCGGAGCGATCACGATGCCTTGATCGCCCCGGCGAATCGCACGATCAAGCAGCAAAATCTGCCTTTGGAAATCATCGGGTCGCGTCGGCCCGTTCCAGTAAATCTTAAATCCGCTCCCGCGCGCCGCGTTCATGGCTCCCTTATGCGCCGGCTCCCAAAGATCATCGGCAGTGTCCCTGGGGAGAAATGCTATTGTTCGAAGTTGCTTTGCGCAGCTAGCAGAGAACAGGAGAAAGAAAAAAAGAAGAACGAGACGCACTGCTTGTTGTCCGCTACACGAATGGCGGAGGTGATTGTCCATTATTCCACTAGACAGGCGCAAGAGTTGTAGCTTCATCGAAGACTGGAGACGTTCCGAGACTCTCGAGGCAGACAGATAGCCACGAGACCGGCTCCAGTCACTCCAACTGAATGATTCCATTCTTGAACGCTACTGTTACTGCCTCTGTTCGATCAGATACTTTCAGTTTGTCAGTAATGCTAGCTACATGACATCGAACTGTGTGACCGCTTATATAGAGAGCTTTAGCTATTTGGTTGTTAGTTAACCCTTTGGATAGCATCCCTAATACCTCGAGCTCTCGACGCGAAAGGCTGGAGCGCTGAAGTCGGTCGGCAAGTCGCGACGCGATGTGTGGGGGAAAGTAACGGCCTCCGGCGTAAACCGCAAAGATTGCATCCAGTAATTCTTGCTCCGGCGCATCTTTCAGAAGGTATCCCTGCACACCTGCGCGGACCGCGGTGTAGATATCCTCATCAGTCTCATAGCTCGTGAGGACAATCATGTTGACGGCAGGGTACCGTTGCCGCACTTCTTGGATCAGACTAAACCCGCTCATGCCGTGCATTCGAAGGTCGACCAAGATGATGTCCGGAATGCCCGCAGCAAGACATGCCAGAGCGTCAAAGCCGCTTGCTGCTGCCCCCATCACTTCGATACCACCTTGGGCCTCAAGCATGCTCTTCAGGCCAACGCGTATCGCCACATGGTCGTCAACGATCAGCACGCGAATCGGCCTGTCTGGCGCCACTCTCATTGCGGTCTCGCGAGCCGCATTATACTCCGCGCGAGAATAAGCGATGCAAACATTTACGCGTGACCCGGAACTAGTTGCTTTCGCTCTCCTGTTTGCTGCGCATCCGAAGTCAAGCGCACGTGATCAAAGTGTGAGCCAGCCACACGACGGTGTGACGGGTCGGGTGCTCGGAGACTCACACATTTGTACTACTAAAAAACAGGAAATGTGATCGATTGTAGGTTCAGGTATTCGACCGCAGGCTGAACCTGACCAATCGTCTTTGGATGGTAGGGGAATTTGAGAAGTGATTGCCGGTACGATCTTGTCTTCGAGAACGTGCTTCCGACGGTGTAGATAAGCCATGGGGATTCGAGAGGTTGCCAAGAAAGCATCCGTTTCTACTGCAACCGTGTCGCGGGTGATCACAGGTGCCGCGAAGGTATCTCCATCCACCACGACCCGAGTTCTCCGCGCAATCCGAGCCCTCGACTTTCAGGCCAATGAGGCGGCTCGCGCCCTAGCCGTTCAGAAAAAGCTCAAGCGCAACGTTCGGAAAAAGCCCAAACGCGGGGACGGTGGGTCACCAAAGGGTAGCAAAGTTGTCTTATCGTCTCCTGGATCTTCCACGCCAAAGGGGACTCTGACGTTTCGGCGACCGTGAATCGCGGTCGGGAATCGATCCAGTAACCGCATCAGCGAAATCGTATCGACAATTCGCCACAGCTCAAGAATGTAAGTTCTGCGAAATCAAACATCTAATTTCCGGCGAGGCCACCAATGCGGCCAGTCCCGAAGTCAGTCTAGTACAAATGTATTACCCAAGAAGCGTTGGAACGAGGGATTGCAGGACTTGCCCAGCAGAGAATATAAGGATCACGACGTTTGTAAGCGATTACATGACAAGCGTCGTAAATGGTGCCCAGAGGGAATTGTTGTGTAATGGCGTTCGAGCCGGGGAGTGTGGCTCCCCCCCAATGCTGCCACGGTGACCCCAAGACGGGAGGCCGTAAAATGAAGCATCATTGCGTGTTTTTTTCCACCGTTCTGACAAGTGTTTCGGTTCTGGCTCTTGCAGGTTTGCTTTTCGGTCAAGGTCAGGACCGAGGTGTCATCACTGGGCTTGTAACCGACAAAACGGGCAGCGCTGTTACGCAGGCGATGGTCACCGTCACCAATATAGCAACGAGCGACAAAGTCGCGGTAGAGACCTCGTCGGCGGGCAATTACACAACCCCACCTCTCATTCTCGGCAACTACAAGGTGGAGGTGGAGAAGGCAGGCTTTAAGACGTTTGTGGCCCCAGCCGTGGCGGTTGCCACCGGAACCATTCGTCTGGATGCCGCGTTGGACGTGGGGCAGGTGACGGAAACGGTGGAAGTAAAAGAAGCGAACGTTGAAATTAACGTTTCAAATCCTGAAGTTACGCAGGTTCTGAGCCAGAAGTTCTACCGCGATCTACCAGTCGTTATGGGTGCTGATATCAGACTCGCCGAGTCCCTGCTGGCCGCGCAGCCCGGCTATGTTCCGATGCGGCCGAACGGCTGCCCCATCTTCCGTGGGAGCCAGTTCCAGTCGCGTATGAACGGCGGCCAGACCATGGCGATGGAGAATTACCTCGACGGAGCTTCCTTTGGCAGCGCCATCGACCATAACAACACGCAGGAGCGTTCTGTCCCCTTTGATTCGGTTCAGGAGACGAAGATCGTCACAGATAATTTCTCTGCGCAGTACGGGCGCACCAGCGGCGGCTTCGTGGCATATACCACCAAGTCGGGCACCTCTGCCTTCCACGGAAGCGCTTACAACTACTACAACTATCAAGGTCTGAATGCCACGGGAGAGCTGATTAAGACAAAGACTCCCACGCGCAACGAGAACTGGGGATTTACTATCGGCGGACCGGTTGTAATACCCAAGGTGTACGACGGTCGGAAGCACCAAACCTTCTTCTTCGCCAACCTAGACCAGCTTTACTTCAACCAGGGGACCTTGCCAAGTTTCGGCAATACCGCGCCTCTGACCTCTTTCCTGCAGGGGGATTTTTCAAGTCCCCTTCTCCTGAATACCACGACCCCGATCGGAGACGACGTTCTTGGACGGCCCATTTACGCAGGAGAGATTTTCAATCCCGCCACCAGCAGGACCGTGGGCGGCATTCCCGTGCGGGACGGTTACGGCTTTGATCCGGTGACAGGATTGCCCATAGCGGGGCAGGCGAATATCATTCCGGCCAATGATCCTCTGCGCAGCCAGATCGCGTCCAAGCTTGTGCCCTTGATCCCTCCCCCCGACCAGGCGGGCCTTATTCATAATGCGTTTCAGCCCTCCGGCAACAAATACATTAACCCCAAGACCCTGTTTGTCAGGGTTGACCAGGCATTCGGAAACAATTTCAACATGTCGACTTCGGTCAATGCCAACACGCGGCCCTCGCTAAGGCAGTGCGCGAGCTTCTCACAGGGCTGTAATTTTACAAACCCGGCGAGCTATTTCGGGGAGGGGTTTTACCAGGACATTACCACGCGGACCGTCCATCAGCAGTTCAATTGGATCATCAAGCCCAATTTGTTCAACCATACGACGCTCTCATTCGACCGCTGGGTTCTTCCCGCGAATCCGGTCTCCGCCGGCCAGCACTGGGTGTCGAGACTGGGGCTGATAGGGCCCATTGTTGACACGGGTGGCGCTCCGAGGGTTTCCCTTAACAGTCCCAATATTCCCTATTCACACTATGGGGAATCCGACACTGTTGCAGAAGGATGTATCGCCAACCGCTGGCAATTCCTTGATGACATTACCTGGGTCAAGGGCAAGCACACGCTGAAAGCCGGCTTCGAATACCGTCACCATCAATTTCCGACCCTTGGGAATGGAAATACCTCGGGCAATTATAGCTTCAGTTATAGGGAAACCGCAGGCTGGGACTCGACTGGTAACCAGTTGACTGCAACGGGAGATCCGGTCGCTTCCTTCCTACTGGGACAGGTAGACAACGCCAATTTCAATGTCAATTTCCGCCATTTGGAGAACGAGCAATACCTTTCTCCCTGGTTCAATGACGAGTTCAAGGCCACCAAGAACCTCACCCTGACCATCGGATTGCGCTTTGATTACCAGGGCTGTCTGTCGGAGGCACATGGTAGCCAGTCAACCTTCGACCCCCTCACTCCGAACCCAGGGGCGGGTGGTCGCCTGGGGGCGGTCATCTTCGCGGGCAAGGGGACGGGTCGGACTGGGAAGGCATGTTTTGAGAAGCCTCCGATCGATGCCTTTGGACCCCGCCTTGGTTTCGCTTATCGAATCGACAATGCAACTTCCATTCGGGGTGGATACGGGATCTATTACGGAGGTATCCCGGCCAACCAGTTTTCCGGCACGGCCGAACTCGGCTTCTCCACTAACCCAACAGTTCCCAATGTCACAAATGGCTTCTCCCCTGCTTTCTATTGGGACACCGGCTTCCCGAACTCTGCGATCAAGCTTCCCCCAAGTATTGATCCCAGCGTGGCTAATGGCGGGAATCCGACGTGGATCACCACCGATAGAAATGACCTGCCGAGATATCAGAACTACTCTCTGACGGTCGAACGTCAGGTCGGCGCCAGTCTCATAGTTAGAGCTTCTTACACCGGCAATCACGGGACCCGGCTGCCTGCCAATGCCGCCTCATTGGGACTGCTGGACAACATGAACAATCCGTCCGTCCTGAAGTTGGGGGCTGCTCTTCTCGGGGCTGACATCAATTCACCGGAGGCGATAGCGGCCGGAATTAAGTTGCCCTACCCTGGGTTCACGGGAGACGTGGCCCAAGCTCTGCGCCCGTGGCCCCAATTCCAGAATCTCAACGTCCTGAGTGTTCCGTTCGGATACAGCACCTACAATGCTTTCACTGCCCAAGTGGACAAGAGGTTCACGGGCGGACTCTTCGGGCGCATCGCTTACACCAATTCCAAGCTAATCAATAGTGGCGCGGAAGACGTGCTCGCAGGGGAA